>Ga0209979_1004326_pt1 | contig 11822 bp, 11 predicted proteins | sample AnhtaG_FD_183114 | JGI IMG/M metagenome (GOLD analysis project Ga0209979, IMG submission 183114) | Deep subsurface microbial communities from Anholt, Denmark to uncover new lineages of life (NeLLi) - Anholt_01485 metaG (SPAdes) (version 2) | ecosystem: Environmental > Aquatic > Marine > Oceanic...
GTTGATGTCCTTTACGGTAATGATGTCACCGCTCCTTTGGCTATAGAGAAGTTTAGGGAGTGGGAGGCAGATAAAGTCTTCGATGCGGAAAAAATTTATCTGATACCGGATCATTTTGTTCCTAACAGGGATATAGAAGCCGCCGAGCAGTGCAAAGTCTTAAGGGAATTCGCCCACCAGCAGAAGATTAAGAACTATTTTGAAATAGGAAGGGCAGGAATAGAACATGCCTTTCTGCCGGAGAAAGGATTTATCCTCCCCGGGGACCTCATTATCGGGGCAGATTCTCATACCTGTACTCAGGGAGCCCTGGGTGCTTTTGCCAGTGGGGTAGGGAGCACCGACCTGGCAGGAGCTATGATTACCGGCAGGGTCTGGCTTAAAGTACCATCCACTCAGAAGTTCATTTATCGGGGTTCCCTTTCTCGCTGGGTTACCGCCAAGGATCTTATTCTTTACACTATCGGAGATATTGGAGTGGAGGGAGCTTCTTATCAAGCTATGGAATTCGCCGGAGAGACAATTTCCCATCTTTCCATGGAGGGAAGATTCACTCTCTGCAATATGGCGGTGGAGGCAGGGGGAAAAAACGGTATTATCCAGCCTGACAAGGTTACTTTCGAATACCTGAGAGGTCGAACCAGCAAAGATTATCGAGTCTACCGGAGTGATCCCAGGGCAAGGTACAGCCAAATCAGAGAGTATGATGTGAGCGGTCTGGAACCTCAGGTAGCCTTTCCACCTTTACCCTCCCATGTCAAAGGAATCTCTCAGATCGATCATATCCCCATAGACCAGGTGGTCATAGGCTCATGTACTAACGGCTGGCTTGGGGATCTGAGGCTTTCTGCCAGAGTTTTGAAAGGAAGGAAGGTTCATGCAGAGGTAAGAGCATTGATTTTCCCCGCTACTGTATCTATCTATCTTCAAGCTATGGAAGAGGGTCTCCTAAAGATTTTTTTAGAGGCAGGAGCTGTGGTCAGTCCTCCCACCTGTGGTCCTTGCCTGGGAGGTCACATGGGAGTACTGGGAGAAGGAGAAGTAGCCCTAGCCACTACCAATCGCAATTTCATTGGCCGAATGGGGCATCCTAAAAGTGAGGTTTATCTGGCCAACCCGGCCGTAGCGGCTGCTTCTGCCATCCAGGGGAGAATCGCTAGCCCAGAGGAGTTGAGATAGCATGGAGGGAAGTCCCCAGATATTTCTTGACACAAAGCTATAGGTATGTTAGGATAATAAGGTAGGATCTGTTAAGGAAAGAAATAGAGGATAAAATCGCGATAGGTTCCGAAAGGAGGTGAAGAGGCAGGGGGTTTTTTGATATCGAAGAAAGGAGGCGATTACAGAAATGTTAAGCAAAAGAGGCTTCGGAGGAGTGTGGGACATGGGGGTGGTATTATGTTTGGTATTTTCAATCATGCTACTGGCGACAGTACCCCTGATGGCACAGGACAAATCTTTGGAGGAAAAGCTTGAGGAAACCAAAGCCGCAATTGAAGATCAGGAATGGGTAATTAGGCAGTTGGAGAAAAACTTCTTCAAGGTAGTAGCCGAACTAAACGAAGAGCTTGATTTTCTCAGAGCCTTGAGTGGTAAACAATTAGAAGAGATAGATTCTTATCTAAAAGAGATAGCATCGCTTAAATTGGCTAGTATAGAGAAAGCCTTAGAGTTAGTCCAGCTTGAGAGTATAACGGCTGAGCAGGCAAAAAAGGTAGGCGAGCTTGAGGCTGTGAAAGAAGAGCAGGCCAGGAAGTTAGCCCAACTTGAGGCTATAAAAGCTGAGCAGGCCAGGAAGTTAGCCCAACTTGAGGCTATAAAAGCTGAGCAGGCGGAGCGAATTGAGAGGATAAATACACTCTTTGGCAAAGCCATAAATAGAATGAAGGCCGAGATAGATTCTCTCAATACAAAGAATGCTGAGCTTGTAGCGGCCAAAGATCTCCTGCAAACCCGGCTTGATGTAATCGACGAGAAATATACTCAGGTTGTTAAAGAGTATGAGGAGCAGCTCCTAGCAATGGAAAGGCTGAGGGACGACTATTCGAAGGCTCTTGTTGAGCTAGCCCAGAAGGATAGGGAACTTGCCTTTTTTAAGGAAGAGATGTCTAAGCTTGACAAGGAGATTGCTTCCCTTAGGGCAGAGGCAGCTGAGCTTGAGGCGGCCAATGCAAGACTGAAGAGGCACCGATTGCTGCTTGGCCTTGGATTTATCGCTGCTGCATATATGGCATGTTCTGCGGATTAATTGCCTGTTTGTTGAGGGAATAAGATATAAAAGGGGCACAAAATATTCAAGGAAAGGTACAGCTTAAATCGAACTTAAATGAACCTCTGAGGAGGTGAAAAACATGTTAAAGAAGATGGCAAGGGGAATTCTGATATCTACAGCAGCCTTGTTCTTAATGGCTGGTATGACAGCGGCCCAGCAGGCGGCTTCTCCAACTTCATCTGAGGATGTTTTGGACGAATTGGAGAAACTTCAGCTAGAGTTAGGGGAGATAAAAATAATGCTGGAATCCAAAAAAATTGCCACTCTGGCAAGGGAAGATCTGGCCAAATTCAAAGAAGAGGTTTTAGTTAAGTTAGGACTGTGGCGGGGAAGACTTGCCCGGGGGATGATGATGGCTATCGAGGCCAAGGAAGAAACCAGAGCTTTATTGGAGAGAGTGAAAGAGCTGGAAAGGGAGCTCGCCAAAAAGCCGGAGGTGAAGCTTGTCCCCAAAAATGTATACCGGGTGGAGAAGGGAGATAATCTCTGGCGAATCTCTAGTTACCAAAATATCTACAATGATCCATCCCAGTGGCCAAAAATATACCAGGCTAACAGAGACAAGATTAAGGATCCCGACTTGATTTATATTGGGCAAAGACTTTTCATTCCTCCAAAGACCCAGCATCGAGTGCTCGAGGGGGAAAACCTCTTTGAAATCGCCAATTACGAAAGTATTTATAATGAGCCCTGGGAGTGGAGAAAGATTTTTCAGGCTAACCGGGATAAGATAGAAAATCCGAACCTGATCTATCCCGGACAAGTTCTGATAATCCCTCAGGGATGAGAGTTTAGAGGAAGGGGGAAGAAAACTTCTCAAGAATGGCAAGAAAATAGAGAGAAAGGCCCCCGCCCTGGGCGGGGGCTGTATTTATTTTTTCTTCCCGTATTTTCTCTGGAATCTTTCTATCCTTCCTCCGCTATCTACGAATTTGTGCTTACCGGTAAAAAGAGGATGGCAGGCTGAGCAAATCTCCACCTTCAGATTCTCCTTGGTGGATCTAGTCCTGTATTCTGCACCACAGGCGCATCTAATAACGGTCTCCTTGTAAAGAGGGTGAATTTCCTTTTTCATTAGTCTACTCCATTTCCATCATATTTTTGTCCAGGTGAGAGATAATATCGAGAAATTGTTGATTGTTTTCCGTCTTTCTCATTACTTCAATTACTGCTTCAATGGGTTCCTTAATGTTCTGCCGATTCAGATAATCCCGGAGGGACCAGATCATTTTAAGTTCCTTTTCGTTCAGAAGGAGCTCTTCCTTTCTTGTCCCTGACCGGTTAATGTCGATGGCAGGGAAGATGCGACGCTCGGCCAGTTGCCTGGTGAGTCTGAGCTCCATATTGCCCGTTCCCTTAAATTCCTCGAAGATAACCTCATCCATTTTGCTCCCCGTTTCTACAATCGCTGTGGCCAGAATGGTTAAGCTGCCTCCCTCTTCCACTTTTCGGGCCGCTCCGAAAAATCTCTTGGGATGATGAAGCGTATTAGCATCTATTCCCCCGGAAAGAACCTTGCCGCTGGTAGGCATGATAAGGTTATAGGCTCGAGCCAGGCGGGTGATGCTGTCCAGAAGAATAACCACATCGTATTCCTGTTCCACTAATCTTTTGGCTTTCTCAATGACCAGTTCAGCCACCCGGATATGATGCTTCGGAGGTTGATCAAAGGTAGAGTAAATTACTTCTCCCTTTACCGATCGCTGCATATCGGTAACTTCCTCTGGTCGCTCATCGATAAGCAGTATCATAAGCACTGTCTCAGGGGAGTTGGTGGTGATGGAATTGGCTACTTTTTGTAAAAGGATGGTCTTTCCTGTCTTGGGGGGAGCTACGATAAGACCTCGCTGCCCCTTTCCCAAGGGAGAGATGAGATCAATCAATCGAGTGCAGATATCTCCTGAAGAGGTCTCCAGAGCGAAGCGTTCCTGAGGATACAGAGGGGTGAGATTGTCGAAAATAGCTCTTTCTCGGGTCTTCTCCGGATCTTTCTCGTTTACGGATTCAACCTTCAAGAGGGCGAAGTAGTTTTCGTTTTCTTTGGGGGGTCTAATCTGGCCGGCTATAGTATCTCCTTCTCTAAGGTCAAAGCGCTTAATCTGGGAGGGGGAGACATATATGTCATCCGGTCCAGAAGTATAGTTGGAGCGGAGGAATCCGTATCCTTCGGTCAAGATGTCCAGCACTCCGTATCCATAAACGATTTTTTCTTCCTTAATCTCATCCTCGATGATCTTAAAGATAAGGTCCTGTTTCTGCAATTTTTTGTAGTCAGGAATATTTTTCTTGTCTGCCTCCTTGTGCAGCTCCGCTATACCTTGCCTTTGCAGGTCAGCTATGTTCACTTTTTACTCTCCTTATCGCCTCCGGGAGGCTTTCTATTATATCATGAGCAACTAGACTTAGTTCTTCTCTCCTCCTGGCAGCTATATCTCCAGCCAGACCATGGAGATAAACTCCTGCTCGGGCTGCTAAGAGGGGGGAGATTCCCTGAACCATGAGACCTGCGATCATACCCGTGAGTACATCCCCCGTTCCTCCACTGGCCATTCCCGGATTTCCGGTAGGATTGATCCAGACCTCTCCTTCTCTATCGGCAATTATGCTTCTGGCTCCTTTGAGTACCACTACTTTTCCTATCTCCTTAGCCAGGGTGGTGGCCGCCTTTATCCTATCATTTTGAATTCTATCTGTGGAGAGCTGTAGCAGTCTGCTCATCTCTCCGGGGTGGGGAGTAATGACTAGGGGAGCTTTTCTTTGACGGAGGAGGGAATTCTCTCCGGCAAAGGCACTGATACCGTCGGCATCAAGGATTATAGGCACCTCAAGCTCGGCTATCACTCGCTTCACTAATTGTTTGGTGCTATCATTCCTAGAGATGCCTGGACCTATGGCCACAGCTCTACATTTTTGGGCAAACTCCTTTATTCTCCCCAAAGCTTTTAAGGATAGGGTCTTCCCGGGAGTTTCATCAAGAGGTAGAGTCATTACTTCGGTTAGCTTGATCTCCAGGATTTCATTTAGGCTTTTCGGAATTCCCAGGGTAACCAATCCCGCTCCCACACGAAGAGAGGCTAAAGCGGCTAGTGAAGCAGCGCCAGTCATACCTTCTGAACCAGCCAGGATGAGGAGATGGCCAAAGTTCCCCTTGTGGGAGGAGAGCTTTCGGTAAAGAAGCTCCCTGGGAAAATCTCGGGAACTGATAAGATGACACTTTATTTCTTCTACCCCTAAATTTTTGGGAATACCTATGTCTACCACTACTATTTTTCCCGTATAATCCATCCCGGGGTAAAGGTAAAATCCTCGCTTAGGATGAGCAAAAGTTACTGTACAGTCTGCCTGAACAGCCCTGCCCTCCACCTGGCCGGTATCTGCATCTATCCCAGTGGGAAGATCCACGGAAAGGGTAGGTGTCTTGAGCTCATTTATTAATGAAATAGCTTCCTTTATCAATCCTCGGGGGGCTCCTCTTGAACCAGTTCCGAGGATAGCATCTACTATCAAATCCTCAGAGATTAGCTCTTTCCTCAAATCTCTAACATGCTTGGCCAATAGGAGTTCTTTTACCGAAATGCCCATATTGAGGATAATTTCCAGATTGGTGGCTGCATCTCCTCTAATTTTGCTTTTTTCTGTCAGGAGGAAAACTCTTACTCTGGCATCCCGGTTAAATAGATACCTGGCTACCACCATTCCATCTCCTCCATTGTTGCCCGGACCGCAGAAAACAGAGATGGATCTCCCACCTACAGGAAAATATTCTTTCTCTATTACCTGGGTAACTCCCAACCCAGCGTTCTCCATAAGCACTATGCTGGGGATTTTCAATTTTTTAATGGCTTCAGCATCTATACCTCGCATTTCTTCAGCACTAACTATCTTCACTATTTTTCTCCCAGAGCTACTGCCTGAGCTACAGCATAGGTCCTTGTATGGGAAAGGGTAACTAAAATCTCTTTCACTCCCTTCTCCCGGGCAGTCTCTTTTGTCCTTCCTTTGAGGGTAATGTATGGTCTTCCATTTTTTTCTTTTGATATCTCAACCTCTAAGAAACTGGTAGGTTGTCCTAGAGATTTAACTACCGCTTCCTTAGCGGCAAATCTTCCCGCCAGATGGATGAATTCTCCCTTTTTCCTCATGTGGGCGTATTTTAATTCTTTGGAGGTAAACATCCTTTTTTTGGCCCGCTCTCCCCATCGCTGGATAATGTCTCTTAACCTTTTCACCTCCACGATATCTATCCCAATCCCTTTTATCATTAAAGCTTTTCTCTATCCTTCAATCAATCTTACCATCTCTCGTGTTGCTTCCTTCATTCCCACCAGGCAGGCCCGGGAGATAATGGAATGACCTATACTGAACTCTTCAATATCCTCAATCAGGCATATTTTATCTACATTCTGATAGTTCAAGTCATGCCCCGCGTTAACCCCTAAAGTTAATTTCCTGGCCAGGGTCGCAGCTCCGGCAATTCTCTCTACCTCTGTGGCTGCTTCCAGAGGGTCTTCCTTTTCCGCATAAATTCCAGTATGAAGTTCCACCATATCTGCACCCAGCCGGTGAGATTTTTTTACACTATTGGGATCGGGGTTGATAAACAGGGAAACTGGGATTTTGGCCTGGTGGAGAAGACTTATGACCTCCTTTAATCTGGGGTTATCCCGGGAAAGATCCAGACCGCCCTGAGTGGTTACTTCTCCTTCCTCCTCGGGAACTAAAGTAGCCATATCCGGCTTTATCTTAAGGGCAATTTTAACTATTTCTTCACTCACACCCATCTCCAGATTTAGTTTAGTCTTTATCAGTGTTCTCAAAAGCTCCACATCCCTTTCCTGGATGTGTCTTCTGTCCTCTCTTAAGTGAACAGTTATACCCCTGGCACCTCCTAGCTCTACTAGAAGAGCTGCAGCTACCGGGTCAGGTTCGGTACCTCCCCTGGCTTCTCGAAGGGTAGCTACATGATCAACCTTGACACTCAGTCTTATCATTCTTGAGGGTTTCTCCTTTAGAGAAAAGAGGCAGTTTTTATTCTTTCTACCGTCTCTTTTATCTTTTTATCTTCTACGGTTAAGGAAATTCTTATGTAGCCCTCGCCACACTCGCCAAATCCCACTCCGGGTGCTACTACCACCCTGCACTCCGTGAGGAGCTTTTGAGCAAAATCTAGAGAGGAAGAAGGAATAGGGACTCTTAGCCAGAGGTAAAAACTTGCCTTAGGAGGCTGGACTTTCCAGCCCAACTCTCTTAGACCCTTTATCAAAAAATCCCGGCGGGCCTGATAAATCTTTCTTATGGAGGGGCTCAATTTCTCCTCCATTCTTAAAGCTTCTATCCCTGCCTCCTGAACAGCCTGAAAAACCCCGGAATCTATATTAGTCTTTAATTCTCTCAAGGTTTGTATGATTCTTCTGTTCCCCACGGCAAAGCCTATCCGCCAGCCCGTCATATTGAAGGTTTTGGAAAGAGAATGAAATTCAATTCCTACCTCTTTTGCCCCTTTAATTTGCAAGAAAGAAGGGGCTTGGTATCCGTCGTAGGTAATCTGGGAATAGGCCAAATCCTGACAGACTGCCACATTGTACTCTTTAGCAAACTCTACTACTTTAGAAAAGAAACTCTCATCAGCTACTGCCCCCGTAGGATTGTTAGGGTAGTTAAGGAATAAGAGTCTCGCTTTTTGGGCCACCTTTTTGTCTATTTGCTCAAGATGAGGCAGGAAATGATTTTCTTCCAGAAGGGGAAGAGGGGCTATCCTACCCCCGGCAAATATTACTCCGGCTTTATAGACCGGGTAGGCCGGATCCGGAACCAGGGCTATCTCACCCGGGTTGATCAAAGCCAGGGGGAGATGGGCTATTCCTTCTTTAGAACCGATGAGGGTGAGGATCTCTTCTTGAGGGTCCAGCTTTACCCTGAACCTACGAAAATACCAGTCGGCTACTGCCTTCCGGAAGGAAAGAAGACCCTGATAAGAAGGATATCTATGATTTTGAGGCTTCCTGGCCGCCTGGTAAAGTTTCTCGATAATAGGCTGAGGAGTGGGAAGGTCAGGATCTCCTATTCCCAGGTCGATGAGATCCTGTCCAGATGCTCTTAACTCTTGCTTTATTTTATCCAGCTCGGCAAATAAATAAGGAGGCAAAAGAGCTAGCCTTTTTGTCCTCTCAATTCTCAAACTCATCTTTTTCCTCTCATAGCTGACATCTTTGAATATCTTGATTTTTGGAAATCTTACCCTGCTAAGGGACTTGTATTTTAAGTAAAGGATTTTTTCCTATTTTCAATCATAGGAATTTTTTGCGTAGCTTTTTAAAACTCTCAAAAGAATGAAATGATGAATAGATAATGACCTTTAAGGAGGGATATCAAATGGTTTCTCTGATCCCCAGAGCATCCTGGAGATCATAAAGTCCTTTTTCTTTCTGGGTGATAAACCGAGCTGCTAAAATAGCTCCCAGGGCAAAGATACGCCGGGATTCAGCTCGATGGGTAATTTCCAACCTCTCCCCATTTCCGGCGAAGATAACCGTATGTTCTCCTACGACAGTGCCTCCTCTCACCGAGTGGATACCTATTTCCTCTTCTCTTCTTTCGCCAACTGCTCCCCTTCTTCCGTAAACTCCGCTCTGGGACAGATCCTTCCCTGCCTGCTGCGCTATAATTTCAGCGATTTTTTTGGCTGTCCCGCTGGGAGCATCTTTTTTTTGCCGATGGTGCAGTTCTATAATCTCCTGATCGAAGTTTTTTCCCTGAAGGATCTCTGAAGTCTTTCTCACCAGATTGTACATGAGGTTAATTCCTACACTCATATTGGGAGAAAGGAGGATGGGGATCTCTCCTGAAACCTCTTCTATAATACTATATTCTTCATCCTTGAAACCCGTTGTGCCAATGACCATGGGGACACTTTTCTTTCTGGCTATCTCAAGATGCTGTAGTGTTGCAGAAGGGGTGGTGAATTCCACCACCACTGCATCTTTTTGAATAAACTCTTCTAGATTAGAGGAAATTTCAATTTTCCCTATGTTTTCCCCCAGGTTAGGGTTATCTCGTGCCTCAATGGCTCCTGTTAGCTGGATATCCTTTGTCTCATCAATGACGCTGATGAGCTCTCTTCCCATTTTCCCACAGGCACCACATATTATTATTTTATACATCTTAGATCTATAAAGAATTCATCTCGATTTTGGCGGGTAAACTCAAGATTGGATACCTACTTAACTCCCTGCTAGGTGGATGGATATGGTGGAGGCGGAGGGAATCGAACCCTCGTCCAGGAACAGAAAAACTAAGACATCTTCATGTTTAGTCTACATTTTAGTTTTCGTCTTCTTTTCCTCCTGTAGACGGGATGAAAATAAGACTAGCAGGTATAGTTTCACTCATTTCCCCCCTGCTTGAAGATGAGCTAGCTCTATTTTCTGACGCCCTTCTTGCTCCATAGAGCAGAGAGCAAGGGAACGGTAGCTACTAGTTGTAGCTAAAAGCCAAAGTTGGATTGGCGCTTAAGTTTAGAAACGGATGGATTTACAAGGTATCCGCTACCCTTGGCATGCCGTCTTAATTCCTCTCATCCTGTCGAAGCCAGATCGCCCCCCTTTCTCAAGACATTCAAGGGGATTCTTGTCCTTGAGATCCTCTTTCTGGTATCCACATATCCCTTGAGTATCTTGATTTTTAGAAATCTTTAGAATCTCTTTCCCCTTAAAGTCTGTTCTATCTCTCTTTTGATAGCTCTTTCCTTGAGTTTTTGTCTCTTATCGTAGAGCTTTCGTCCTCGTGCCATACCTATTTCTACTTTGACTAATCCTTTCTTAAAGTATATTCGTAATGGAATTAGTGTCAAGCCCTTTTGGGTTAAAGTTAACATAAGGCTCCGAATTTGCTTTTTGTGGAGAAGTAATCTTCGCTCCCTTTTTGGATCGCCAGTAAAGTGTCCAGTAGCTGAATAGGGTGCTATGTGAAGATTATAAAGATAAGCCTCTCCTTTCTTAATGTGAACGAAGCTATCAGTGAAAGTAACTTTTCCTTCCCGAACAGATTTAACCTCTGATCCTTTGAGGCCAATCCCTGCTTCCCATCTATCCAGGATCTCATATTCGTGCCTGGCTCTCCTGTTAATGAACTGTTTGCTTGACATTTGAAACTAGAGCCTTACCTAGTGGGAAATTACACTGGAAGAGCAGCTCTTCCTTTGATTCTGGGTGAGACGTCCCCTGCTACTAGCCAGGGTAAGCTTACTTTCCAGATATATTATACCATCCAGATTCAATATGTCAACCCACGCCCAGGCGCTCCAGTTTCCCGAAAATTTTCTCTAACCGGAACTTTTCGCTTTTGGGTGAGAGCCCTTGACAAAATATTTGAATATGGTATTTAATATCCAAAGATAATTATGGGAAAAAAGAAGATGGCAAGAACACGGTTAATTCAGCATTCAAGCCTGAGTGAGAAGATATACGATATCCTCAAGAATCAAATCATTAATGAAGAACTAAAACCAGGTGAGCGTTTATTGGATGATCAATTAGCCTCCACCTTTGGAGTAAGTAGGACTCCGGTAAGGGAAGCCCTAGCTCGATTATCCAATGAAGGTTTGGTAGAGATTGTTTCTCGCAGTGGAGTATATGTAAAAAAGTTAACCAGAGAAGATATTGAGGAGATATATGAAATCAGAAAGGTTCTGGAAGGTTTGGCTGCCAGAAAAGTAACTACTTTTATTACTGATAAGCAAATAGAGCAGCTAAGTCTTCTTTTTGAAAAGGCAAAACATTCTGGTAAGGACAGTTACAAAGCCCATATAGATTTAGATATAAAACTCCACGATTTGATCCTGAAAAGTTGCTACAATAAAAGACTCGCCAGCGTTATGGCTAACCTTTACACTCTTATTCATGTATTTAGAATACGTGTGGGAAAGAATAAAGAAAAGGGAGAACAAGCCCTAAAGGATCATGAGGCTATTTTTGAGGCTATTAAAGCAAAAGATGCGAAAAAAGCTGAAAAGATGATGATGGAACATATTGAAAAATCCAAAGGTTATATTTTTGACTTAAGAATTCTTGAGTAGTTTTCTGCAGACTGATAATTTTATCATAAGGAGGCTAAGATGGCAAGAAAAGGAGTGGTTGCAGTACTTGATAGGCCAGAGGGAAAGTTTGATTTAAAAGAATACCCCCTTCCAGATCCTGCCCCGGGAACGGTCCTTATAAAGCAAGAGCTAACCGGTGTGTGCGGAACAGATATCCATATGTACCACGGACACCTTCCCGGAATCACCTATCCTATCTGCCTTGGTCATGAGTTTGTGGGAAAAATCGTAGCTTTAGGCAGGGGAATAACAACTGACTTTCTAGGAAGGGCGGTAAAAGAAGGGGACAGAGTGATAGTTGTTCCCGGTGTTGGATGCGGGAAGTGCTACTGGTGTGAGATTGCTAAAACCCCCACCACCTGCGAGGAAGGTTTTGCCTATGGATTCTTCTCTGACGGAGACAAAGAATACCACTTTACCGGAGGGTATGCAGAATATGTATACCTGCATCATCCA
>Ga0209979_1004327_pt1 | contig 11821 bp, 9 predicted proteins | sample AnhtaG_FD_183114 | JGI IMG/M metagenome (GOLD analysis project Ga0209979, IMG submission 183114) | Deep subsurface microbial communities from Anholt, Denmark to uncover new lineages of life (NeLLi) - Anholt_01485 metaG (SPAdes) (version 2) | ecosystem: Environmental > Aquatic > Marine > Oceanic >...
TCCTCCCTTCTCTTCCGGTGAGGTGAAACGTATAGGCACAACCAGTCGCCGTGAAATTGGGCATGGGGCTCTAGCTGAGAAAGCCCTTTTAGCAGTGCTGCCTAGAGATGAAGATTTCCCTTATACTATTCGTCTTGTCTCAGAAGTCTTGAGTTCCAGCGGCAGTACCTCTATGGCCAGTGTTTGTGCCTCAAGTCTATCCCTAATGGATGCTGGGATACCTATCAAAAGGGCAGTAGCTGGGGTAGCTATGGGCTTAGTCACTGGAGATGACGGCAGCTATGCTGTTCTAACTGATATTGAAGGCATAGAGGATGCCTATGGCGATATGGACTTTAAGGTAGCTGGTACTGCTGAGGGCGTTACGGCGCTACAATTGGACATTAAACTCAAGGGTATAAACCTAGAAATCCTGGGAAAGGCACTAGAACAAGCCCGTGAGGCTCGTCTATTTATCCTGGGGGTGATGCAACAAACGGTTAGCTCCAGCCGACCTGAAGTCAGCCGCTACGCACCACGGGTGTACAAGATGACGATTGACCCAGATAAAATTGGTAGCATCATCGGCACCGGGGGTAAAACAATTAGGTCAATAATTGACGAAACCAAAACAACTATAGACATTGAAAATGATGGCACAGTGCTTATTGGCTCACTTGATGAAGCCGCTGCTCAAAAAGCTATCAGCATTATTGAAAGTCTAACCAAGGATGTAGAGGTTGGTGCTATATATACGGGCAAGGTAACTCGCTTGATGACCTTTGGCGCTTTTGTGGAAGTTTTACCTGGTAAAGAAGGCCTGGTCCATATCAGTGAGCTGGCTGATTACCGGGTAGACAAGGTCGAGGATATAGTCAAGGTAGGCGATGAGGTTACGGTTAAAGTAATTGATATTGATAATATGGGTAAGATAAAACTATCACGACGGGCAGTATTTGAAAAACTTTCTGAAGTGAGCGGGGCTAAGGCTAGGGATTCACTATCTGCAGATTACCCGTTCAAGAAGAGCCCAGTTCGCTCTCCTCAACCCCACCCCCACAGAGATAAGTGACGTTACTATAATGAAGGCTGAGGTTATGAAGCCAATAAAGGTAGTCGTTCAAGGTGCATTAGGCAAAATGGGACGAGAGGTGGTTGGTACCCTGTGTCGTGAGCCTGAGATGCAAATAGTCGGTGCTGTAGAGTTACAGGTTACCGAGGATTACCTAACCTTGCCTGATAGCTCGGGCAAAGTACCCTTTTCATCTGATTTAGAATATATCCTCACTAAGTGCCAGCCTGACGCACTGGTGGATTTTACTGTTGCTCAAGCTACCATGCCAGCAGTGCGTATCGCCACTAAACAGGATGTTAACCTGGTAATCGGAACTACCGGGCTAACCGCTGATGATATTAGCGAGATTGACCGGTTGACCAGAGCCCACCGGGTTGGTGCCGTGGTGGCACCGAACTTCGCTCTCGGCGCGGTGCTAATGATACATCTAGCCAAGTTAGCTGCCAAATATCTTGACTATGCTGAAATTATAGAGCTACATGGTCACCAGAAAGCCGATGCCCCTTCAGGAACTGCCCTTTTTACTGCCAAAGCAATGGCTCAGGCTAGAGGTAAGCCATTCCATCGCCCTGTAGAACAAAGGGGAATTTCAGCTAGCCGGGGGGAGCAGGTTGAGGGTGTTACTATTCATAGCGTGCGCCTACCTGGTCTTATGGCACACCAAGAGGTAATCTTAGGCACGGCGGGGCAAACACTGAGCATACGCCATGATACCACTAGCCGAGAATGCTATATGCCAGGTGTTATGCTAGCTATTAAGGAAGTGGTTAAGCGCCAGGGACTAGTCTATGGTTTAGATACTCTGCTTGGGTTATAGGAGGGGCAATGAATAAGTATAGGGTGGCTATTGTTGGTGCCACCGGACTGGTAGGACAAGAATTCATCAAGGTACTGGAGCAGCGTAACTTCCCTATGGCTTCAATCCTTCTCTTAGCCTCAGACCGCTCAGCCGGTAAAAAGCTGTTTGTCACTCACCGGGAGATTGAGGTTGAAGAGACGACTCCAGAGTCGTTTAAGAAAGTGGATGTCGCTCTCTTCTCGGCTGGTGCTGAGACCAGCCGCTATTTCTCACCTATAGCGGCACAATCAGGAGCGGTGGTTGTTGATAATAGCTCCGCTTTTAGAATGACGCCGACTGTCCCGCTGGTAGTTCCTGAGGTCAATCCGGAAGATATTAAATGGCATAAGGGGATTATAGCTAATCCGAACTGCTCCACCATTCAGACAGTGGTGGCTCTTTATCCGCTACACAAGGTTAACCCCATCAAGCGCATTATCGTCGATACTTACCAAGCAGTGTCGGGCACTGGCTCAGCCGCAGTAGAGGAACTAACGGTGCAAGCCAAGCAGGTGCTGGAGGGGCAGACCGCTATCCCCCATGTTTACCCTCACCAAATAGCTTTTAACATACTGCCAGAAATAGATGTTTTTCTGGACAATGGCTATACCAAAGAGGAGTGGAAGGTGGTGGAAGAAACCAGAAAGATAATGCATGCCGATGATATCGCTATTTCAGCTACCTGTGTGCGAGTGCCGGTATTTACCGGACATAGTATGGCTATCCACATAGAATTCTCTCAGCCTATGTCCCCTGATGAGGCACAGCGTATTCTTGCTCAGGCTCCGGGAATCAAATTATTAGATGACCCGACTATTAGCCTTTATCCCCAACCCTGGTCAGCCGCTGGCACCGATGAGGTCTTTGTTGGACGCATTCGTCGAGATGCCTCTCATCCCACTGGCTTAGTTATGTGGGTGGTAGCTGACAACCTGCGTAAGGGAGCTGCCCTAAATGCCGTCCAAATTGCTGAGGAGATGATTAAACGAGAATGGTTACATCCGAGAGGCGGGAAATGAAAAAACTGGGACGATTGCTAACAGCGATGGTAACCCCGTTTGATGAAGCGGGGAAGGTTGATTATGAGCAGGCTAAGAAGTTAGCTTTAGCCCTGCTTAACTCAGGGAGTGAAGGGGTGGTAGTCGTGGGCACAACCGGAGAATCTCCAACGCTTATCCGGGAGGAGGAGCTGCGCCTGTTTACTGAGATAAAGTCAGCAGTCGGCGAACGAGGAGCAGTAATAGCCGGCACTGGTAGCAATAGCACCGCTGAGGCCTTGGCAACAACTAAAGAGGCAGAGCGAATTGGGGTTGATGCCTGCCTATTAGTGGTTCCCTACTATAATAAGCCAACTCAGGACGGCTTATATCAACATTTCAAGATTGTTGCTGAAAGTACTAGCTTACCCTGTATATTGTACAATGTGCCGTCACGCACCGTTGCCAACCTATCAGCAGACACGGTTATCAAGTTAAGCCATATAGACAACATTATTGGGATAAAAGAAGCTAGTGGTAATCTAGAGCAAATTTCCCGGATTATCAGCAACACCAGAGACGATTTCCTAGTCTGGAGTGGCAATGATAGCGATACCCTGCCTATACTAGTCCTAGGCGGTTATGGTGTTGTTAGCGTTGCCTCTAACCTGGTTGGCAACCAGATTCGGGGAATGATTGATAGCTTTACTAATGGCCAAATAGACGAAGCCGCCAGCATACACCGCCGCCTTCTGCCTCTGGTTAATGCCCTGTTTATTGTGGGTAATCCTATGCCGGTTAAATATGCTTTGAACTATATTGGCTTTAATGTTGGCAAACCCCGCTTACCGCTTACTGAGCCTGATGAAAAAACAGCCGCCTTCATCAGAGATACGCTGAAAAACTACCACATTGACCTGCCGGTATAGAGGTAGAAGGAGCTAAGCTCCTTATGAGGTCATTTAGCAACCTATCCCCCTGACCCCCTTCCCTTATTAAGGGAAGGGGAGTGTAAGTAAGAGAGGGGCGAAGCCCCTCTCTAAAATCTCTTCCCCCTCTCCTTTTAAGGAGAAGTGGAGCACAAGGAGAGTTAAAGAGAGGCTTCGCCTCTCTTTAAATATTCTTCCCCCTCCCTTATAAAGGGAGGGGGATAAAGGGGGAGGGTTGCCAAATAAATATTAAGGGGGTGAGGTTAATAAATAATCTCTATTTATCGCTGTTGACCGGGACGGCTCTTAAAGTCATCTCTCCATTGTGACAGCAAACTTCTATCGTCTTTAGCCATTGCGCATCATTTTGTTCGGGGTAGTCAGTCCGATAGTGGGCGCCTCGGCTCTCGGTTCTGGCTAGGGCAACTTTGCAGACCATCTCGGAGACAGTTAACATATTGCCTAGCTTGATAGCTTGAGATAGTTGCCGAAAATCGGTTGGCGATACAGCTTGTAGTTGCTCTCGTAAGGCAAGTATTTCTCTCTGGGCATCTGCAAGGCTCTTACCATTCCTTATTACCCCAACCTTGTGCCACATAGTTCGCTTTAATGATTGTTGCAACTCGTTGAGATTTTCTCTGCCCTGATGTGAGACTAAATCTCTTAGCCTTTCTACCTCAGCTGCTACCTGGCTGTCAGGAGCAGGTATCTGCTTCATTTTGGAGGCTCTGGTAGCTGCCCTGTCTCCAGCAATGGTACCGAAGACAAGCGTCTCAGTAAGAGCGTTCCCCTCAATCCTATTGGCACCGTGAGTACCGCCGCAGACCTCACCAGCAGCATATAGGCCATCAAACTCGGTCTCGCAATTCTCATTTATCTCCACCCCGCCCATAAAAAAGTGAGCGGTAGGGGCAACCAGAACCTTCTCAGGGTAGTATCTACTATGGGTAAATTGGTGGACTATTTTAAGCGCCTCCTCTGGTATACCAGTAAAATCGAGAGCCAGGGTGTCTCCAATTCCCCTGTTTTCTGCAATTTCAATCATCATTGCCCTGGATAGTATGTCTCTAGTCATTAATTTAAGCTCTTTTATGCTATACTTCTCTAGGATGTCCTCACCCAAAGAGTTTCTGATAATGGCACCCTGGCTAACAAGTAGCCCATAGTCATAAATCTTCCTAGCATATTCCCCTAGAGCAGTTGGATAAAATTGGACAAAGTCCATATCCCGCAGAGAAGCACCAATTTCATAGGCCAAGGCATAGCCGTCTCCTGTTGTCCCTAAGGCATTATCTGACCTGAGGTAGAGTTCCCCAGCTCCACCGGTGGCTAGGATGATAGACTTGGCCTTTAAGACGAGCACCTGCTCGTTATCATTAATCCCAAGCACTCCTGCAACCATATCCCCCACCTTCAGTAACTTGGTCACCAAAACACCCTCTTCAAATTGCACACCTATGCTGGCGGCATATTCACGCATCGGCCTGGTAAGACTAATGCCTGCTTTCACTCCAACAACATTCCTAGGATAGGTATGTCCAGGCGAGTACTGTAGCTTTAAATCTCCATCCTGCTTCTCAAAGTTGACTCCAAACTGCATTAAATCGTAGACCTGCTGTGTTGCCCCATGCGTCATTACATCCACCAGCCTTCGGTCATTAATGAGGCATCCCGCGGTGATGGTGTCTCTGAGGTATACTTCAGGGGAATCGCCAGCACCTTTCCAGATGCCGCTGGCAGCAAATGCACCTCCAGAAATAGCGGTATTATTGCGGAAACCAACTGGTGACTCCGATAATAACACCACATCAAGGGTATGTTTCTTGGCTTCAATAGCAGCCTTTAATCCGGCGGCGCCACCGCCTACTACCAATACGTCAATATTTACTGTTTGAGGGGTTTTCAGTTCCATTTATATCACCTCTGGCAGCCAAAGGGGCAGTAAAATCGCAGAATGTTGCTAGGTGGTACTAAAGAATAGGCGTTTTATGGATGGTCTGCTCTCGTCTTGGTCCAACACAGATAAGCTTGACGGGACAGCCAATAAGCTCTTCCAGCCTGGCCAGGTATTGTTTTGCCTCGGGAGGTAACTTGTCATATTCGTTAATATGACTGGTGGGAGCTTGCCATCCCGGAAGCTCTTCATAGATAGGTTGGCACCGTTCCAGAGCAGTTATACTAGCTGGGAAATAATTGATGGTCTGCTCATCCAGTTTATAGCCGACACATATCTTGAGGTGGGGAAAGACATCAAGAATATCAAGGCGGGTAATTGCTACTCCGGTAAAGCCGTTAATTCGGCTGGTGAAGCGGGCGGCAACAGCGTCAAACCAACCACAACGGCGGGGTCTACCAGTAGTAGTGCCATATTCATGGGCTCGTTCCCGAATTAAGTTACCCACTTCATCCTTTAACTCAGTAGGCATGGGACCGCTACCAACCCGGGTGCAGTAAGCCTTGAATACACCAAGGATGTGATTAAGCCGGTTAGGACTTATCCCAGCCCCCAAACAGCCGCCGCCAGCTAGTGGTGAAGAAGAGGTAGTATAAGGATAAGTGCCAAAATCAGGGTCAAGCAGGCTTCCCTGAGCTCCTTCTAACAGAACCAGCTCCCCCTTATTTAACGCCTCCTCCACCATGGTAGTTGTCTCGGTAATAAATGGTGCCAGACGCTCAGCATACTGGCAATAATCGTTATATACCTCATCCAGTGATAGCGGGTTGACCCCGTAGACCTTGGTCAAAATAATGTTTTTGTATTCCAGAATAAACCGAAGTCGTTCCAGCAAGGCTTTCTTATCTAGGAGGTCGCCAGCTCTAATGCCTAGCCTAGCCGCTTTATCAGTAAAGGCAGGACCGACACCTTTGCGTGTTGTCCCCAGTGCCTTGCCGGCTCGTGATTCCTCTTCTAGCCCATCAAGGAGGATGTGATATGGCATAATCAGGTGAGCTCGGTCACTGATAAATAGTTTAGCAGTATCCACACCACGCTCATTTAGCTGGTCCATTTCACTAATTAGCACTGCGGGATTAATCACTACCCCGTTGCCAATAATGCAAACCGTGTGCCGATAAAAGATACCAGAAGGAACAAGGTGCAGTTTAAACTCACCGTAGGGGTTAACCACGGTATGCCCGGCATTATCACCACCGGAGAAACGCACCACTATGCTGGCTTTCTCTGCCAGCAGGTCAACCACCTTGCCCTTTCCCTCATCCCCCCAGTGGCCTCCAATTACTGCGATAACTGGCATATTCCCTCCTAAAAGCTATTTAACCTTGGTTTGTTGCCACACATAAAGCAGCCTTTGAACAATAGTGATAAAGCTAAATACAACTATTATAGCTAAGGCAATAACTAAGGCATAATCAATCCGGTTTAGCAAGAGGCCTAGCGCCAGCACAACGACCCTCTCGGCTCGAGTAAATAATCCTGCCTGACACTCCAAACCTAGTGCCTCCGCCCTAGCCCTAATATAGCTTACCAGCAGTGAGCCAAGCAAGGCAACACCAACCAGTAAAGTCTGGGCGACTTGCTGTTCTCTAGCATATAGTACTAAAATCCCAAGCAGCACCACGGCTTCAGATAAGCGGTCAAGTGTAGAGTCAAGAATAGCGCCAAAGCGGGTAGCCCGGTTGGTATAGCGAGCCAGTGCTCCATCCAGAATATCAAAAAAACCGGCGATAAGCACCACCAGCCCGGCAGCAAAAAGGTGCCCAGTAATAATAAGTGCCGCCGCACCTAAAGATAGCAAGAACCCAAACCAGGTTATGGTGGTGGGCGTTATTGCTGTCCTGGCCAAAAGCCGCGCCACTGGCTCGGTAACGCGATAGGCTATAGTCTTACGAATCTGGTATAACCTTACCACTGAGGGTGGCTCTCCTGTAGCTGTATTATCTAAATTATCTCCCATCTTTTGCCAAGACCGAAGATATAGTTTCACCTTCCGGGAACCGCTTGTTCCATGGGGGTTCACTAAGCACCCGAGCATAATAACTGAGCACCCTTTGGGCAATGTGTTCCCAGCTATATTCCTTGGCCTTAAGTATTCCCCTAGCTCCCATCTGCTGCCGATATGACTCATCAGTCATCAAGGAAATTAGAGCCTGGGCCAACATTTCTTCATCTTTTGGTGGCACCAGTAACCCGTCAACACCGTGAGTTATTACGCTGGCATAACCCTCTATATTGGAAGCAACAACTGGCTTACCGACAGCCATAGCCTCAAGTAGAACAATGCCAAAGCTTTCCCGACCGGTAGCCGGAGAACAAAAAACTTGGGCAGTCTTATAGTATCTGGGTAGTTCATCATAGGAAACGTAGCCAACAAAAACAACATCCTCCAAGCTGCTGCGCCTAACCTGCCTTTCATACTTCTTGCGCAGTCTGGTGCCGGGACCAACTACAATAAGTCGGCAGTTAGAAACTTCCTGTTTAACCCGTTGGTAGGCTTTAAGGAGATGGGTCACGCCTTTTCGTTTCTCCAGGCGACCAACAAAGAGAATGTTTATTTTCCCATCACAGAACCTCTCAATGGGGGATACGTCAGGAGAAAAGTGCTCTAAGTCTACGCCGTTAGGGATAATATTGTAGTATCCGGGGATATATTTACTGGCAAAGTCCATCGCCGGTTTGGACACGGCGATTTTGCCGTTGAGCTTGCGCCGCCGCCTATTCAACATCATCCTGCCAATAGGTCTACCAAAGTTATACCCAGACATGCCCAGAAATGTGCCGTGGCACGCATGAAAGGTGCCTATATTTACGGCATTGTCTGAAAACCGGAGTACTGCACTGCAAAGCATGGGCATGAATGGCTCATGCAGGTGAATAATGTCAAACTTCTCTTGGGCTAATACTTCCTTTATTTTAGATGCCAGTCTGAGTGATATGGTAATACGAGCGATAGAGCCACTGGCAGGAACAGGTCGAGGTTTACCAATTGGTATAAACCTGTCACCAAAGTTAGGGACAGCTTTAGAGGCGGGAGCAATAACCTTAACCTGATGACCCATCTTGGTAAAGTGATGCTCCAGTGCTGAGATATGGTTGACCACACCACCGGGGTAGGCAAAGTCATAAGGGGAAACCAACGCAATCTTCATAATTAGCTGCTTAAATCCCAGCCGTAAGTTTATTCAAGTTATCACCAGTAAGGATAGTTCACCCTTTTCCTTGCCCAGGTTGTGTAGACGGCTCGCTCTTTAGCGACTCAGCAATAAACTCTTCCACCAGGTGGCGAGCTTCATCATCAGTATATTGGATAGGTGGTGATTTCATAAAGTAGGCAGAGGGAGCTATTAGTGTCCCCTTTAATCCTCGGTCCAGGGCAAGTTTACAGCACCTGATAGCGTCAATAACCACCCCGGCTGAATTGGGGCTATCCCACACCTCAAGTTTCAGCTCCAGGTTCAAAGGCACATCGCCGAAGGTCCGTCCCTCCATCCTGATATGGCAAAACTTGCGGTCCTCAAGCCAGGGAACATAATCACTGGGGCCAACATGGATATTATCAGCATCAAGTTCATAATCTAGCTGGGAGGTAACCGCAATGGTCTTGGATATCCTTTTAGACTCAAGACGTTCTCGCTCCAGCATATTAAGGAAATCGGTATTGCCGCCAAAGTTCAGTTGATAGGTTCGCTCCAGCCTGACGCCACGGTCTCTAAATAGCCGGGTAAGGACACGGTGAACAATAGTTGCTCCTACCTGGGATTTTATATCATCACCAATAATCGGCAGCCCCCTTTGCTCAAAGCGTTCCTGCCAGTATTTCTCGCGGGCAATAAAAACCGGGATACAGTTGATAAAGGCACAGCCAGCCGCCAGCACCTGCTCTATATACCATTTGGTTGCCTCTTCGCTGCCTACCGGTAGGTAGTTAATCACCACATCGGTCTTGGTGTCCTTCAGTATCTTAACTATATCAGCGGTTGGTCCGGGTGCTTTCTTTATTATCTGGGACAGGTACTTACCTAAACCATCATGGGTCATACCACGCTCAATTTTGACACCGGTAGCTGGCACATCACAGAACTTGAAGGTGTTATTGGGTGGGGTAGAGATTGCCTTCGTCAGGTCTTTGCCAACCTTGTTCTTATCAATATCAAAGGCGGCCACAAACTTGATGTCACTTATATGGTACCCCCCTAGATTGACATGCATAAGCCCGGGGACGAATTCATTCTCTTTCGCCTTCTGATAATAGTAAACGCCTTGAATTAGTGATGAGGCACAATTGCCCACTCCGATTATGGCTACATTTATATTACCCAAGTTTCAATTACCCTCCTTTCTACCACAGAGGCTGACACAGAAGGCTTGCTCAAGTTAGCTTTCTTGTGTTATTCTCAACTAACTACCTCGCTAATCGAATTGCCAAATAAATACGAGGTTTAACAATGGTCTATGATTTCCACACCCATACTACACTAAGTGACGGTGAACTCTTACCGATTGAGCTAATCAGGCGTGCTCTAGTTAATAATTATGGTGTCATTGCCCTCACTGACCATGCTGCCACCGGCGAATTAAACCGTATAATCCAAGAGACCACCGAAGCATGTGCCTTAGCCCGGTCACACTGGAATATCCTGGCTATCCCCGGCATAGAACTTACCCATGTCCCTGCTGACGCTATCGCTGAAGCAGCTAAGAAGGCCAAGGAACTGGGAGCATGGATTGTAATGGTTCACGGTGAAACAATTATAGAACCAGTTGAAAAAGGGACAAACCTAGCTGCACTCCATAGCCCCCACGTTGATATTTTGGCTCACCCTGGACTTCTCAACTTGGAAGAAGCCCAACTAGCTGCCACCAACGGCATCTTCCTTGAAATCAGTGCCAGAAAAGGCCACTGTTTAACCAACGGACACATTGTCTCTCTAGCTCAGCAAGTAGGAGCCAAGCTCCTATTAAACTCCGATGCTCATAGCCAACACGAGTTACTTACCACATCTCTAGCTCATGCCATTGCTCATGGAGCTGGTCTAGATGATACCGCCTGCCGGCAAATGTTAACGCTCAATCCCCGGGCTTTAATTAAAAACCTGCCTTCTGGCTACCGGGACTAATATAGGTCAACCACGCACGGGCAAACAAATCCTCTATGCCGTCAGCCTTATTGGTCTTTCTGTTAATTAGCCTTGTCCAATTCTAAATACTTTAGTGCCACACACCGGGCAGACTCCCTGCGTAGCTGGTCTCCCATTCTTCAGGGTAATACGCTGGGGGTTCTTTATCTCTCTCTTCGTTCTACACTTAAAACAATATGCTTGCACCTATAATCACCTCCTTTCTACATCGGTTGAACTATATTCCTATTATACACAATCTGTCAAGGCTTTCTCTCTTTATATTTACCAGAAACTTTAATCTAGTGCTGGGCTAGAGGCCAACTAGAGAAAAACCTTCTCCGGCTGCCACTGTCTTCTTTCAGGATTGAAGCGTAGCACACCTAAGAAACAACCGTCAGGGGTATAAACCCGGCAACGATTTTCCTCGGGTGTAGATACCAGTGGATGTCGCTCAAGGTAACCGGTTCTCTTAGTGCTTTCAAAGACCAAGGGGCACCCATTCCTAATAGTCTGTCCGGTAGTATCACTGACCACCATAGCTGTCCAATGTGAAAGCACAACATCTACGGGGTAAGCAAAGTGTTGCCAGTATCCATAGTGAAAGGCATCTTCAAGCTGGGGCAGTGAAACCGCGTCCTTTATATCAAAAAAGCCACATCTCAAGCGGACTAAGCTCTTCAAATTAGCGCCACAACCCAGCGTCTGCCCCAAGTCATGAGCTAGTGAGCGAATATAGGTACCCTTACCACAGACTACTTCTATGGTGACCACTGGCGGCTTAAAGTTTATAAGCTCCAGATGATGGATTTTAGTTGGTCTGCTTTCCCGCTCAATCTCGATGCCAGCCCGGGCCAATTTATAAAGTGGCTTACCTTGATATTTCACGGCACTATACATCGGGGGTGTCTGCTCTATTAAACCACGGTAAGAAGTCAGTGCTGACTCC
>Ga0209979_1004328_pt1 | contig 11818 bp, 10 predicted proteins | sample AnhtaG_FD_183114 | JGI IMG/M metagenome (GOLD analysis project Ga0209979, IMG submission 183114) | Deep subsurface microbial communities from Anholt, Denmark to uncover new lineages of life (NeLLi) - Anholt_01485 metaG (SPAdes) (version 2) | ecosystem: Environmental > Aquatic > Marine > Oceanic...
TAGCAACTTTTATGTTTGAAACCTGACCGCAATTCGCCATTGCGCCTAACTTAAAATATTTCAACTATCTCATTATACATTCAAATGGGTAAATTTTAAGAAATATCTCGTTTATACCCAACTTTAGGTTAAAATTTAGAGTATGACTTGTGGGAGTTATTTTTTCCTATTCAATTCTAATGCCATAAAATAATAAAGTTAAAATATGGATGCCCAAGAAAAATAAAAAGACAGAATAGGAAAATAATTATATCACTCTCTTACTCTGTCCTTTTACCTGAAAGATTCTTCCTATGTGATTAGGAAATAGTTCTTTAAAGTAAACTCTGTAAGGGTTTCCCTAAAGATTAGGAATTGCCCCTTCGGTGCTTCTTTTTATAAAGCTCTCCAGAGTTCTGTCCGGTAACAGTCCTTTTGCCTGAAAGTTTGGATACTTATCGTATCTTGCCTCTTCGGCTCCTTTTCTTTTTAAATAAAAGAAAAGGTCTCTCCTGTTACCTTCATACAGGTTACAATATTAGATTCTATATATTTATATACGTCATAAGTTTTAAAAATCCTTCTTTTTTACTAAAAAATTTCAAAAAACAAAAAAACCCTCCAGCAAAATGCCAAAGGGATAATAATTTTCTGGCTCCTCTTGTTGGATAGGTTTAAAGTTTTTTTAATAAATAGGGACACATCCTATTTTTTCTATGGTTTGGCTTTTCCTTTTACGAGGTCTTCCTTTAGGACGTCTATCTATAATAATACCTAAAGCCTCAACCTTCTGGTTAAAAAACTCCTTAGATTCTATAGGTTTACCGCTAAAAGTTACCGAATTATTGACTTGGCACACCTTCTCTATTTATTTAATTTAAAAATAGAATATTAATTGTCTAAGAAAATGGGATGTGTCTCTATTTATTTCAATATGACAAATGAAATGTCCCCTTGTATTTTTTGTCTTTTCTCAAGAAAGATTGCCTGCTTGGTATTTCCTCTGGAAGTGATATGATAAACTGCTCCTTTAAATTCTATCCGTAATGGTCTGGTCATATTGCTAATATGGCATAGGCCTTGCTATATTGCAAGACCCCCTATTGTTTTCTATTGTTTTGTTATATTTATTTTCTTTCAGGTCTCTAACCAGGGCTTGATAAAAGTTATCGAATTCGCTTAAAAAACTCAGTCTATCCGGTATCATCTTTCTAATCCTTACGCCAATTCAAGACTGGCATTAGCCGTATTTACCGCCTCGACGAATTGATTCCACTCCTTGATCTTGAAGGCACAGCTTGCCGATACGTCCAGACTGGCAATTTTTTTAAGAATCGCCGGAAGCTACCTTAAAAAAATCGGAATTAAAATTTAACCCTCAACTTCTGACCCATCACAACAGCTAACATAACTGCAGCTATTACAACCATGCCCTTAGTAATATACTGAAAATAATAAGGAACATTTAACATGGTTAACCCATTATTAAGCATACTTATTATCAAAGCCCCAACAAAAGACCCCATTGCATTTGGTTCACCTTCTCCAAACATTGTAGTACTTAAAAATACAGCAGCAATAACATCTAATAAAAAATTTTCTCCAGCTAAAGGTTGACCGGAATTTAATCTTGAAGTCATTATTATAGCAGCAAGGGATACACTTAAGCCTGATACTAAAAAAGTTATCATTCGATACCATTTTACATTTATACCTGCATACACCGAAGCAACAGTGTTGCCTCCAATAGCATATATTCTTCTTCCTAATTTAGTTTTATGCAAAATAAATATTGAAATTATTAAAAATGCTAACATTAATATTACCGGAAAAGGGACAGCACCAACGTATCCCTGCCCAATAAATGTAAATATTTCAGGAGGATTCTTAATAAAAATCGGATTACCTTTTGTAAGCAACATTTTAATGCCATAGGCAACCGAGCCAACAGCAAAAGTACCGATGAAATCAGGTAAATTAATATATGCTACAAGCATAGCATTTATTAATCCAACAGAAAGTCCAACTACTATTGCAATCAGAAATGAAAGCAAAAAATTTGAAGTGCTAACTAAAACGATTGTAAATATCATACTTACTAATCCGGTTACATTTCCAATTGACATATCAAAACCACCTGCAGCCATTACAAAAGTAAAACCACAAGCAATAATTGTTAACATACTCATCTGTCTCAATAACATAAACAGATTCCTGAAGGTAAAAAATCTATCAACTACCAATGAAAATATAATAAACATAATTATAGTACCAATTACTGTTCCGTATTTCCTGAGCACTTCAGACCAGCTTATAGTCTTATTTATTTTATTATTCATTAATTATTTCCTCCTAGCATAGCAATCATAATTTCAGTCTCTGTATTTTGTCTGGGGTCAAATTCACCTACAATCTTACCGTCCTTCATCACTATTATCCTGTCAGTAACATTAATTAACTCAGGTAAAAAAGAAGAAATAAAAATAATTCCTTTTCCTTTATGTGCTAGCATATCTATTTGGTGATAAATATCCTCCTTGGCCTTAATATCAATCCCCTTTGTGGGCTCGTCAAATATCCCCAGAGAAAAATCACCGGAAAGCCAGCGTCCTATAACAACTTTTTGTTGGTTTCCTCCGCTTAAATATTTTACTATCTGAAAGGGACCGGTTGTTTTAATTTTTAAATATTCAATTAATTTTTCAGCAGTATTTTTTTCAGTTTCAAAGTCTATCACACTTGATTTGCCCAACTGGTCAAGATAGGCAAGTGATATATTTTTTTTCACGTCCATATTTAAAACTAAGCCTTGCTCCTGTCTTTCTTCAGGGACTAATGCAATGCCCTTTTTAACTGAAGTACCCGGTTTGGGTTTATATCTATCCCCATTAATAAAAAACTCGCCAGATTCGACCGCATCAATTCCGAATATCGCCCTGGCAATCTCTGTCTTACCTGCACCTACAATACCGGCTATTCCTACAACCTCACCTTTATAAACCTTGAAATTAATATTTTTAAGCTTTTCAGTATTAAGATCTTTTGCCTCAAATATAACTTTATCTTTATCCGTAACAGATTTTCTTTTAAAATCAGAATAACTTTTGTGGCCGATCATTTTACTTACTATTTTATTTACTGTAGACTCTTTTTTTAACATCGTCCCCATATTTTCACCATCGCGAAAAACAGTAATTCTATCAGATATTTCCAACACTTCATCGATATTATGAGAAATAAAAATGATTCCTGCATCTTGTTTTTTTAAATTTCTAATAACTTCTAGTAATCTTCTCCGTTCACTACTACCCAGTGTAGTAGTTGGTTCATCAAAAATAATTACTTCATACTTACCAACTAACACCTTACATATTTGTACAATTCTCCTCATAGAGGTATCTAATTTATGAACATATTTGTTTAAATCCAGTTTTACTCCCAGTGTATCAAGTGCTTCTTTGGCTTTTTCAGCTGATTTCTTTTTGTCAAGTATATTAATTACCATAACCTTTTTTTCTAATTCTGCCCCGACAAAAATATTTTCCATAACATTAAAAAAAGGTATCAAATTAATTTCCTGGTGAACTGTTCTTATTCCCAATTGTTCACTTTCTTTAACATTATTAAATTTTACTTTTTGGCTATTAATAATAATTTCACCTTTGCTGGGAGCATAAACACCTGATAGTATTTTAATAAAAGTAGATTTACCTGCGCCATTTTCACCAACTATAGAATGGATTTCTCCTTTTTTCAAGTTGATATTAATATCATTCAAAACCCACACATCATTAAATTCTTTGCCTAAGTTTCGTGTACATAGTATTTCTTCTTTTACATCAATGAAAGACATTATTGCTCCCTTCTTCTAAAACTGTAAATAAAGAATGGAAGGAAAAAAGTAGATCTACCCTTTTCCTTCCATTTGTTTAATTATTTTTCATCCGGAAATCTTTTGCCAGGTTCAGGCAAATTTTCAATGACGACCAGTCTTGCTGGAATATAAACATGACTTCTTGGTATTTCCTCACCATTAAGTAGTTTAAAGGTCATCCTTACAGCAGTACGAGCCATTGTATCAGGATCCTGGGCTACAGTTGCCTTAAATGGGCTGCCAGGTTGCCTCATTTCCTCATATGCCTGTGGGTCACCATCAATACCAACAACAGATATCTGGTCCTGTAAACCTGCTTCCTTTATAGCCTGTGCGGCTGCAACTCCTACCCCATCAAATGTTGCAAAAACACCAACTATGTCTGGATGGGCCTGTAAAACAGCTTCCATTTTTGATTTTGCATCCGGAAAGAAATCAGGCCACGCATAAGTAAACCCGGCGATAATTTCAACATCTTGATATTCAGAAATTACAGCTTGTAATTCTTTTCTTCTCATCCTAATCATCTGACCCAGATCATTAAAAATTTCTACTATTTTACCCTTGCCATCTATTCTATTCATTAATTCTGTGGCAGCCATTGCTCCCATGACCCAGTTATTAGATTCCACTACAATATCAACAAAATTAGCTGTCCCTGCATCCATTGATACAATTATTATCCCTTGTTTTTTAGCTTCTTCTAAAGCAGGGGCAACCATCTTTATGTCACCTTCCTGAATTATAATAGCATCTACACCTTGAGATATATAATTTTCTATGGCGTTAATTCTTTCAGGAACACTTGCTGTAACGGTAGCAATAGGAGTTCCACCTAATATTTTAACTTCGTCCATCAAAGATTCCCTACCTATGCGAGCAAAAAAGTTTGCTTGTCCAAAATTATTTATACCTACTTTAAAATCTTCAGTGCTCCCAATTGAAGATACTCCGAAAAGCACAAATAACAAAACAACAAAACCCAAAATTAATATTTTTTTACTCATTTTTCTTCCCTCTCCTTATATAATTTTAATTTAAATTAATCTGCTCGACAAAGTAATCTTTTAAAAATTACCACCTCCTTCTCTAATTGTAGGTACCGTTAACGAAACTCAGAAACTATTACTATAAAATGCTTTACGGGTACCTACAATTTTTTGAATGACTATAACTATAAACTAAAAATAAAATCATGAATGATAAGTATATTTTCATTACCAAAGTATTAAATATCTAACTTCTTTTTATAAGGAACATCTAAAACTTTACAACCTGCTGTATCAACAAATACATGAACCTGACCATTTTCTCTCGTATAATGTTCAAGGTGTATTAGTGGTTTTGTTTTTCTTAGGTCTATTAGCAAATTTCCACTGTAATAATCTGGGTTAAAAGAAGCAGCAACAATTTCTGAAACAATCAACATATGATCTCCTGTTTCTTTTAAAAACTTTACCTTACATTCAATGCAAGCCTTTGCTTCAGTTATTCCTGGTGTTTTTATTTTTTCAGAACTTATTGATTTAAAATTCAATTCTACAAACTTATTAACATTCTCACTATATTCGTATGAAGCCGCAACAACTCTTTCGGCGATACCTATGTCAATTAGATTAAAAACTAATTCACCTGTTCTCTCGATATTCTTAAGGGAATCCTGTTTTCGCGGTTTATTTAACAAAGCAAGACTCATCATTGGGGGATACTGTGAAATTGGAGTTCCCCAACTAAATGGAGCAATATTAATACTGTTGTTTTTATTAAGTGTAGTAACCAAGAATGGCATGCTGGGTTGCAATAAAGTTATGCTTTTGTGTAGTTCTTCTTGATTTATATTCTTAAAAACCACATATTTTCCCCTACCTTTAAAATAAATTCTTATTATTAATGTAATTCTTCCAGTGGAAGATATTTTATATTCTGTCCGTATCTTTTAGAGCTAAAAGCAATTTTACCAGCGGGATGCTTTAAACTTTCCCTCAATCTATCGTGACAGGGGACTGCTACAAGTTTTATTTCTAAATTTTTCTTTAATTCTATACTCATTATTCCCCGACATGTTTTAGGGTCAAGCATACATAATAAATCTGGGAAAACTATCTGTAATTCTCCATTTTTCCAGCAAGTCATTGTTTCATTTTTAATAATCAACTCACAGCTACTATTATTATCTTTCCCTAGACCAGTTAATTTTACTTTTGTAAAATAAAATCCCTCTGCCTCTTCTTCGTTAATTTCTGTAATCTTCCCATGAAATATATTAATTCCAGAAACCTTTTTCCGAAATACATCTACCGGATCTTCTGAATTATTACGGGCACTAATTACAGATTTACCTATTTCTATTGCTTTAGATATTGTATTAGGAATTACACTATTTTTCAGCTGCCTTCCACTCATAGGATAATGATTATTTGCTCCTAATCCTCCACCTCGTGTTACAATAAATCTGCCAATTTGATCCGGATAAACCGGGTTTATGGCTTTTCTAACTACTACTACATTTCCAACATGGTCGACTAAAGGCATAGGCGTCAGAGAAATACCATGACCAATAAAAGAAGTCATTTGGGTTTCGGGTGCAGCTCTTCCTAATGCATCACCATCAAGTACCGGAATTCCTACTCTTGCTCCTAGCGAAAGAATAACCGGAGTATTTAATCCTCCCATTTCAAAAGGAACAATATAATCAATTTTCTTACTCAATTCCCTTTCCATTTCTCTGAAAGCAACTTCCAGTTCGAAATTATCTTCCCAGCGTTCGAGTAACTCATCAAAATTTACATTATCTAGTGTTTTTACTGATCCCATAATTCCACCGCTAACTACTACAGCATCGTCTTCTATTTCATCAGGATCAATAATGGTATATTCTCTGCCCCTTTTAAAATCATTTAACATTATTCCCCTTCCCCAGTCAGGTGAGCCACCTCCACCTGTACCAAGAATTGCTACACCTTCCAAAAGAGGTTCTAAATCTTCTCTGTTTATTTTTTTTAATGCCATACTTTCACTCCTTGCAGTAATTTATCCTTCTCTAAATTTTCTAAAAGTTTATAATTTATTCTTTTTTTCAAACTCTTTAATTACAAAATCCAAATTTAATTTTTTAAGTACTCCTCTGGTTGGCCAGCTAGATTTTAAATCCCAGCCGTGAAGCTCATAATATTCATCAAGCATTTTATCCAGCTCTTCCTGTGTATTGGCCATAAAATCTTCACCGAGTCTGTCTACAGCATCTTCATTCATAATCCTCCAGGGCAATCTGTCCTCACTTCTAGTTGCCCCACAGCGGACATTATAAGCTTTTTCCAGGGTAACCATTCTTCTTCCAGCTTTCATAAGTTCTTCTTCTGAAACTTCTTCACCAATAGCTACAGACCACATGCTAGCCATCATCTTAGGCGTCAAACCATAGAGTGCTGTCGTAGTAAATGCACAGAAACCAAGGGCATCGGTTATTGCATAACAATCTTCATGCCAACGGACAATTTCTGCCTTCTTTTCAGTGCTAGTAGGTTCAATAAATTTATCATTTTTAGTTATTTTTTTAATTAACTGCCTACCTTCCTCACTAAGCCCAAGTTCTGCAAAAGTCTCTGTATGCAGATGGTCAGCTCCCCTCGGATTGACTGCAAAAGCAAGGGCATAACCTTTAGCTACGCGGGTATCAACACCGGACTGTTCTAACCCCTTACCTTCCACGGCCCACTTCCAAGAGTCCCTACCAACCTTTTCAGCAGCGCGTTTTACCCCTTCTGCTAAAACATCACCAAAACCATCACGGTAGGCAATTTTCTCAACCATTTTTATCATTGCTTCCGAATTCCCAAATTTTAGTTCAATTCCATCAGTATCTTCTTTTGTAATAACTCCCTTTTCATAAGATTCCATAGCCCACTGAATAACATGTCCGGTGGATATTGTATCAAGTCCATAAATGTTGCACAATTCATTTGCTTTAATAATCGCATCAATATCACTAACTTCGGTACCGGCACCGAAAGAATTAATTGTTTCTAATTCTGGACCACCACCAAACCCCTTATATTTATCCCCTTTTGTTTCTGTAAAACGGTGACACCCAATCATACATGAATAACAAGCAGTCCTCTTTTTTAATCTCCCACTTTCTACCAATAACTCGCCACTAATTTTATCTGCGTCTACAAAATGCGCTTTCTGAAAATTTCTTGTGGGCCAAGCATAAATTTCGTTTAATGGAGAAACGCTTCCAGATGTACCATATTTAGAAAGGCCTTTAAACCCTGAATCATTCATAATTTCTTTCTCTGCAATTGCTGAAAGCTCGTTGAACTTTTCATTTTCATTGAGTTCTATTTTTTTAGTTCCTTTGACCGCGATAACCTTAAGATTTTTCGAACCCATTACTGCACCAACACCACCTCTGGCAGCAGCACTATATGTTGAAAACATAATAGCTGATATACGAACCAAGTTTTCTCCTGCAGGTCCAATTGTAGCTAGTTCAACACTGTCATCACCAAGTTCATCTCGGATAAGTCTGTTAGCTTCTCTAACATCTTTGCCCCAGACTGCTGATGCATCTTTAAAATAAACATCATCATCTTCAATATAAATATAAACGGGTTTTTCTGCCTTTCCGTGGAGTATTAAATAACCATAACCTGTAAACTTAAGCTCTGCTCCCCATTTTCCACCTACATTCGACTTGAAATACATATTAGTGGCAGGGCTTTTAAATGTAACCGTCGTTCTTCCTGAAGCAGGAGCTTTTGAACCTGTAAAGCCACCGGTTCCAAATATTAAAACATTTGCTTCGCCTAATGGATCGGTATTTTCATCTGTTAACTCCCACAATAATTTTGCATTTAATCCTCTGGATGGAAGAAATTTCATCCAGGCTTCCTTTTCTATTTCTTCAACCCAGGTCTTTTTTCTGCTTAAATCAATATGTAATACTTTCCCTAAAAAATTCATATTGTTTTTACCCCCTTTATTTCTCAACTTTTAAGATAACAATATTAATTAATATTGTTATCTTCTTGAGTTAACGCACAACTATACTTTATTTTATTTAATATAGGTATATAATGACTATCTTTACTCAATTGTTTTTTGTGTTCTTTTAAACCGCTTTTAATTATGGCCGCCATTTCTACGGCCCTTTTTATTAATTTCTCAGAAGCTTCTACTGCAACACGAGTGTCAAAATTTCCTTTTTTAAAGTCATCCTCCATGGCATTTCTATCAATTTTATTATTTGTCCAACCTGCTGCCCCTATGTATGATCTCCACATGTCACCTGTAACAGGTATTGACTGCATCATAAGCGTATGATTTATCAAATCGGTCAAAGTATGTTCCTGCCCTGAAAAAATATGTGCTCCTTGAACAATACTTCCTATTACCTTCATTAATCTAGGCAAGGTATCTTCACCACTACCAAACAAATTCTTATAGGTACCAAAGAGACTATTCCCTAGTCTATCAATGAAACATTTAACTTGCCCAGGTATACCCATATGATATACAGGTAACGAATAGATGATGACATCAGCTTGCAACCATTTATTCTTTAATTCTGCAAAATCATCATTGTGCGCACATTTACCTTCATTCTTTCCACAATAACCGCACCCTATACAAGGTTTAAATTCTTTACCTCTAAATAAATATTTTTCAATTTTAACATCAAAATCATTCAGGTTGGAAACATAGTCTAATCCTTTGGTTAATAAAAACTCACTATTTCCTTTTCGAGGACTTCCGCTGATACCTAGTATTTTTATTTCCATATTTTCACCCACCTAATTATGCTAAATTTTCTATATATTTTTTAATTCGTTTAACAGCCTCTCTAAGATTTTCTTCAGAATTTGCATAAGATATTCTTAAATAACCTTCTCCATGGGGACCAAAAGCAGAACCTGGTATAGTGATCACATGCGCTTTTTCAAGAAGTTCATTAGCAACAGTTTCGGAATTTTTACCAATTTTTTTTACATTTGGAAATGCATAAAAGCTTCCTTTAGGTTTGTAACAACTTATCCCTCTTATACTATCTAGCCCATCAACAATAAGGTCTCTTTTTTTCCTATATATTTCTATCATTTTATCCGTTTTATTAAAAATACTTAGCGCCTTTATTGCTGCATATTGTGATGATGCATTCACACAGGCCACTAAGTTCTCCTGCAATCTTACCATCTTTTCAATTATTTTGTTGTTCCCTACTGCAAATCCAATTCTCCATCCCGTCATTGCAAAGGATTTTGAAAAGCTATTTATCACTATCGTTCTTTTTAACATTCCATCGATAGAAGCAATAGACTGATGTTTAGCTCCATCATATACAAATGTACTATAGACCTCGTCTGATATAACTAGTAGATCGTATTCTTTTGCTAACTTCGCTATATCTTTCAAGTCATTATAATCTAAAACTGTGCCAGTCGGATTATTGGGTGAATTTAACATTAAAATTTTGGTCCTATTTGTTATACTTTTTTTAATACTTTCTGTAGATATTTTAAATTCATTCTCCTCATATACAGGCACAGAAATTGGTACCCCACCACAAAATTTAATTTGAGAAAAATAATTAAGCCACTGGGGGTCCTGTAAAAGAATTTCATCTCCAGGAGTAATTGTAACTAAAAGACAAAGTGCTAATGCGCCCATCCCACCTACGGTAACGATAATTTCACTTTCAGGGTTAACAGATAGATTATACCTATTTAAATGTTTGGCTATTTCAATCCTTAGTTCAATTATCCCTGCATTTGCAGTATAGCGAGTTTTACCTGAACGTAGAGCTTTACATCCCTCTTCTATTATTTCTGCTGGGGTATTCAAATCGGGCTCACCAATGCCTAAGTTAATCGATCCAGGAATTTTTTTTGCTTTATCAAACATAGCACGTATTGCACCTTTTTTCATTCCAACAGATCTAATATTTAAAAAATTTTTCATGTCAACTTCTTCTCCTTTTATACACAATTGGATTTTTGCTCCATTCAAATGAAATATTTATATAATTCGACTTTTGCAATTTTTACAATCAGTTAATTTTTAAATTTATTTATAATATTTTTACTCGCTTCATAAAGAATGCCTACATCAACTGAAAAAGACATATACTGTATACCTAATGAAATCCAAGATTTGGCCGTTTTTACATCATCTGCGAAAGTTCCCACGGCAACTTTATTCTCCTTACATTTTAGAATCACTTCTTTCATCTTTTCCACTACTAAAGGATGGTTAACCTCTCCGGGAATACCTAAAGATTGAGAAAGGTCATAGGGTCCGATAAAAATTACATCTATACCAGACACTAATAATATTTCATCCAAGTTGTTTATACCCTTAACTCCTTCTATATGAGCAATAATCATCGTTTCATCATTTGCAGATTTAAAATATTTGAATTTATCCATAGAAGAATAATTTGCTGCCCGAACATACCTGCATACACCACGTTCACCCTAGGGAGAGTACTTTACTGATTTTACTGCTCGCACTGCATCAGACCTACTGTTAACCTGAGGAATTTCTATTCCCTGAGCTCCAATATCCAGTGCTCGCAAAATCAAAGCCGTCGAAACCCATAATTTCAACTACTGTAGGATCAGTAATTTTTAAAAATGGCCCAAATACAATTTTGCTATCGTGTAGGGCTTTCTTTAAATTACTTTTTTTCAATTTTTTTCACCACTTTAAATTTTTTTATTTTACTATCTCACTAATGATTATATGATGAGGATTAAAAATACCTCTTGTTCCAATAATGACCCCAAAGGTAATACGACTATTTTTCATATGAATTTTATTTCTCCTTTCTATGAAAGCCAAATGCAAGTTTTATTTTCTACGGAGCTGCATTGACTTTTTCATTATTATTTTCTCATCTTGCCTCTTCGGCGCTTTTTCTTTTTTAGATAGAAGAAAAAGTCTCTATTGTTACCTTCATACAGG
>Ga0209979_1004329_pt1 | contig 11817 bp, 7 predicted proteins | sample AnhtaG_FD_183114 | JGI IMG/M metagenome (GOLD analysis project Ga0209979, IMG submission 183114) | Deep subsurface microbial communities from Anholt, Denmark to uncover new lineages of life (NeLLi) - Anholt_01485 metaG (SPAdes) (version 2) | ecosystem: Environmental > Aquatic > Marine > Oceanic >...
GCCGAAGGGTCTGCCTGACGGTGCCCTCACCAGAACCCCTGGAGCTGGCTCCCGAGGCCATCCCTCTGTCCGTGGTGTACGAGGACGAGGACCTGCTGGTGGTGGACAAGCCCGCGGGCATGGCGGTTCATCCGGGGCCGGGGCACAGCGCTCATACGCTGGTGAACGCTGTGCTGGCGCGCTGCCCTGACCTGAGGGGCGTGGGAGGCCAGGGGCGGCCGGGAATCGTGCACCGACTGGACAAGGACACATCGGGCCTGATCATCGTGGCCAGGAACGACCTGGCGCACCTCTCTCTGTCCCGCCAACTCAAGGAGCGCCGGGTGGAGAAGGGCTACCTGGCGTTGGTGCACGGGCACGTGGAGCCGCCGGAGGGGGTCATCGAGGCCCCCATTGGACGGGACCCGCGTCACCGCCAGCGTATGGCGGTGGTGGAGGAGGGGAGGGAGGCCCGTACGGGCTATCGAGTGGCGCGATATGTGGACTCCTACACGCTGGTGGAGGTGACACCGCATACGGGGCGGACCCATCAGATCCGGGTGCACTTCGCGGCCCTGGGCTACCCTGTGGTCGGCGACGGCGTGTACGGCAGGCCATGCCCGGTGCTGGGGCGTCAGTTCCTGCACGCCTTCCGGCTGGCCTTCCGCCATCCCAGAACGGGCGAACCGCTGCGCCTGGAGGCGCCCCTGCCGGCAGACCTCCGAGCCGCCATGAGGCGGCTGGCGGCCGGTTGAGGCAGCGGGGTCCGCTCTGCTACAATCCAGCCGCCAACGGACGGCCCCGGCCGTTCGGCGAGCGCTGGGCTATCATCGTTCCAAGCTTCCGCGGGCAGCCGCCGGGCGGCGGCAGAATCGAACTGGGGCGGGAGGTCGAGCATGGAGTTCTTCATCACCTGGGCGATCATCCTGGGGCTGGTGGTGGTGCCAGGGGCTATCAACTATTACTGCAATCGCTGGTTCACGGAACCGGGTCAGCGGGAGCCCAACCGTCTGGAGTTGATGGCGGCCAGCCTGGGGCTGCCTATCGTCATCCTGGTAGTGGCGGCCTTCGTGGTACTGCTCATCTCCCTGGGATGGGACGGCCTGAGAGAGGAGATCGCCGATTTCGTGCAGGGCGGCGTAAAGGGCTACGGCCAGGACCGTCCTATCGCCCTCAGCGGGGTCATGACGGGGGTATCGCTGGCCCTGATGGGCTTGCTGGGGCTGCTAGGGGCGCTGCGGGTGCCGGCGCGATTCCTGCGGTAGCTGTGGCCCGGGAATGAGGCGGTTCCCCCGGTGACGGTTCGCGTTCGCTTCGCCCCGAGTCCCACGGGCATCCCCCATGTGGGGAACATCCGCACGGCGCTGTTCAACTGGCTGTTCGCGCGGCACGAGGGGGGCACCTTCGTGCTGCGCGTGGAGGACACCGACCGGTCGCGGCTGGTAGAGGGGGCCCTGGAGGCCATCCTGGACGGGCTGCGCTGGCTGGGCGTGGACTGGGACGAAGGGCCAGAGGTAGGCGGGCCCTATGGGCCCTACTTTCAGTCGGAGCGGCTGGAGCACTACCGGCGGGCCATCGCCGAGTTGATCGAGGGCGGCCACGCCTACGAGTGTTTCTGCTCGACAGAGCGGCTGGAGGAGGTGCGGGCCGCCCAGCAGCGGCGCAAGGAGCCTCCTCGCTACGACCGGCGTTGCCGCGACCTGTCGGAGGGGGAACGCCGTCAGCACCGCGCCGAGGGGACGGCGCCGGTCGTTCGCTTCAAGACGCCTCTCACCGGCTCGACGTCCTTCCACGACCTGATCCGCGGCGGGGTGAGCTTTGACCACGCTACCCTGGACGACTTCGTCCTCCTGAAGTCAGACGGCTTCCCCACTTATCACCTGGCCAGCGTGGTGGACGACCACCTTATGGAGATCACGCACGTTATGCGCGGCGACGAGTGGATCTCCAGCACGCCGCGACACGTGCTGCTCTACAGGGCGCTGGGCTGGGAGCCGCCCCTCTTTGTTCATCTGCCGCTCATCCTGGGCAAGGACAAGGCCCGCCTGGCCAAGCGCCACGGCGCCGTCTCCGTGCAGGAGTACCGGGACCAGGGGTTCCTGTCCGAGGCTATGTTCAACTTCCTGGGGCTGCTGGGCTGGTCGCTGGACGACCGCACCACCATCATCTCCCGGGAGCAGTTCATCGCGCACTTTACCCTCGACCGCATCGTCAAGAATCCGGCCGTGTTCGACGCGGAGAAGCTCACCTGGATGAACGGCGTGTACATCCGGGAGATGCCTCGCGAGCGGCTGGCGGAGCTCCTGGCGGAGCGGCTGGAGAGGGATCTGCCGCCCGAGGTGCCCCGGCCCATCGACAGGGCCTACGTGGGACGCATCGTGCCTCTGGTGCAGGAGCGGGTGAAGCGCCTGGACGAGGCGAGCGAGATGACCGGCTTCTTCTTCCACGATGGGGAGCTGGAGTACGGCACGCCCGAGCTTCTGGGGAAGGCTTTCGCAGGGCGGCCGGAGGCGGCTACACAGGCCCTGCGATCGGCCGTGGAGCGGGCATCGGCGCTGCCCTCCTGGGGGAGCGAGGCGCTGGAAGGAACGCTGCGAGTTCTGGCGGAGGAGCTGAGCCTGAAGACGGGCGATCTGTTCATGCTGCTGCGGGTCGCGGTCAGCGGGCGGACGGTGTCGCCGCCGCTGTTCCAGAGCATGGAGGTGCTGGGGAGGGAGCGGTGTCTTTCGAGGCTGGAGTCGGCGCTGCGGCGGGTGGAGGGGGCAGGTCCGTAGGGCTTTGCCCGCATGCGTCAGCCGGGGCACCGGTAAATGCGAGGGGGCGGCCGTAGAGGCCGCCCCCTCTTGCTGGGCAGTGTACGCTGCCTAAGCCCTAGGCCCCTGCTATCGAATACCTCCCCGCCTACGGGACTATCAGCGTGAAGTCCGCGCAGTCGGCGTTATCACTCCAGTCCGTCTCCACGGCAGGCGGCTCCGGGATCTCCTTGACGCAGACCTTGATCGGGTAGGAGCCTGGCGGAGGCAAGGTGGTGGAGTTCCACACGTACGGGCCGGGAGTGTCGCTGATGTGGATCATGTTCACGGTCTTGATGTAGTCCGTGTCCTTGGCCAGCGTCCACCTCACCAAGACGTCCAGGATGGGGTTGACCGTAGGCAGCAGCGGGTCCGGCACCTCCACCAGCGTCAACGGCGGCACGATCTCGCCGTCAACGGTGCAGTCCTGCTGCACAATGGAGAGCGGCGCCGGGTCCTTGCTGACCGCGCCCGGGTCGTTCACACAGTGGTAGATGCCCGGCGGCGCGTCCTTGAAGTACACGTACTCCTTCACCTCGACCGGGCCGGTCGCGCCGTCGATGTGGTCAACCCGCTCGGCCACCTTGACGTCGATGATCGTCGACGCAACGAGCGGGTTTACGATGTCGGATCCGGGCGGGTAGTCCACGCCGCCCACCGACAGGCTCACGATAGACACGTGCGCGTCGGCATACTGAAGGTCGGGAGCGCCGATGCAGCTCAGACCGGTCTGGGCGAGCACCGCCAGGACGTCGTCCATGGCAACGGCGCCGCTGGGCGGGTCGGCATCCCAGGGCGGGTTCGGCGCAGGGCTGGGCGCGCGGTCGTAGTCGCGCCCGTCCTTCAACCCGTTGCCGTCCTTGTCGATGTCGTAGGCCACCCCGTTGGCGTTGGGCGCACCGCCGTCGCCGTCGTAGGTGCCCACGTAGAAGAGGACGCCGAGCACGTCGTCCATGGCCACGGCCTGGTTCCTGGTACCGTTAGGGTTCGGGTCCGGCACGGCCGGGATGGGCACGTCGTAGAAGTCGAACGGGTCGAGGGGGTTGTAGTTGCCCGTGGCACCCGGGTTGGGCGCGGCGGCGCCGGCCATCTCCTCGGAGTCCATGCAGCCGTCCTCGTCCTCGTCCGTCAGGTCCATGCGGGGCCCATCAGGCGGCGTCACCACGTCGTCACCCGGGTCGAAGGGGTCGGTGAGGAACTGCTTGTGGTTCTCGGCGTAGTCAAACTCGCCGCCGCCGTCGCAGTCGCCACCGATGCCGGGTATGCCGGCGACAGCAGGCGCGCCGGGCGTGCTGGTCGGGTTGAGCGGGTCGCTGTTGTCGCCCGTCGTGCTGGGGTCCCCGTCAGGTCCGGCAGCCTCGCAGGCGTCGCTGTGGCCGTCGCGGTCAGCGTCGCCGTCCGCGTCGTACTGCACGTCGTCGACCGTGTCACCGTCGAAGTCGCCCGGGTTCACGTAGTCCGGAATGCCGTCGTCGTTGGAGTCAAGGTAGGGATCGATGTCCACAGCATAGAGCGGCGGGTTGACGTAGGGGTCCTGGGTGGGGCCTACCTCAGAGACCGGGCCCAAGCAGTACTTGGCCTCAGCGCCGATAGCACCCGGAGGTGCCACGCCGAGCTCAGCGGCGGGCTCGCCCAGTCCGATGGTGAACTGGTCGAAGCACCAGTTGTCGCCGTTGTTGATGCCCCCGGCGTAGCCGCTGCCGTCGCCGTCGATCTCCGGAAGCGGGTCGCAGACGTCGCCCACGCCGTCCCCGTCCGAGTCCTCGTGGGTGGGGTTGGCTGTGTTGGGGCAGTTGTCGAAAGCGTTCATCCAGCCGTCCCCGTCGGCGTCCTGGCAGGGGTCCCAGGGTATGGTGGAGCGGGGCTCGCCCACGGCACAGCCGGTGCCCGGGTCGGGGTCACAGGTATCGCAGAGCCAGTCGCCGTCTGGGTCGTCCGCCGCCGTGCCGCAGGTCGGGTCGGTGCGGCAGCGGTCAAACTGGTTGGCGATGCCGTCGCCGTCGTAGTCCGGCCCTCTCGACTCCTGCAGCCCGAGGTCGAAGGGACCGCCGTGGTTCATGACCACGTAGTTCGCCTCGCCGCCCAGGCCATCCTCGTGCGGCGGCTCACCACTCACCCCGTCCCCATCGAAGTCGGGATCCACAGTGACGCCGAACACCCGCGTGGGGGCGGCATAGTAGGGCAGGCAGGTGGCCACCGTCTGGCCAAACTCGTCACCTGTCTGCGGCTGGGCGGCCGCCACGACCGGGTAGCCGACCGTGGTGATGTGGATGTAGTACCCGCCCGGCTGCAGCATGTTGAAGACCAGCAGGTTCACGTCCACGCCCTCGGTTGTCATGCTCAAGATGTCCAGACGGGCGATGCCGAATGCACGCCCCATGAGCTGGGAGACGGGCAGCCCGGCGTTCACGATGAGGCGGGCGGTGGGCCACGGCATCATCGTCACGCCCTTGGGAGGACCCTTGTCCAGCACGCAATCGCCGTCGACGCTGTCCTCCTGGCTCTCGATGCAGCCGTTACCATCGGTGTCCAGGTAGTCCACTTCCGGCAAGAAGGAGGTGGTAGCCACCCACAGCTCGAAGGTCTCCATCATATCCAGTCGGTCGATGTTGCACACCGGCGGCTGCCCCATGACCGTGGGATCCGTGTCCGTGGGGGCGTCATCGACGTTGTTGAGAAGCATCAGCGACGGGGTGAGGTTGCTCTGGATCTTGAAGGTGATCTCTCCGACCGCAGCGCCCAGGGTGGTCGGGCTGTTGGCGGCCAGCCCCGAAAGCGGGTCCTCCCAGCCGTCACCGGTCTGATCGGGGCCCGGCGGCCCCGCTGTCCAGATGACGGAGGCCAGGTCGAAGAAAGCCTCATCGGACTGGTCCGTCCAATCGAGGTCGCTCCACTGGCTGACCTGGACCTCCGGGTTCTCCCCTTCCTCGATGAGCCCGTCGTCGTCGCCCACGGTGGTAGGGCCCGCATTTGCGCAGTAAGGTTGCGGGTTGTTTGGGCCGGCGCCGTCGCACATGACCATGTCCAGGCTCACGGTCGCGGGTGCGGCGGACCCGGAACCTGCGCCTCGGCCACTGGAAGTGACCTCGCCTGCGACAGCACGAACATCACCGCTACCAGTGCAACGGCTCCGGCCGTCAAAAGGAATCTTCGATTCATAGCCTACTCCCCTCTACATTCGCTAGTTGCATATGGCGGTCTCTGAACTTCTGTCGCTGACAACACCTCCTACGCCGCCTCAGCGCCGGCCCTCTAGAGCTACAAGCCCATACTGCCAGAGGCGGGGCCGCAGGGCCAGCTCGAAGGCGCCGACTACTCACTCGGCGGGGAATCCCTGGAACACATCGCTACGCTTTCCGGCGCAGCACACGCATAAGCGTTAGGCGGGGCATTACTAGGATACCACCTGCGTCAAGACCTTCGGGTTGGTCCTGCAAGGGGATGTTGCTGTGCCTTCGGGGGTCTGGTGTCGGTCCTGCTGTCGCCGGCAATGCGAGGGGGCGGCCTTCGCGACCGCCCCTTCGTGTGGGAGCACAGGCTGCTGAAGCCCTACGGCGGCCAGCTGCAATCCAGAGGCACCTGTGGCAGCACCGCCCCCACGTCGCCCATGTTGACGGCGTTGTTGGGCGGGCCAGCGTCCCAGGGGGGATTAGGCTCGGCGCTGGGCGAGCGGTCGTAGTCCTGCCCGTCCGGCACAGTGTCCGAATCCTTGTCGCAGTCGTAATCCGCCCCGTTGGCGTTGGGGTCGTCACCGCAGGTGCCGCTAGGGTTGCTGGGCACGTAGAAGAGAACCGCGCCCACGTCCCCCATGTTGATGGCCTGGTTCTTGGGGCCGTTGGGTGTGGGGTCTGGGTTGGCGGGCACGGGCACGTCGTAGAAGTCGTACCAGGCCGCTGGGTTGAAGCCGCCGGTCTCCCCGGGCAGCAGGGGCGGCAGGCCGTCGTTCGGCTGCGACAGTTCCTCCCCGCAGGTGCAGCCGTCGCCGTCTGTGTCAGTGGCGTTAACGCCAGTCTGCAGAGCGGCGGCCAGATCCGGCAGCGGGCCAATATGCTCCGCGACACTCATATCCTGCGGCGTCCCGGTATCCACCAGTAGCTGTCGCACGCCGGCCGGTGCGAGCACCGACCCTGTGCAGGCGAAGTAGGCACTCTGAATGGAGCCAGCCGCGCCCGCCACGATCGGTGAGGCACTCGAGGTGCCACTGAACGAGTCTGTGTAGTACTCGTTGGGGCCAGTGCCCGCATACAGATCGCCATAGCCGGTCGTCACCACGCATTCACCCCAGCCCTGGACGTCCAGCCGGCTGCCGTAGCAGGAGAAGTAGAGGCGTGACCGGGCGGGGCTGGTGCATCCGGGGGCGGCGCCGGCGCCCACAATGGTGGCCCCTGAGTCGCGGACCGACCGGTTAAACAGGCCGCCGTAGGCCGCGTTGTCTAGGTCGCATCCGCCGTTGCCGGCAGCCTCGACTACGATTCTGCCGTCGGCGGTGGCGGTCTGTATCGCGTCGAAGTACCCTTGCCAGTACTCGACCGGCACGTACTGGTACGGATCGGGCTCTGAGCACCAGTCGCCGACCGGGCCATAGGTCTGCTGCTCGATGAGGATGATGTCTCCGGGCGCCGTGTTGGCACGGGCAAGATCGATGGCGTCCGCTAGGTCGTAATAGTCTTCCTCGTTGTAGGCGTTAACCATGCCCAGGTCCGCGTCATAGATTATGCCGGTCACTCCGAAGGCGTTGCTGTCGGCCACCAGCTCTCCGAGAACGGCCGTGCCGTGTTGGTCGTCGTTGTAAGGGTCCTCCGGCGTGTCGTTGGGGATGAGGGCACCTGGAGCCTTCGAAAGGTCCTCATGGGCGACGTTCCAGCTATACTCAATGTCGACCACTTTTACGTTGCTGCCGCTGCCGGCGGTGACGGTCCAGGCTGCGCGGGCGTCGATGCCGCCGGGGGCAGGGTCCAGGTATCCCTGCTGGTCCTCATACAGTGGGCTGGGGCTAGGCGGCGAGGGCGGTGGGGCCGGCAGCGGCTCAGGATAGGCGATCTCGACGAAGTCAAGGGCATTCAGAGAGTCAACCAGGGCTTCGATATCCTCTCCTGGTGGCAGGATAAGGCGATACCAGAGGTTGAGGTCGGGCAGGTCCTTGCCCGTCCTGGCTTCGAGACGCGCCTGGTCAGCGGCCAGCGTTGCCTCCGGGCGCAAGAAGAGCCTCTGGATGCGGACGCCGGGATAACCAGCCAAGACGCTGGCGACGCCGGGAATGTCCCGGCCAGGTCCGCCGACAAACTCACCCCCGCGAAGCCGTATGCCCGTGCCCTCTCTGAATTTGAGATGAACTCGTTCTCTCGAAAGGCCGGGGCCAACAGTAGTGTGGGCAGGCTTCGAGGCAGGTGCGTCCACGCCCCATGCCACCGGGTCCAGTGGTGTAAGCGCATCTGCGCCCCGCACGGCGGATGCGGCGGAGTGTCCCGCCACATCCAAGTCCACCGATGCAACGGCAGCGGCGAGGAGCAACAGTACAGGCAGAACTAACGCCTTGCGCTTCATCGCTGTGCCTCCCTCCTTCATAGAGAATGCGGACACACAATGTACGGAGCATCACGAGTGTACCACCGGCGTCAAGACCTTCGGGTTCGTCCTACAGGGCATGTTGCGGTGCCTCCATGTGGACCGATCAGTGGCTGCCTGAAGGGGGCGCGGACGGGAAGACAAAGACTTGCCCGGCGCCTGCCTGCTCGTCGACGTTGGCTCGGTAGGCGCCCACGATGATATCGCCCGCGCCGTTGGCGTCGATGTCTCCCGAGGCGACGGATATGCCGAAGTACGCATAGCTCTGCGGGCTAGGCGCAGCAAGGGTTCTGTCCGCTTCGTGGGCTGGCGTCGGGCCGCCTAGAAATAGGAAGGCCTCGCCGGCGGCGTCGTGTCCCTCCAGGTTGGAGTATGGCGCCCCGACGATGACGTCATCGTAGCCGTCCCCGTTGACGTCGGCTGCCTGGAGGACGTATCCGAACCCTGCAGCGGCCTCCGGGTAGGGGTCCTGGAGGACTGCGTCAGCGGTGACATCGAGGTCGCGGCTCCCTCGAAAGACAAGGACTTTCCCCGCTCCGGACAACCCGTTCACGGCCGAACCGAAGGCCCCGGCGATGATGTCATCGTAGCCGTCGCCGTCAATGTCGCCCGCCGCCACGGCGTAGCCGAGTTTCGCATCCTCCTGCGGTGCGAGGTCTCGCAGGATACGGGCAGAGGTCTCGCCGGGGGAGGCGCCGCTCAGGAAGACAAAGACCTTGCCGGCCGAATCATGACCGCTCACGCTCGAGCCGTAAGCACCCACAATGACATCGTCAAGGCCGTCGCCGTTCACGTCGCCTGCGACCACAGACCGGCCGAATCGGGCTCCCGCTTCGGGCTCAGGCGCCTGGAGGACGAAGTCGCAGACCACGTCGAGAGGGTCGCCTCCGAGGAAGACGAAGACCGCCCCAGCGTCGGCGTGCTGGCCCACGTCTAGCTGCGGCGCGCCTGCGATAACGTCGTCATAGCCATCACCGTTCACATCTCCGACTACCACGGGGTAGCCAAGGGGCGAGCCAGGCCTGTGCTCAGCATCCTCCAGAACGGCGCTCGGAGCTCCGGGCGAGCCCGCAGCGTCGGAGAAGACGAAGACCTTGCCTCCGCCCAAGGGCTTGCCGACCATCACCTCGTCCTCGTCGTCGCCATCGACGTCCCCTGCGGCCAAGAAGTATCCGAAGCCTATGGAAGGTCCCTCTTCCGGGTCGCTGAGGATGGCGTCCGGTTCCTCCGCGAACTCCTCACCTCCCAGGAAGGCGAGTACCTTGCCGGGGGTGACCTCCGGCCAGGGTGCACCCACGATGACGTCGTCGTAGCCATCGCCGTTGATGTCTCCTGCGGCCAGCGAGTAGCCGAATGACGCCACCACGTGGGGAAAGCCCTGAAGGACGTAGCCCGGACGGACGGGAACGCTTTGGTCTTCGGGCTGACCCGGTAGCGGCGACGCGTCTGTTGGCAGCGGGGGAGTGGCCGTGAGCGGCACTTCCTCTTGCTCTGGTGCACAGGCGGCGGAGAGCAGGAGCACGGCCCCAGAGAGGCCCAGGAGTAACGCAGCGGCCAGTGCGGTTCGCATCCGTTTCGAGAGCTTGCCTCAACCCGAGGAGGCGGCACGGTGGCACGATGAGCATAGCAGGTCTGGCAAGGGCATTGTATCCCGCGCCGGGCGTGCCGCCTGCAACAAGATGGCAAGTAGCAGGGGGCGGCCTCCACGACCGCCCCCTCTGGTGGGAGTGCAGGCTGCCAAGGTCCTACGGCGGCCAGCTGCAATCCAGAGGCACCTGTGGCAGCACCGCCCCCACGTCGTCCATAGCGATGGCTTGGTTCTTGGTACCGTTGGGCGTGGGGTCTGGGTTGGCGGGCACGGGGACGTCGTAGAAGTCGTACCAGGCGTTTGGGTCGAAGCCGCCGGTCTCTCCGGGGAGGAGGGGCGGCAGGCCGTCGTTCGTCTGGGCCAGCTCCTCGACATCGGCGCAGCCGTCGCCGTCGGTGTCGGCGAGCAACGTGCCGAAATTCCAGACGCTGGCGGTGGACGTCAGGATAGTGATTTCAACGTCGCTGTCCGGCAGCAGCGTCCTCTCGGAGACACAGGGGTCAGGCGAGGCGGTGCCCGGGGCGCCGGTGCAGGCTGGCACCTGGGCCCCATTCTTGAACACTTCAATCGTTTCCTCGTTCTCCCCGGGAGGGATGAGGGAGGAGTCTATGCGGAACCGGACGATCAGGGGGTCGGCGACGGTGGCAGCGGGGGCGGTGATAGTCACGTCCTGGCCCAGGAACTGGAAGCCGGGCGGGGGCGACCCGCTCATCGCTGTCTCGTCGATGGATACGGTGCCCGCAGCGGGAGAGGTCACCCAGGTCTCCACGGGGTCGCTAGCGGTGGCGCCGTCGCTTTCCGTGTCGGTGGTGACGGTGCCGCCCGCGTCGACGGACTCCGAGACGTGCTCTTCAGCGAATACCGGCGTGGCCGTGGCCGTGGGCGTGGGCGTGCTCGTGGGCATGGCTGTAGCGGTCGGCGTCGGCGTGGGCGTGGCTGTGGATGGCGGTGGGAAGAGCACGTCAACCGGCGTGGTGCACATATCGTCGACACAGCCTCCCCCGAGCTGGCCTTCCTCATTCCGCCCCCAGCACTTGACGCCGCCCGTGGTGGTGAGGGCGCAGGTGTGCTCGGCGTCCGTCCCCAGTGTGATGGCGTCCGCGCCCGTGAGTGGGTCGCCGCTGGCACAGTCGGCACCTGTGCCGGTGGAGCAGACGTCGACCGGTACGTAGCGGTCAGAAGTCGTGCCGTCCCCTAGCTGGCCGTCGGAGTTGTACCCCCAGCACTTGACGCCGCCGCCTGTCATCACGGCGCAGGTGTGCCCCTAGCCGCCGTCGATGGCGGCCACGCCGCTGGTCAGGCCCGTCACCTGGACAGGGGTGGAGCACGGGGTGTCACAGACCTAGTCGTCCCCCAGCTGGCCCTCGGAGTTGTCGCCCCAGCACATGGCGCCGCCGCCTGTCATCACGGCGCAGGTGTGGTTGCAGCCCAGGCCGAGGCCGGTGGCAACGCCGTTCGAGGCCGGAGCCGACCTCGAGGACATCGCAAGGGCCACAGCCACGACGACAGCCATGGTGCCGATGGCCACTGGGACACGCAGAATACCGAGCCGAGTCGCTCCGAGTTTCATGGCATCCTCCCGGGACCCCGGCAACATGGGGGCATCTCCGAACCAACACCAGGAAGTCTAGTGCCTGCGGGTATGGCCAACAAGAGTCAAACGGCCTACCAGCCGAGCCAGGTTGCGGGTTGCTTGTCAGTTCCTGCCGGCAGTGCTCGAATGGTCTGGAGCTAGCGACGTTCTGCGGGAGGCCCCGGGCGTCCTGGGGCGGGTCCACAGGCTTTGCCTGCATGGCGGCCCCATGCTAGAATGACGCAGTGTGGGGAGTCGTCTAGTGGTAGGACAGCGGACTCTGGATCCGTATGCGGGGGTTCGAATCCTCCCTCCCCAGC
>Ga0209979_1004330_pt1 | contig 11816 bp, 13 predicted proteins | sample AnhtaG_FD_183114 | JGI IMG/M metagenome (GOLD analysis project Ga0209979, IMG submission 183114) | Deep subsurface microbial communities from Anholt, Denmark to uncover new lineages of life (NeLLi) - Anholt_01485 metaG (SPAdes) (version 2) | ecosystem: Environmental > Aquatic > Marine > Oceanic...
ATTGCCCATGTCAAAGAGATATGCGGACTTAAGCCCAGAAAGGCCTGGAATAGAAAAGACCCTGACAGGAGGGCCAACCCCTGCCCACCGGACAAGATTGAACCGATAAAGCAGGCATTCAGACACTGTGGAATGATATAGCAAGTATGTCAGGACGCCACAAGGCCCCCTGCTTTGTCAAGATATTCCATCTATCCGTTCCCCATCCGTTGACCTCTGCCCTTTGCCGCCCTTCGCTTGCTTTCGCGCCATTCGCGATCCCCCTTGACAACCTAGAACACCAGCGTAATGCCGCCCACCGGGACTTAGTTATTTGTCATTCAGCCCAGGTGGTTGTTTGCCATTTCTTGATTCAACTATTCGTCACTCCTTGCCCTAGTGCCCCACGATTTGCGCACAAACCCCCGTTTTCATGGCTTTCCCAATCAATTGAACGATAGTTATTCCCCCTAACCCCAACCAGACCCCGATTTTGTCCCATTTCTGAATATAAGATTATGTTGACCAACGGTTTTAAGCGCCTAAAATGACCCTGCCCCTATGTTGATAAGGGTACCCGAAAAATCGCCGCTTAAAACGGCTGTTAAACCGTGGGATCATGTGGCCAGTTTGATTGTTGTGCATTTAAGGGGGGATGGAAGGGAGTCTTGCCACCCTATGGATGTTGACTGGAGTTTTACCCTCTCCGGTGAGGGTGAGTTGTCCCACGGATGCAAGGGTGTCTTGCCACTGTATGGATGTTGACTTCTCCGTGCAGACGTTGTAAACTGGGATAAGAAGACTAAACAAGCACCCGCATCGCACGCTCGCTGGAACAACGGATTGTGGGAGGTTGTAGTATGAAAAAGAGGCCGACTGCCTTCGCAAGTGTTGGGAGGTGGTCGGCTTTGTGTTTGGGTGTCGAACCCTGAGCAGTCCTTTTGGGTCAGGAGGCTCAGGGAGTGGTGGGACAGGAAGGGAAAGGCGAGAGCAAGTGAGAGGTCAGGTTTCTACTCCTCCGGCCATTGGGGACCTTATGGTAGAGAAGCTCTTCAGAGATAGGTGGCCGACGCCCGATGACCGTGTCCTTGACCCGGGTTGTGGCACTGGTGCTTTCATTGAGGGAATGTTACGTTGGTGTCGCGAGAAAGACATCGACTCTCCTTACATTGTGGGTTTGGATTCCGATGTCAGGCTCATCGAGCAGGCGCGTCGGATGATTGGGGAGCATGGAAAGATCACACTCATCGGGTCCGACTTTCTGCTTGGCGATTTCGGCTCCTTTGACTTCATGATAGGCAATCCGCCTTACGTGCGTCTTGAGCGTCTGAGCGAGGCAGAGCGGGCTTTGTACCGCAAGAAGTTTAGAACTGCTTTCAATCGATTTGACCTGTACATTCTATTCTTCGAGAAGGCGCTTGGCAGCCTCGCGCCTGGTGGCCGTTTGGTCTTCATAACTCCCGAGAAATATGAATATACGGTCACAGGGAAGCCCCTTCGACAGCTCATGGCCGAGCATCACGTTGAGGAAATCCACCACATCGATGAGGGTGCTTTCCAGGGGTTGATAACTTACCCTACCATTACGACCATCAATAGGGGTGGAGAGGGAGCAACTAGAATCATCCGTCGCGATGGGTCTTCCATCACAGCCGAGCTCCCCGGCGATGGCTCTGCGTGGCTCTCTACTATCAAGGGCTGGAGGCAACCGGCGAAGGGCGAGCTCGCGTTGAAGGACGTTTGCGTGCGAATCAGCTGCGGCGTGGCGACCGGTGCGGATGGTATCTTTGTGATGCCCAAGGATAAGGTGCCTAAGGCTCTACAAGCTTATGCCCATCCGACGGTCAGTGGGAAGCAACTTACCTCTCGTGGCCTCCAGGTCTCCGATGCAATGCTCCTCCCGTATGACACGTCGGGAGCCCTCCTGCCCGAGAAAAAGCTCAGGGCTTTCAAGAGACACTTTTCCACGTACAGCGACGAGCTCGTTTCTAGGCATTGCGTCATTATGGGGAGACGCCAGTGGTACGCATTCCACGAGAACCCTCCAATGGCTGACATACTCAGGCCGAAGATCCTGTGCAAGGACATCGCGAAGGAGCCTCGGTTTTGGGCGGATGACAAAGGGGAGATTGTGCCTCGGCACAGTGTGTATTATATTGTGCCCCTAACGCACAAGGTCCTGCCCAGGCTCTTGGAGTACCTTAACGGCAAGGAAGCCCGGGAGTGGCTGCTGGCTCACTGCCAGAGAGCCGCAAATGGCTTTATTCGCCTGCAATCGAGCGCCTTGAAAGAGCTTCCCATCCCCGGATTCAACAACAAATGAGACCCAAAGACTATCCACGTCCCAACGTCAAGGAGTTGCCTGGCCTCTACGCGGAGCTTGATAGACTCATTGAGAAAGCAGAGGCCCTAATTCGTGGTCTCCCGTCGAGGCACTTTGATGAAGAGAACGAGACCATCTGTTTCGGGGCAATGACCGTGAACGACCTCAAGGAGTTGATAAGCAAAGAGCCGGATACTATGGTTATAGCCTTTACGCGTGTATGCGGGCTTTCCGACCGTGAGTTCCTCAGGCTGTTTGGATTGAAGAACGTATACAAACTCCGTAAATCACGGAACTGGACCAGCGGAGAAGACGAGGTTCTCTTTGCAAACTCTGTCAAGAGTCTCTTGCCGAAGCAGATGCACCTTGAAACCTTCCTCTATGCCTTCTACAAGATGTGGGAAGAGCATCAAAAACGTCACTATAGAGCTAGATTTGAGAAGGATGTTCGCTCCTTTTTCCAGGCGTATGGGTACGACTGCGAAAAGGTAACCCATCCAACTGAGGTTAACGGAGCTATCCCGCCATACGAACCTTGTGTGACTATGCAGATTCGCACTGGGGTGAGGAAGGACCTTGTCAAAAGGGCTAAGGAGTTCAGCACAGAGTTCGATGAGAGCATAAAAGCGTTCCCCAATGCCAGGTTCATGGTGGTTTTTAGGATTCCACAACATGAACTTGGCAAGAGAGAGGAAATCCGGCAGGTCATAATCGCACAACGGAGTGGGAGACCATATGACGGCGTCTTTTTTCAGGATGAGCTTAAAGACGCGCTCAAAAAGCTTGAGGAGTGGAATGTCCCCAAGAAAAGGGGAGGGACGATGGTAGCTTCGTTCTCCTGATTGCAGCTATGGGGTCGGTAGGGCCTGCGAAAGCAGGCCTTTTCTCATTTCACCTAGTGATAGCTTGATGAACACGGTCAGAGCTTAATTACGGTGATGCGGTCGTATCTTTCGCCATCCCACTGAACGTGCAGCCGTGTTTGCACTGGACCGAAATTCTCTCCGTAGATCGTGATGTCGAGGTAGTGCTCGCCAGGGGGCAGAACAGATGGTGTGCCTCGAAGCTCTGGGTCGGTGTCAATGAAGGCTACTAGCCTAGCTTCCTCGGTATGGAAGACGTTGAGATATTCTTCTTCCCCATAGTTAAGGTCGATGCTCTCGTAGGCGTGGGCACCGCGTCTGCCGCGAGAGACCCAGTGCAACACGGCCGGATCGTACTCAGGTTGTCTCTCCAGGCGCGCGGCCCTTACGGCGGCAAGCTTCCCTTCGCATTTCTTCGCCACCGACCCCCCAAGAATGCGAAACCGTTTAGAGTTTTTGAGCCTGAGACGAATCCAATATGCGGGGCAAGGGGGCCTAACATCTCTTACCTCGCCGGTGCGATGGTCAACTTCGGCAGCGATCTTCGAGTGACGACAGAAGGGCTCATCTTGCTCAAACTCGACCTCAAGGCGGGGGCTGCGCCACCATGCCATCAGAGGCTCTCGAAAGAGAGCTACCAATACTGCTCCAACTGTGCCAAGCGCTGTAAGCCAGTCCGCAAGAGAATCTCGCACGACATCCACCCCCTTTGTTCACATTTCTCGCGGATAGACTCCGCGACGAAGAACCGAGTTGTCTATATCAGTTTGCCACACAGTCGCTAGAGGCCACAATGAACAGCCCTTCCCCAGTGAGGACGGAAGGGGCTTGATGTTGCCTCGGCGCTTGGCGATCCCTAAAACGGCAAAGGCCAGAGTCCCAAGACAGCGCCAATCATGATAACAAAGAATCCTACTACAACGATGATGAACCCCAAGACTATAGCATCAGGCTCGGTTCTGGGATGCGTGGATAACTCATGGTCTCAGTATAGCACCGAGGGCTACGGGGAGCAATGGCCTCTTCTGGTAAGAATTGACGCTCCCCTTCTCGCATGGTAAGATAGGTTTAGGCTTACACTATCGACACCGAGTTACATGGAGGAAACAGCTAGCACATGGGAGAATGGTTCATAGAGTTGGAGGGCGAGAAGAAAGATCTCCGATTACTCTCAGAGCTCCTGAATTCCCCGAATCTTGATGTGACCGAAGAGAAAGGGGCCTTCATTTTGTGCTCCTCAACGTTTGATCCTGCGCTTGATTCGAACGCTATTGATGAGAGATCAACCAATCTAATTGAAGTTGTGAACGGAGCGGCAAAGCTCTACAGCAGACGTTATCAGGGAGTAACGGCTAAAGCAGTAGTGAGAATTGATGAAGATGGAAAAAGGCTCAAGTACGTCACGTTGACAGCCCGCGCCCGCGATTTCACGTTGACAGCCCGTGGACGAGATGATCTTGTCGAGTCTTGGTTTTCCATTGCCCAGGCGGACGAACATGTTACCCGAGCCCTGACTCTCTATGGGTCCCTTGAGCACAATTGGAAAAACCTGTATATGCTCCTTGAAGTCATCGAGGCTGATATTGGCGGCGAAGGCGCCCTTTGTGGCAAGGGATGGGTATCCAAGAAAAAGATCAAGGGTTTCAAGCATACGGCCAACAGCTTCTCGGCGATTGGACGCGACGCAAGGCATGGCCATGCGAAATTGCAGCCCCCAAAGACGCCCATGTTATTGCAGGACGCAAGAATGTTAATCAGGAGTCTGCTCCGGCAGTGGCTGGAGTCGAAAGAGCCCATTTCAGTTTCTCAAGTGACGTGAGCGCGTCCGCATTCTAGCCGATGATTTCCCCGTGTTCAGTACATCCCACTAACAAGAGCCCCTTCCGGCTGAGGATGGAAGGGGCGTCATCATAGACTAGTCCAACTCCTACCGCTATCACACCCCCATTCCGCCACAAAACCCCGTTTCGATACCTTTCCTACCCAGTTTTCCCATCATCATTCCCCCTAACCCCACCCAGACCCCGATTTTGGCTCATTTCTGAATGTAGGATTACGTAGACCAGCCGTTTTAAGCGCTTAAAATCACCCTACCCTTATGTTCCACATGCAAATGCGAAAATTAGGCGCTTAAAACGCGCGTAAAACGGTGGGATCGTGTGGCCAGTTTGAATATTGCAGAATTCGCTGAGGTTCGTTGACAAAGAGATCGTGGGTAGATCTCTCTGCCTTCGCGTATGGGCTGAGCCAGAGAGCAGGCTCCCCCCGGGGAAAGTCTTTTTCGTCAACCAGGAGGGTGTCATTTAGTCACTTTTGCCTGATTGACTAGTTAGAAATGGCTAGCACTAGGGATGTGCAAAGGCGAACAATGTGAGATAATGATAGGGTGAGTCTGGGCCACTTGGGTCGAGAGGGGTCAGTGTTGCTATGAAGTGGCGGGTTGCCCTTCCTGGAGCACTCGGAAGGAGGAACCAAAAGGTGTAGAGGCGCTAGTCGTTGTCGCTAGAGCAGCGGATGATTGGCGCTTTTCTTGTCCCAAGACGAGTATGATCCCGGCGCCAATGAACAGGCGGCCATATCTGGCAAGAAAATGCTATGGTGACCAGTTGAAGAGAGTCGTGGGCTATCGAAAGGCGGAAGAAGGAGTGAAGTGGAGACCTTAGAATACATACCTTCTATCGCCCTCATCTTGTGCCTGGGCCTTCTATGGTGGACCATATTCTGGCTTCGAAAGCATGGAGAGAGATTGCCGGAGAAGATCCGACCGCGCTATCTTCCATCCAATATACTTCTCTTTCTCCTCTCACTGTTGGTCCTCTTCGGGGTTGCTACGCGGCTTTGGGGAAACGCTACCGGCCAGGTGGTAGGTTTGGCCATTCTCACGGGCGCCGCTTGCATAGGGAGTTATCGCACTATGGTTGCGGGAGGGGGCTTCCGAGCGTTCAGCCGACGGTACTATGGTTTGCGAATAGGCGTGGGGTTCCTTATCCTGCCAGGCTTCATGGTTGCCTTCGCAGCCCTGGGGCTGCGAGGTCTTGGAAGGGAAGACCTGGCACTCCCTGTGGGCATCACGGCGGGCGTGATGATAGGGCTGGGATGGGTGATCTTGGTCTATAGTCTGTTAAGGAGCGCCTGGGATTGGGTGCGCTGGTGGTTGAGGGGAGAGTAGGTCGTCACCAAGCCGACGCGTCCTTGAGTCGATTTCATACCTTCTGGGCACCATCACACTTCCGCAGAGGTCAGCATTTGCTGGCAGAGTGGGAGAAGGAATGTGAGGGTGTGGGACGGTTTCAATGGGATGGGACTTTCGGGAGGCTAAACCAATGGTAGCAACTTGTACGGCTCACTCATCGCATCGCCCACGCCGCCTCTGGCTCACCTTGGCGGCCCTGGTAGTTGGAGGGTTGCACCTTATCCCTCCCTTATTAAGCGGGCTGCTGGGGATCGGCCTGATACTTACAGCACTGCTGGAGAGACACGCTCGTCGGATCACGCGCATACTGCTAGCCCTGGCCTTGCTGACTATCCTAGGCATCCCCTGGCTCTGCCGCTATCAACCTGCTGTGGTTGCCGCGCCAGGTCAAGAGATGCGCTGGCTTACCCAACCCAATCTGCTGGGCAGCATGGTCAAACTGTGGCAGGCCTTCTGGGAGATAAAACCCTGTGACTATATTGTCCAAGGTTGGAGTTCTGAGGGGGTGCTGTACTATGAGGAAGCCTGCAAGGATAGAGCCTCTCAAGTCTGGGCCTACAACCCGGACCAAGATAGCCATCCTCGCCAGGTAGACGCAGCCCCTGTTGACCTTATTCAGAGGACCATCCCCCGCAGCTGGATTGTGGAGCGGGTCTGGTCACCAGGCGTGCGTCCGTCCAACGCCGAACCAGGGCTGCGCCTTATCAAAGTTCGAGAAGACGGCGCTGCCTCGGCCGATGGCCGCTGGGTGGCCGTGGTGGTTCGCCACCTTTACGGCCCAGAGGACGTAATCCTCCTGTCGTCATTGCTGCCACCTTGACTAGCGTAGCTGGGCCTCCCGAGGATAGGACAAGGAATCCCCAACGGCCACCGCAGCGTTCGTCATTCGCTGGCATAGCGGGAGAGGCAATATGAGGGCGTGGCCAAGGGGCTGGCCTCTTCTGCGCGAGGGTGAGAGGGGGGAGCAAGACATACGAAGTCATGCGGATATGATCGCTTATGTGTAGTTGCCTCATTGAGGCCGAAGGCTCATATCACAAAGGAGGTTTGACGAAGATGCAGAATGGTTCATTCTCTCCCGTGCCTTGGGTAAGAGTTGGATTGGCCGTCTTGCCTGGATTGTTTGCCATCGGCACTAGCGGCGGTCTTCTCAGAGGGGGGTTCGGCCAAATTGGGTTGATTGCCCTATGTATCGCTCTCATCATCGCAGGGTTTGTGCGGGAGCGTCGGGTTGCTGTTTGGAGCTTTCCCGCATTGGGAATACTTATTAGCATCGCCAGCCTGCTTGCGTTGTCTCTAGGCCCTTTATTGCTGTTGACTGGGTTGGCGGCGATTGTCGCCCTCGTCGTTTACCAACGGCGCGACGTCCACATCCCTCGGTTGGGATGGGTGCTCCTCTGCCTGATGATCCTGGTTAGCGTGGCTGGTGGTATCCTTTCAACTATCGCTAATCGCGGTCCGGATAAGTGGATCGGTTTCCCGATCTCTCTAGCAGCCTCCCTAGCGTTGGGGTGCCTGGTACTGCTACCCGTAGCAATAGGTTTGCCGCTGGCCCGGCGTAGCGGCCTGTTCGCAGGGCTTGCCGTTGCTACCGCCGAGTTTGTTCTGGTGGACGGGATTCTTGATCCTGACTACGCTTTGGGTTTGTGGACTTCCAACCAGACAATTGTGAAGATGGTATCTGTTATCCCCGCTGTGTTCTTTCTTGTAGTTTCGGTCATCTGGGTGTTACGTTCCCGCTCGACACGTGGGCAGGTTTTGGGGCTATTACTACCGGCATTTATCGCTCTGGTCAGTGCTGAAGTCATTGGCGGCACTGTGCGCCCATACTATTCGATTGACATGTGGCTTACACGGGGCATAGGGGCTGCACAATTCTTGATAGCAATAGCCTTGGCGGCAGTGATATACCACTGGATTGAACGTCAAGGCCAGGCGGCGGCCAACACCCAAGAGGACAGGGGAACTTTGACCGACAGACCAACGACAGCAACTGCACATAACACAGCGTAGGTCGCTTCGCCTATGCCGAAAACCTTAGCGGGAGAGCAATACTCTTTAGGGTGAGGGGTCATATCGTTGGTCCAAGCAATAGTTCGTGGAGCAAGTCTCATCTGCTTTGAGGGAGGTTCGTATGCGGGCTCGGATTCGGATCGGCATAGAGATAGCGGGAGCCGTTATCTCACTTTTCGATATGGTCCATGATATGCTGATGGCACGGCCTGTGTCACCCCTAATGACTTTCCTCTTCCTGGGCTTCATCGCCTCGCTGGTCTGGGAATTCACAGGGAGGAGACCCTTGGTGAGGAGCCGTCGGGTGGGCATCATAGCCTTTGTGTTACTCTTCCTCCTCGGTCTAGCAGCGGGGTGGTACAACATCCGCTCAGGCGGAGGCTTGCCTTGATGGCACCCTTCGGTAAAGTTGGTGCCCGATTTGAAATCCGGCACTGGCATCGCGGGTCCGATTTGCTCTCTGTTCCACACGTCAGCGCATGGGAACCGGACTGAAGGCAGCTATGTGATGGGAGTCTTGGTAATAGCTGAAGCGCCCGGCTGGGGAAAGCGGCTGGGACTGCTCTTGGGGCTCTTGCTCGTGGCCGGAGTAGTCGCGTTGGCGGCTTCTTGGGGTGCCGAGCGCCTGAGACAGCCCACCGACGTCTGGACCGCCGACCAACTTGCGCGGGCTATAGAGCAGGGTGAGGTCGAGCGGCTGGTCGTTCGCGGCAACCAGGTGACCGTAGAGACAAAGGCCGGCGTCCGTGCCCTCGTCCGTAAGGAAGGGGAGGCTTCCATCCTCAAAATACTGAGGGACATGGGCGTACCCGAGGAACGCCTCAGAGACACTGAGATCGTCGTCGCTGCACTCCCCCCACCCTTTGACTTGGTCGCCAGCTTCGCCAGCTTGTTTTGCGGCACGCCCATCGTCATTCTGCTCCTGGGTATCGGGGGAGTGATTACGTTCAGAAGGAGCCGGCGTCAGCAGAAGGAATGAAATGCGGTCATGAAACACAAAACACCAGAGAGGTTGTCCTTTCTCCAGCGTTTTCTCTCTGGAGATCCAACCGTGGCTTTTTAGCTCAGCGCTTTTTCATTTTTTGGCATAGCTGGGCACCAAGTGTACTTTTACGAGTTCAAGTTCTGCGAGAATCTATATCCGTGCGGGACAAGAATCGAGCCTTCAGGCGGCACGGCGTCTAAGACGACACAAGCGGCTGGCGCCCACGGACTCGCTTCGGTGGCACTCCGCATCGTGGAGGGGAGGGTGGAGCGTTTCTCTGTGCCCTAAATGGACGTCCCTGCTATCAAATGGTAAAATGCGATATGGGTCAAGTTTGTTTGGGTTTTGCGTACATTCTTGCGCAGAGAGAACGCTATACGCAATCGGCTTCGGGACGGAAAATATAAAGACCAAAATGACTAAATTATGGAGGTAAACAACATGGGACTATTAGACAAGGCGAAAAAGAGCATAGTGCCTTACTTTGAGTGTAGTAATTGTAAACGCCGATTGAAAAAAGGCGAATTTATTGCAATCATCGGGAAGACTCCTCCGACAGGGTTATCTGCGCCAATAGGGAGAGCAAAATGCTTGGAAAATTGAAGGAGTACGGAAAGCGGTTTCAGCCTGTCCTGTTGACTGTAGTGTTTCTTCTGTCAGCATGTCTTGTGTTCTTTTTCTTCGAGCCGGACACTTCACTGCGCACCCCAGACACTTCACTGCGCAGCCGTGGAGCTGTAATTCTCCTCGCAGGCGTGATTGTCACAGTGCTTTTATATATATATCAGCACAACCACTCACAACTAAGCGCCTTATGGAGATCCTCAAAGAGGAACGTAAAAGCAGGGGTTTCTACCTGCGCCTCTTGGGTTTTGCCATCGCAATTCTCGGAACTCTGATCATTTTCTACTCCGAAGCCGCCTCTTTTCTAGAGCTAATTCTGGTGATAATTGTTATGACTAATCTTTTCCTTTATAATGTCCTGCGTCTCGGAAGCAAGTAGCTTGATTAGCGTGCCCGAGGTGTTTAGAACACATAAGTAGGGTAGGTTCCCGTACCTGCCCTATTCCTTGCTATGAAAGCGGACAGGAGGGCAATGCAATGAGAAAGGTACTGTTGTATTTTGTGTTCATCTATCTTCTGATTGGGTTCGGCTACGCAGTTTACATGGAGATCACAGCGGATCCGAATGATACTCCCACACCGATTTGGGCACCAGGCCTCTCGCTAGGCGAACGACTCGGGGTCTTCCTCTTCGTCTTCATCCCTTGTGTCCTCCTCTGGCCTTTCCTTCTGCCTCCTACCATATACCATGTGATAAAGAACTTGCTGATATAGGCCTTTCAGGGGCGTTGTGTACTAACACAAGCAACAAGATCAACCAAGCAACAGGTTCACTCCCCAAAACAGCCCACGTCGGCTAACACGGCATACACGCCGCTTCGGGCAATGCCCCCCTTCGGTGGGGCACTGCGTCTAGCCGGGCCCGCTAGCCTAAGTCGTCAGCTAGCGGGAAGCAAGGTTGACCTTTAAAGGGGGAATGACCTATGGAACTTCTGGTTCGGGAAGTTGGACCAGAGGATGCGGAAGAAATCGTTGACATCCTTAACCCAATTATCGAGGCTGGAGAATATACAGTGCTTGATACACCATTGACCATCCAGGAAGAAAGGGAATTCATAATCAACTTCCCCAAGAGAGGGGTATTCCACGTGGCGGAGCGAGTTGAGGATGGCAGAATAGTGGGGTTCCAAAGTCTTGAGCCTTTCGCAACTTATACCCATGTGTTTGACCACGTAGCAATAATGGGAACTTATGTGGATCTCTCCTTGCGACGCCGGGGCATCGGTAAGCGTCTTTCTATGGTAACCTTTGAAGCGGCCTTGAGTAAAGGCTTTGAAAAGATATTCACCTACATTCGGGCAGGGAATACAGAAGCCCTCGCGTTTTACCTTAAGCTCGGTTTTCGAATTGCGGGAACAGCGCACAAGCAAGTGAAATTCGAGGGGAAGTACGAGGATGAAATTATCGTAGAGAAATTCTTGAGTGCTTGAAGTTTCAAGGCCAACAACTTTGGCCAACATCGGGTTTGTGGCTCGCTTCACTCGCAAGGTGTGGCGACGCCTAGCAGTCCCAATCTTCTGAGGCAGGGACAGAGGGGAAAGCAACACATACGCGGTGATGCGGATATGACCGCTATCTGGTTATTGGCCTTCGCGATCTGGCAGGGTGCTGGGACGAGTGACCGGATCTGTTTAAGAGGATTTGTATGACTGAGATAGCAATTCGCACCGAGAACCTTACACGGGATTTTGAGACCGTACGAGCGGTGAACAGTCTCTCTCTAGAAGTACCGGCCGGCATTGTCTTCGGCTTTCTAGGCCCCAATGGAGCAGGTAAGACGACGACGATTCGCTTGCTGTTGGGCCTGCTGGAGCCGACAAGCGGGCGGGCCGAAGT
>Ga0209979_1004331_pt1 | contig 11814 bp, 18 predicted proteins | sample AnhtaG_FD_183114 | JGI IMG/M metagenome (GOLD analysis project Ga0209979, IMG submission 183114) | Deep subsurface microbial communities from Anholt, Denmark to uncover new lineages of life (NeLLi) - Anholt_01485 metaG (SPAdes) (version 2) | ecosystem: Environmental > Aquatic > Marine > Oceanic...
CTCTCCACTTTTGGTCTCTTCTGATCCCTTCATCTTTTCGTCGAGCTCACTTATTTCTTCCTTTTGGCCAACTTTTTTCTTTTTACCTGATTTTTTCATATATTTATCCTTCTTTTAATTTATATCCACAGAGATAACATCCTTTTTTCAAAAGTTCCTTTCTTACAACTTTAGCTCCACATCAAGAGCAGTTTACCCTGTATGGGCCGGAGTCTGGCTTTTTATTCCGCGTCTCCTGACAGCCACACACATAACACCCCTTTTTCACCAACTCCTTTCTTACCACTCGGCTTCCGCAAGCAGGACATATCACACAATAGAGATTTTTCTTCTTTCTTTGATCTCCTATCTGCCGAATGGTACATTCATCAATTCCCTCTAACAGTGTTTCTAAAACGGAATTTAAAACCATCTAAGTCCCTTTAAAAATTTAAGATGGATACCATCTTTCTCTTTAGCCATCTCATGATACAGTTGCCTTTGCTTTTGCCTTGGCACTTATCCAGCCACACCAAGGACAGCCGGTGGTTAAAAGCTTTTCTGTGCTAACCCTCTTCTCACACTGAGGGCAGTTCTCCTTACCCACCATTGCCTCTTTCCAAGCTTCCGTTTCCAGATTAGTTCCTGACGGAAACTCCAAACCATACTTAGCGGCCGTCTCAAATGAGGCTAAAGCTGCCCTTATTCTGATACCCAAAAGTTCAACCCCAGCCACAGATACCATGATATCCGCATTGATCACCAATCCCTTATCCAAAATTCTATCTATTATATCCGCTAAAGTGCCGCTGGTCTCTCTGGTTGCCTCTAAAGCCATTTTAATTCATTCCTTTCGGAGGATTTAATTCTTAACTAACTGTTTTTTATACAACATCTGAATCTCCTTAGGCTTTTTCAACTTCGGATTTTCTACCCGATTCTTTTTCAGCTTGCTTTCTCTCTTTTCTTCTTCCTTGTGGAACACATCCCTCCTGATTTAATTACCACATTTAAAACAATCTTATACTCTTCAGCACAGATTTTAAAACTCCGACACCTTTTGCCATTCCGAATCTGGATCCTGCGGACTCTTTCTCATACATAACCTCAGAGAGTTCAGTTAAACTGTCAATTCCCTTGATTTCATAGGGGAATAATGGAATTTCACTAACCAAATAATCAGAGAATTTCCTCTTAGCCTCTTGGGCATACTTTTTTTCTTTCTCCCTCTTGCGGGCGCAAAATCCACACTTTGTGGGTGGAATAAGCATATTGAGGACCACGTGTAGACAGGTGATTTCAAGCCTCTTAAGAGCGGAAAGCAGTCTCTCAGTCTCCGTCATGCCCATGGCTTCCGGAATGGTTATAGCCACAAACTCAGTTTTTTCAGGATCTGTAAGTGTTCTCTGTATTCTTTTGATACTTTTTGATAGAGAAAGAAGCTTCTGAGCTGTTTTGCTTAACCCAGCCACCTCTTTATATTTCAACAACAATTTAAAGATGGCTCTTAACCAGTCCCGGACCAGTGAAGGAAGCTCCAAAAAGCGAAGCAGATGTCCGGTGGGAGATGTGTCTAAAACATATAGATCATATTTTTCCTCTTCGGTAAATTCTATAACCTTTCTCAAAGCCATGAGCTCATCTAATCCTGGAGGAGAAAGGGAGATAAGCTCGCTCATCACTTCACGGTCAAATTTTATATCCAATTTATTACCCAGAAAATTACCAAAGACCTCTTCTATCCCCTCTCGGTACTCATCCTTAAGATCCTCAACTAATTTGGTAGCATCTATCTCTAACGCACAGAGATTGCAACAAGCATTTATGGCTGTTATCTTATTGCCAATCAAACAGCCAAATGAATCAGATAATGAATGAGCCGGATCAGTAGAGAAGACCAATACCTTCTTTTTAGGATTTTGTTTAGCTATATATAAAGCTGTAGCCGAAGCCATTGAGGTTTTGCCCACTCCTCCCTTTCCACCAAAGAGGATAAACTGCAAATCCTTCTTGAGAATATCTGAAAGCTTTGAGTTCGAATCAACAGATTTATCCTGAGTGGATATCCCGGTTGAGGATGGAAAAATAGCAGCTGGTTCATATTGAAAGGTTTTATCAAACAAGGCTGAAGCAAAGTCTTTCAAACCATTTATTCCCCTAATCTCCTCAGGAAATAAGGGAATTTTAAAAAGATTATATCCCTCAAGCTTCTCCTCAATTTCCTTTATATGCCCCTGTTGTTCCCTTCTTTTGGATGAACAGAAAACGCACCCCTCCCCTCTTATGATCCGATTAACGATAATGTTTTTTACCGGGATTCTATGATTCTTCAGGGTAAAAAGAAGCCTCTCTGTCTCATTTATGCTCAAAGGCTCTGGAATGGTAACCGGAACAAATTCTGTTGTCTCTGAATTCCTTAGAAGAGCCCTTACCCTTTTAACATCCTCAGACATTTTCTCTAAGAACTCATCCGCATCATCTTTTACATACCTACCAGTGAATCGCTTGGATATATAACGATGTTTATGTTGCATTAGATCGAAAACATTGATCCATTTGAGCATTTGGTCTGGCAGTTCTAATAACCTGATGGTGTGTCCAGTAGGCGCAGTATCTAAGATGATCAGGTCATAATCATTCGATTTTAAGACATCTGTCACCTTTATTATTGCCATCAGCTCATCCAAACCCGGCAGGGAAAGGTTAAAGAAATCGGCTATATCCTGTTGATCAAAGTAGGTGCCCCGATCAGCCAGCTTCTTGATTGCATCTCCGTGTTTTTCCTTGAAATCCTCAAGCAGTTCCGGGGCATTTATCTCCAGAGCAGAAAGAGCAGGCACATCTTTTATAGGAGTGATTTGGTTGCCCATCCGAAAGCCAAAACTATCTCCTAATGAGTGTGCCGGGTCAGTGGAGACCAAAAGCATCTTCCTATCTTTATTAATCTGAGCCAAATGTATTGCAGAAGCAACAGCGGATGTGGTCTTTCCACTTCCACCTTTTCCTCCAAAAAGCACTAATCTCAAATCATTGTTACTTAAGAAAACTAGATCGTTTCCTGGCATCCCTTTTCCCTGTTTTAGCTATCCTCTTATTCTTGGTCTTCGGTATCTTCAGTATCTACGCGTTTACGAAGCTTCTTACGACTGAACTCTAACAGTTCTCCCTTATCGTTTAGCCGGGCTTCATAGGTTGCTAATATGTCCATCCCATCCGGAATCGATTCCTTCTCGATCATCTCCACAGATACCCGCCAACCCCTATCATCTTTTGAAGCACCCAGAGTTGAGGAAAGCTCCAACCCTGTCACCTCGGCTAATTGCTCCCGCGCCCTCTCGATTAATTTCGGTACCGTCATCTCCATTTTGTCACCTCCTTTTAAAAAGTGAGATTATATTCTGCTTTAGATTTTAGCCTCTCTAATAGCATTTAATTTTGCCTGCAATTTTGCTTCCTCCCTATTATATTCCTCCTCGCTTATCTCATCCAGCTCGTAGCGCAGCTGGATTTCCATTAATTTTTCCAATGTATATTTTTCGTCACTTACCTCTCTTTTCGCCGTTTCATGAATCTTTTTGAAGATCCCTACAAGCCCCTTATATGGTAAAAGCAGTATATCATCAATCAGTAGCATCTAACTCCACCCCCTCTACATCTAAGTCTATCTCCACGCAGACAAAATTAAATGGAGGCATCTCTCCCACATATTTTAGCTTCAACCCTTGCCCGAACCTCTCATTTAACTCATCCACCTTCTTGTCAAATTCTGACTCTTTGTTCCTATCTACTAAAAAGGAAGCATTTAAAAACATCCTCTCCCCATAATTATCGTTGACAACGTAATCCTCAGCCAGTTCTTTTAAGGTTTTCAGTGCTACCGTTTTCGCTTTTTCCTTTTCCGCATTAAGTGCAGATTCAACCATCCTCCCTACCTTGATTCGCTGATGATAAGTCTTCTCCGGAGGATTGTTTATCAACTTTTCTTTCCATAATCTGATCTCTTTGTTTTTAGCCAGAATGTCTTGATAAATCAGCTTTTCATTAAATATAGCCTTCAAACCGAGTTCCACCTTGTTTTCCATCTTTAAAAGTAGATCTTTAAATCTTTCATAATCTCTTTTCAAAATTTTCTTGACCTGCACTTCATCATCCGCAATAGTGCAATATCTAACCGGTAGAACAGTAAAACCTTCCTTCATCACCGCCTCGACTGCCCGCTGGTGGGGCAAACAGTTTTCTCTGGAGACCGGATATTTTTTAATGGGGGAATTGCTGATCACCACTGCGACATCTTTGTAACTTAAGGAACGCAACTCATCTCCTCGGTCACCCACGCCCAAGGGACCAAAGTTCTTTTCTGGGTCTCCTTCTTTAAGATCTATCATGCAATAGATATATATACCTTCTTTAGATTTAACCTCTAAAGCCACTTTTTATCCCTCTTTTTTCCTTTCCAAGGCTTCCCGGATGATGTTTTTTACTAACTCGAAATCAAATGGTTTAGTAAGATAATCATAGGCACCTAATCTCATTGCCTCTTTAGCTGTTTTTAAATTTCCGTAACCGGTTAGCATGATTACCTGCATATCCTTCTTAACCTTTTTTAACTTTTGAAACACCTCTATCCCATCCATCCCTGGCATCTTTATATCCAGAAGAGCCAAATCGAATCTATTTTGCTTTCCTAAAGAGACTGCCTCCTTTCCATTGGTGGCAGTAAGAACCTGATAACCCTCCTGAGTTAAAGTATCTTGAAAAAGGTCACAGATCTCTTTTTCATCATCAACTACCAAAATAGTATTTTTCATTTTACCTCCTTTTTTTAGTTTTACTCTTTTTGCTCTTCCCCTTTCCCCTTCTTGCCAATTTAATCTCTAAGATTTGGTTCTCGTATGAGGTTTTCAAACTAGTCGGACTGACCATAAAAGGCAATAGGATCTCCTTCTCATATTTTTTTGCTCCCCATTGATCCTTAGCCTCTGCCGATATAAAAAGAATGTCATCCTTTACTTTGCAACTAATGCTCTCTTTGTCTGCACCTGGCAACTCTGCCAGCAATACTACCTCCTTTATTTCATCCAAGACATTCACAACCGGTTCCTCAACTTTCTCCACCAAGAGGGATTTCTCAATTGGCTTTTGATGGCGGATAAATTTTGGTCTAGTGGAGAAGACCCAGGTACGCGGACAAACCATGTTAACCTTCTTTATGGACTTATCTGCTGGACCAAAACCCCCGAAGCCTGCGCCACCGACATCTATTTCATTATTATCTTTTCTTTTCGGCTTATGTGCTATAGTGGCAATATCGTGGATCCCCTTAATGCGTCTGCGCTTTACCATTTTTATAGCTTTCTCTGAATTTTATAGGCTTCTTTAAATGGTAGTCGATAGATTAGGTAACTAACCTCTATATCTTTGGACAATTTTTCGTCTACCTTGTGTCTTAGCCCCATGAAAAGAATCCCAGTTTCTCCCTCCAGTAATGTCTTCCTGATCTTATTGGTAATGTATTCGTCCCTTCTTTTGAGTATCTCCAAAGCCACTTTTTCGTATTTTTTAATAGCTTGGTCCTTTTCTTTTAAATCGTTAATCTTGGTAACAGCTTTGATATAGTTGTATTCCTCTAAAAGAAGTCCGGGATCCTCCGTCCCCACCAAATTCGCTCCTCGTTGAACTAACTCTAAGATTATCTTGTAATTTTCATTGCCCGCTTGGGCTAAATCATAAGCTATAGCTAACTCTTTATTACAAACCGGCAGTCCATCCTGATAGACTTTTGTCTTGTGGTAATCTAATCCTAAGTTGAATATCTTTTGTCTTATCCCCCGCCACATGCTATCGATCGCCTTAATATGTTCACCCCATCTTTTCAGACCATACCTTATGATATATTCTTTTTTTAGTGGCTCAGCTATCGAGCCCATATCCGCCTCAGTATGGATCACTGGAATATAGATTAACTTTATCAATATTTCTTCCTTTCTGGTTTCTCTGAGATTTTTGAAATTTTTATCAGGATAGAATCCTTAGCATTTTCCTTTCTCAAAGAGCATTGGCCGGATTGACAATATTCAAGTAAGAGTTTGTAAGCTTGGGTCAACTCATTAAATTCTTTAGCAAAAGAGGCGCCATGGGGATTTTTATCCGGATGATACTTAAAGACCAGCTTTCGGTGGGCGCTTTTGATCTCTGCCGGTGTAATTTCTTCACCCAGTTCCAATAACCTTCTTGCCTTATCCAGGGCCTCAAATCCTAACTTTTTCAGCTCTATGGTGCTAAAACTATATGGAGCTAAAGGTCCCACGCATCTGAAGTTGATCTTCTTCCTAAATTTTTCATCTAACTCATTTAATTTTTTATCGAAATCTTTCTCCCTGTTTCTATCTAAAAGAAAAGAGGAGTTTAATATCATGAGATCATCTAAAGTATCATGAGTACAAAGATCAAAAGCTTGCTTTTTTAAAGCGCATAAGATCTCTTCCGCATATTCAGGATTTTTATTCTTAAGCGATTTCCCGACCATTCTGCCTAGTTTTATCCTGTCATTAAGCCTCGGATCACCTGGATTAGAAGCTATCTTGTTCTTAAACTCTTTGATCTCTTTTTCCTCTGCAATCTCTTTAAAAATTAGCTCTTTGTTCCACAAAGCCACCACATCTAACTCTATTTTATTGTTTATCAAGCTAAGGGTTTCTTTAAATTGTCTATACCCGGTTTTTAGAATCTCAAAAACTTCCTCTTCATCTTCAGCAAATGTTCCGAATTTCATAGGGACAATGGTATGATTCTTCATCACTTTCTCGATCACCCACTGATGAGAAAAAAGATCCTTGACCACTCTATCTTTTATCAGGGAATGGTAATCTATGATCGGTGAATTACTAACCACAGCGCTGATATCCTGGTATGAAACTGTATACACCTCTTTTTTAGGGTGACCTAACCCAATTGGATTAAAGTTTTTCTTTTCATTTGTTTGGATTACTCCATAGATATATCTTCCTTCTTCATTCATCAGACTTTCTCCCCATATAATTCCCCCTCTTATGGGGAAGGATGCTTTCCCAAACATCCTTCCCCGGAGGTGAACAGAGCCAAGATGACCAAGATTCTATGCTCTGCTAACCTGTTCTCCTTTAGTAAAAAATAGTTTTAGCCCGATTCCTAACAAGACTATGGGCCACAATTTACTCAGCATCTCTGGGATCACCGCATAGTTGCTCAAAAGGAAAACTATGCCCACTACAAACAACACAATTCCCCAGAACTTTGTAGCATTGTTTTTCACTTTACTCCCTCCTTTCTTTCTGCCATCTCCTTAATGGCTTGGTTGAAGTGTTTGGCTTTGATCTCAAAATTAGAGTAATCTTTCTTCTCTTTACTCACATAATCCCGAATAGCAGAGAGGGATGCTCGGCGACAGATAAATTCTACATCTGATCCAACGTAGTTGTCGGTTGCATGAGCTAAGGTTTTTAAATCCACCTCCTTGGCTAATGGTTTTCCCTTGGTGTGAATTTCAAAGATCTCCAATCTTGCTTTTTCATCCGGGATAGGAAGTTCCAATAAGAGGTCGAATCTGCCTGCACGAAGCAGTGCTGGATCCAGGATGTCCAAACGATTGGTGGCGGCAAGCACCAGCACATCTTTAAGGTCCTCTATTCCATCCAGCTCAGTTAAGAATTGGCTGAGCACCCGTTCAGAGACATGTGCGTCACTTACTCCCCCTCCCCTCACCGGAGCTAAGGCATCGATCTCGTCGAAGAAGAGGATACAGGGAGAAGCTTGCTTAGCCTTTTTAAAGGCTTCCCTCACCCCTCTTTCACTCTCGCCGATATATTTTGACATCAGAGCCGGACCTTTGATTGGGATAAAGTTAATCCCGCTCTCATGAGCCAAAGCCTTAGCCAAAAGCGTCTTCCCAGTTCCTGGGGAGCCATAGATCATAATCCCTTTGGGAGGGTTGGTCTTAGCTTTCTCAAAAAGCTGCGGGTATTTCAGTGGCCATTCAACAGATTCTTTAAGCTTTTGCTTAATACCATCCAAGCCACCTACCTCCTCCCATTTCACCTCAGGAATCTCTACAAAAACCTCTCTTATAGCCGAAGGCTCCACCTCTTTTAAAGCCTCAAAGAAGTTTTCCATACTAACTTCTAATTCAAGAATCAGTTCATATGGAATCTCATCTAACTGAAAATCTATCTTGGGGAAAATTTTCCTCAAAGCCGACATTGCTGATTCCCGGCATAAAGCCTCTAAATCCGCTCCCACAAAACCATGAGTGATCTCAGCTAATTTTTTCAGGTCCACATCTTTTGCCAGGGGCATACCACGAGTATGAATATTCAATATCTCCAGCCTGCCTTTTTTATCTGGAATCCCGATAGTGATCTCCCGGTCGAATCTGCCAGGTCTTCGCAAGGCTGGATCCAATGTGTTAGGGATGTTAGTCGCTCCTATAACGATAACCTGGCCTCTGGACTCTAAACCATCCATCAATGCCAGAAGCTGAGCCACAACTCTTCTCTCCACCTGTCTTTCGCCACCCATCTCCTCTCTTTTGGGAGCGATGGCATCTATCTCATCGATAAAGACTATTGAGGGAGCATTGGATGAACCCTCCTCAAATACCGCTCTCAATCTTGCCTCGCTCTCACCGTAGAATTTCCCCATGACCTCAGGACCTGATAGGTGCACAAAATATGCATCGGTCTCATTGACAACTGCTCTGGCAATCAAAGTCTTTCCACATCCCGGAGGACCGTGAAGTAACACCCCTTTAGGTGCCTCTATACCCAGTCTCTGGAAGATCTGCGGATACTTTAAAGGAAGCTCGATCATTTCTCTTACCCTCTGAATCTCCTTGTGCAGACCACCAATATCCTCATAAGCTATTTTAAGTCCCTTTTCTTCAATCGCTTCCTCCAATTTTATCCTGATTGAGGTAGTGGGTTGAATTAAAACTACCTCCTTAGGTGGTTGAGTCTCCAAAACCATAAAATCTTGGGAGCAAGTTCCAAAAAGGGTCGCCCTTACCCTGTCGCCCTCAATCAAAGGGATCCCCTCAAGAAGTCTTCCAATATATCTGGTATCTTTGTCCTTCCCCAGTGGTCCAACAAAAGAGAGGGGGGATAGAACTATCTTTGAAGCGGGTTTAGGAGAAATTTTTTGAATGCTCACCTTCTCGTCTAAGCTCACTTTGGCATTTTCCCTGGTTATCCCATCTATCTGAATGATCTTTTTACCCCTGTCCTCCATATAGGCAGGCATAACCTTAGCCACAGTTTTTCGTTTGCCTGAAATTTGGATAATCTCACCCACCTGTGCATCTATCCTTTTCATATCCTCCGGATCTATTCTGGCGATCACTCTTCCCACATCTTTGGTAAGAGCTTCCTGCACTTTCAGGCTTAGAGAAACAGTTTTATCGACTGGCACATCTCCTCCCATGAAGATTTTTTTTGCTCTATCTCCCCTTCTATTTGGTCAGGGTAATCTCCAAAACTCCGTTTTTGTAAGTTGAGCGAAGTGACTCGGTTTTAACTTTCGCTGGTAAAAGGATCTCTTTGTGATATTTCTTGTCTGAATTTTCGGCTTTAAGCTCTAAAATGTCATCTTTTAGGTCTATCTTGATTTTCTCTTCTTCTACACCCGGTATTTCAGCAACGATTATTATTTTGTCAGCCTCATCGAAAAGATCTACCAAGGGTTCCTGTACCTCCTCAACTACCGGAGCTCCCTTTTCATCCTTTTTAATATTGCCAAAGGTTTCAACCTGGGGTGATTCACCCGCAAGCCCTCCTAATTTTATAGAGAAGCCGTAGACCCCTTTCGCCCCTTTGGGACCCAGGCCTTTTATCTCGCCGGTACGGGAAAATTCCGATTTGCCTTCCTGTTGTAATTTCGTGGCTAAGTCGATCAAATTGCCGATCCCTTTAAATATTCCCCCAAGCCCAAATGTTCCAGAACCCAAATCGATGTCAAAGCCGGTCTTTTCCTCTGTTTTTTTCTTCTTTTTATCCATTTAAAACCTCCCTTTTTATCTCTACATAGCCTTCGTTTTCAAAACTCTGCTGGTATTTTTTTAAGATTTGTTTTTCTCTTTCGATCTTCATTTTCAATATCAAAACCTGTTGTTCCATATCACTTATTTTGAGCTCACAAGCTCTAATTTTTTCTTTCAGTCTTTGTTCATCCATAGCTTTTTTTAATGAGAGTTTATGGAACCATTTTATTTCTTTAGGGTAACATATCCTTTCCCCTTGCACATTATGCAGGGAAGCTTATTACCGGATTCAGCTCCCCTCCCTCTGCAATGGGGACAGACCTCTATGGGCTCCTCAATTTTAACCCAGCCGCTGCCTTTGCATACATAACAGGTCAGCTCCACGCCCCGAGATGGCCTTCCTGTACCTTTGCAAAAAGCACATTTTATCACCGTTCCCTCTATCTCGTGGACTCCTTTGCCCTTACAGGACTGACATTTTGAACCAACTCTGGACAATCCGGTTCCACCACACATCCCACATTTATAAACACCCTCTCTATATACCTTAGTCTCTTTTGATCCTCTTTTAGCCGGATCGAGTTGTATCTGTTTCCACACCATTTTATAATACCTCCTGATTTGAGAGTTAGAGATTTTGTTTCTTCCTTTTTAAAATTTTTATTTTCCATCCGGTTTCGATTTTGGGCTTCTTTGGCTCTTCTGGGTTAACCCTGACCTTATCACAGTCGGATTTTCTTTTCTTTTGAACTTCTTTATCCTCCTCTTGCAATCTTCCCATTTCCTTTTCGATCTCTTTTAACCTTCCCGCAATCGACTCTCTCCTTTTATCCAATCTTACTCTCTCTTTCTCCAATCTCATTTTCTCTTTACTCAGCATAAACAAATTAATATAAGGCTCGCTCATATGAGGAGGCATAGAGTGTGAGCGGCTAACCTTTATACTCTTTATTTCCTCTATTCCTGGTATATTAGGCATACTATTTTCCACCTCTCGACATATAAACAAATTCAACTTTTCAAAAAGGCTTATCCAGTCCAGTGGATCCAGAATTCGGAACACTATCTTTTTGCTGAGACCAAGACGTTCTGTTTTTGTTTTGGCCCCACGATCTTAAGCTCAACCAATTGACCCGGCTTAAGCCCGGCTTCGAGGCGAATATTATTGGGGAAAGTTATCTTCCCCTTTTCATCTACTCTGGATAACACTCGCATTAAAGTCATTTTTTCCTCTCCCTTTGACCTGCTTACTGAGTTATACCTTTTAGATTTTGGAGTGCAAACAGTTATGTTTGCTTTTCAAAATAAGTAAAGCTTTCCGCCTTAGGCGGATACACTCCAAGTTCACATTCAGCAGTACTTTAAGATCAAACGTCTCACCAAAGCCTTGACTTTGTCCCGTCTGCTTTTCTTGCCAATTCTTGAGGTCTCAGAAGCCAAGATATCCTCACATGTTTTGACAAATTCCTTATTTTTAGCACTGACCGGAAGGTTTCTAACCTGAAGGGTCCTGCCAATCATAATACCTGCTCTAACCGTAGGAGCAAATTCACACTTCCCCTGCTTCCTTAAACCCCTGACCACATTGACTATCTTCTCCATTCCTTTGGGATTCATACCGTTAGACTTAGCTTTGGTTATGGCGATTTCAGTCTCCTTGTCAAAATGGTCCAGATCTATGGTAATCATCCTATCCCTTAAAGCATCCGCGCCTTTATGAACTCCGGCATACTCCTCCGGATTGCTGGTGAAGATTGCACAGAAATCCGGATGAACATTCAGGTAACTCTCCTCCCCTCTGCCAGCAGGGAGAGTCATCATCTTCT
>Ga0209979_1004332_pt1 | contig 11814 bp, 10 predicted proteins | sample AnhtaG_FD_183114 | JGI IMG/M metagenome (GOLD analysis project Ga0209979, IMG submission 183114) | Deep subsurface microbial communities from Anholt, Denmark to uncover new lineages of life (NeLLi) - Anholt_01485 metaG (SPAdes) (version 2) | ecosystem: Environmental > Aquatic > Marine > Oceanic...
GGGTGATCGTGAAATGCCTTTTGGGACTAAGTTCCGGACTGACAAAGGAAAAACCTTTGTTCTGATAGCTAATATATCCGAGGAGGAATTGACTAAAATAATGGAGTCCATAGAATGAGATTCTCAAAAAAGAAACAGCAGCGGAAAGAAAGAGGAGCAAAAGAGTAAAATCAAAATAGAGGAGAATGAAAGATGAAAGCAAAATTTGCAAAGGGTGTAGTTGTATTGATAATAGGGATAATCTTCTTAGGCTCTGCATTTTCAGTCGCTTACGCAGAAGAAGAGAAAGCAGTTTTAACTATTAATGAGGCATTGGAAAAGGTCTGGCAGAATAATCTTGACCTTCAAAAAGCTTCCCTCACCTTGAATAATGCCCGAATCAGTTATGAGAAGGCCAGGGCAAATGTTCTTCAGAGTGAATCAAAGATTGATGAGAAACAGGCTGAGCTTAATTGGCAGCAGGCACAAAACACTTTTCAGAAAAGTAAAGATGAGGTAGGAACAGAGGTCATTTCCTCATACAACAATTTTAAATATTTACTGGCTCTTGTTCCTTTAAGGCAAGAAAAAGTAAAGTTAGCGCAAAATAACTTGGATAGAGTTAAAGAGAAGGTTAAAGCCGGGACAGCGGGAGAGCTAGAGGAGTTAGCGGCAGAGATTAGCCTGGAGACTGCTCGACAGCAACTCGAAAGCACTGAACAGCAATTAGATATAGCTAGAGAGAGTTTGTCTCTGGCAACCGGCACAGCGAATATACTGGAATTTAACCTGATTTCTGAATTTGAAAAAGATGCTGTAGAAAACTCATTGGATGTCTATATAGCTGCTGCTTTACAAAAAAGAGAGGAAATCGAATTTGCTAGAAAAAATATAGAGATTGCCGCTGACCGACTGGAACAGCTAAAGATAACAGACTCTCCCTGGCTGGATATAAATAAAGCCAATAATGACCTTAAGTTACTTCAAATAACTCTTGAATTACTGGAGGAGTCAATAAGAAGTGAGGTGCGGCAGAGATATCAGCAGATAGAATCTTTGAGTAGTCAGCTTGGGCTTCTTAATCTTACATTAGATCAAGCCAGGAGGAACCTGGATAATGCTGATAAACAATTCCAGGCAGGATTAATAACCAAAGATGAATTGTCTTCCAAGGAAGTGGACTTCAAGGAAGCTTATCTAGAATTACAAAAGAGCAAAGGAAGCGGGTATGTCGCCTATTTGAATTTACAGGTTAGTGCGGGAGAAAGACTAGATTTAGGTGGGAACAATGAAGGCTAGGAAGAGGGAGCTGTTCTTTCTCTTTACTGTCTTGTTCATCCCTCTTTTTGTAGGGCAGGGCGGGTTTTCTAATTCCATTACCCTGGAAGATGCTGCCAAAATGGCTCTGGCAAATAATGAGCAAATTCTGAGTGTACAAACTTCTCTGGAGATAGCCAGATTAAATCTGAAACGGGCCCAGAAGCTTTTCGCTACCCCTTATATAAATCTTAATTTTGATCCCTGGCAGGGGAAGTATGATATTGAAAGAGAGACTTATCAAAGGCCAAGCGAATTTATGATATCCGGGACAATCAAATTCTCTCAGGGGACCGATATTGGCCTTAACTACCGGGGAGCATATGACTATGAGGAGGGAGGTTATGATGATTTCTATACTCTGGAACTGCATCAGAGCCTCTTCCAGGACCAGAGTCTTACTCCTTCTGCTCTGGAGCTCTATAATGCCCGCATGGCTACAGAAAGAGCTTATCTTGCTCTGGAAGACATAGAAAAAGAGATTATTCTATCTACGGTGAGGAATTTTTATCAGCTTCGGGAGATAGATAATTCCCTGAGTTTGACCAGAGAAAGAATAGCCCTGAGCCAGGAAGAACTGGCAGAAACTACCGAAAAGAAAGATTCCGGGCTGGCTGGAGAGTTAGACATGCTCAAGGCGAAAATTGAGCTGGCAGAAAATACTGAACAACTGAATGAATTAGAAAATCAGTTAGCGCTGGCTAAAGATCAATTTTATCATTCTATTGGGGTAGAGAAAGATACTCTCTTCATTCTTTCGCTTCCTCAAGAGAAAAAAGTGAGAGAGAAAGCAGAAGAGCTGCTGGTTAAGGAAATCAGCCAGGAGATTGTTTTAAGTCAGAGTGAGCTCAAACAAGCACAGTGGACAATTGATGAAAAGCGTCTCCAGCTTAGCAGAAAAGAAGAGGAACTCTCTTCTGATTGGTTACTGACGGTGGGTTATACTTCGGAAAGGGCAACTTTGGATGGGATTACTCCTGCCCAAGGGCAGATAAAGATAGGGGCAACCTACAATCTTTTTGATGGAGGTCGAGCTAAATTATCAGTACAAGCAGCTCAAATGGAGCTGGCCAAGGCTGAGAGAAATCTTGAAAATCTAAGAAAGACAGCTCAATTTGGTCTCTCTTCTCAGAAAAATGCCTTGAGAGAAGCTCTATCTCAATTTAATTTGTGGAAGTTAAAGAAAGACGAGATAAAATTAAAAGGCGAGTTAGCTCAAGAGCAATTTACCCTGGGCACTATTAGCAGCCAGGAGTTAAAGGAGTTTCAATTGCAGGTAATACAATTGAAAAATAGTTATCAGTTAGCCTTGCATAATCTTTTGACTTCCTATTTTTCTTATAGGTTATCCTTGGGTATGAATATAGATTTTGACGAGGTGATAGGTAAATGAAAAAAAGGAAAAAGATAGTTATTTGGGTAGTGGTAATAGCTGTAGCTGCAGTAGGGGTTTATTATTTATATGGAAAGTTTTTTTCTTCTAAGGAGGAGACACAATCTTTTTCTCTTTCTCCAGAAAACATCATAACGGTAGAAGGGGGAGATATTATCAGGACGGTTGATGCTTTTGGACAGGTTAGACCAAACAGAGAATCTTTCTTAGCTTTTGACAGCAGCGGCATACTGGAGAAAATTGAGGTGGAAGAAGGACAGGAAGTTGAAAAGGGTAAGGTCCTGGTCCGCTTGAAGAACGCGCAACAAAAGAGCCAACTTCTGCAGGCAGAAAATGCTTATAAAATAGCAAAAGTGGATGCTTCTTCCAGCGAACTTAAGGAAAGAGAGCTTGCTTATGAGGCAGCCTTAGAAAGTTATGAGAAGACTTTTATCACAGCTCCTTTCTCCGGGGAGGTGGCAGAGATTCTTGCCTATGAAGGAGATTCTGTCTCTGGCTCTAGCCAGATAATCTATCTGGTCAATCGGGACAAGATCTATGTTGATGTAAATATCGATGAGGTAGATATCAAGGAGATTTCTATAGGGCAACAAGCCGAGATAACTTTTGATGCCTACCCTGAGCTAAAACTACCCGCCCTGGTAGATGGTATATCTCCTTTGGCCATGGAGATGGGTGGAATCACCGTAGTAGAGGTAACTTTACAGCTTACCCAGAGCGATCCTCGTATTATGTCCGGCTTTTCCGCTGAAGTAGAAATCACGGTGGAAGAGGTTCATAATGTAGTACGGGTTCCCACTGAAGCGGTGGCGGAAAGAGAAGGAATGCATTTTGTTCTGCTGATGAACGAGAATGAACCGCAGATGACCATGGTGAGAGTAGGAAAGGGCAATGACGAATATATCGAGGTGCTATCTGGCTTAAAGGAGAATGATAGAATTGCCGCCAATGCCTATCAAATACTTGAACAATTCCAGCAACAGGCAGGAGGTGCCCAACAAAGAGGAGGAATGTTTCCTGGCATGCCAGGAGGCGGTGGAGCGATGCGCCTGGCGCCTCATTAAGAAAATGAAAAAACCATTTATTCAAGCTAACGACATCTGGAAAATATATTATATGGGAGAAGTAGAGGTCCCTGCTATAAGAGGAATCAGCCTGGAGATTGAAAAGGGGGAATTCATTGCCATTATCGGTCCCTCTGGCTCAGGTAAATCAACCTTGATGCATATCCTGGGCTGCCTGGACAAGCCAACAAAGGGTATTTTCTATTTAGATGAAGAGGATATTCTGAAGACTTCAGAGAATCGTCTGGCTGCTATCAGAAATAATAAAATTGGTTTCGTTTTTCAGCAGTTTAACCTTTTAGCCAGAAGGAGTGCCCTGGAGAATGTGGAGACTCCCTGTCTTTATGCTGGCAAAAGTAGAAGGGAGCGGATAAGAAGGGCCAGAGAATCTCTAGCCAAGGTAGGATTGGAGGAAAAACGCTTTTCTCATCACCCCAATCAGTTATCAGGAGGACAAAGACAGAGGGTAGCCATTGCTCGGAATCAGTTATCAGGCGGACAGAGACAGAGGGTAGCCATTGCTCGGGCCTTAATCAACGATCCGGACATTATCTTTGCCGATGAACCGACGGGTGCTCTCGATACCAGGAGCGGTGATGAAATACTAGAAATATTTCAACAACTAAATAAAGAAGGCAGAACCCTTATCTTAGTGACCCACGAGAGATATGTAGCTCAATATGCTCAGCGTATCATTCACGTCAAAGATGGCAAAATAGATTCCGAGGAGCTTATAACACAATGATTGCTTCTGAACTGGCCAAAGTTGCCCTGCAAAACTTAATGATCAACAAACTGCGTTCTTTTCTTTCTATGCTGGGAATCATTATTGGAGTAACGGCAGTAATCGCCATAATCTCCATCGGGCAAGGAGCTACTGAAATGATTCAGGAAACTATCTCCTCTCTTGGCTCGGAATTGATTACTATTTCACCCGGTTACAGAGGAGGTTGGGGAGGAAGGGCAGCTCGGACGGCCGGCGGTATTTTTACTCTTGAATTGGGTGAGGAGCTAAAAAAGAAATCTCCCAATGTGGCGCAGCTGGTTCCCTCCATTCAGTCGGGAGGTCTTTTGAAGTACGGGGAGAATAACTATCAGGCCAGTATCGTTGCCACTGCTTCTGGCTATGAGAATATATTCAATCACACAATAGCTGAGGGTAGGTTTCTTATAGCAGAAGACGTGGATAACTATAGGAAAGTAGTTGTTCTGGGCTCTAATGTGGCCAGGGAATTATTTGGCAATCAAAATCCCTTAGGCAAGAAAATAATTATCCAGATGGGACAGGGTAGGTTTATTTTTGAAGTAGTTGGTGTCCTGAAAAGTAAAGGCCAGGTGATGTTTTTTAACTTTGATGATCAGGTCTATATTCCCGTTACTACGATGATGAAGAGAATGACCGGCAGTAAATATGTGAACTCCTATTCGGCGCAAGCAACCGATTCAGAGGAGGCTATTAAACAAGTGGAATTCTTGCTGGCCAAAAAATTAGAAGACCCGGATCTTTATAATGTAACGAGTCAAGAGGAGATTCTAGAGACAATTCAACAGGTGAGTTCCACCATGATTCTTATGCTAGCTGGAATAGCTGGCATTTCTCTTCTGGTAGGAGGCATTGGTATTATGAATATTATGCTGGTTTCAGTAACGGAAAGAACAAGAGAGATAGGTATTAGAAAAGCTCTGGGAGCAAAGAGAAAGGATATTTTGATTCAGTTTCTTATTGAAGCTTTGGTAATGAGTATGGTGGGAGGAGCAGTTGGTCTTGTTCTGGGATGGGCGGTTTCGGTTCTGGTTTCCCGCTACGGCGGTTGGGCACCCACCTTATCCATGTTTTCTGTTGTTGTTGGTATTGGTTTTTCTTCTGCAGTAGGACTTGTCTTTGGTATTTATCCAGCAATGAAAGCAGCTAAATTAAACCCGGTAGAAGCACTGAGATATGAATAAGAACCGTGAATGGCAAATTAGTGAATGGTGAATAGTGAAAAACGAAGAAATTCAAATACAGTTCACAATTTACCAAATACGATTCACGAAATACGATTCACCAGCTACAGCGACAGGAAGGAGCTGGAGCGATGCCTGAGTTGCCAGAGGTAGAGACAATAAGAAAAGGTTTAGAGAAAAAAGTAAGAGGAAAAAGGGTAAACAAGGTAATTATAAAAAGTGAAAAAGCCATAAAAGTGCCTTCCTCTCCAGACGAGTTTATTAAAAAGATAGAAGGAAGGAAATTGAGTGAAATCAAGCGAAAAGGAAAATATTTGATTCTGGAGTTGGACTGCAAGGATAGCCTGATTATTCATTTAAAAATGACCGGTCGGCTTATCTATTCATCAGAAGGGGAAGAGCTTTCCTATGCCCGGGTAATTTTTATCTTCCCAGATAAGACTCAGCTTAATTTTACTGACATGCGAGGATTTGGAGGATTATGGCTGGTATCTGATGAGGAGTTTTCCAATCTTCCTTTCCTGAAGAGTCTGGGCCCGGAACCTTTGGAGAATGATTTTACCCTGGATAGATTCAGAAAGCTTTTACAAGGAAAGAAAGGTAAGATCAAATCTCTCTTAATGGAGCAGACATTTATTGCCGGGGTTGGCAATATTTATTCTCAGGAGGCACTCTTCTTGAGTGGTATTCACCCTGAGAGGAATGCGTCTATACTTATTGACAGGGAAATTGAGAGTTTATATAATAATCTGTTGGCTGTTCTACGGGAAGCTCTCTCTTATGGTGGTAGTTCAGTGGATACCTATGTTAACTTAAACGGGAAAAAAGGAGACTATGAATCCTATCTAAGGGTTTATGGACGCAAGGGTAAAGACTGCCCTCGATGTGGAGCAGTTATAAAAAAAATCAAAGTAAGCGGGAGAGGAACCTGTTTTTGTCCTGTTTGCCAAAAATAAAAAAAGAATGCACTTGCAGTTTTATTACTGCAAAATAAGGAGGTTTTCCTATGTTTGAAAGGTTATCAGCTTCAAAGATGTTTCGATTTCCCTTTGTTTTCTGGATGGTTCTTGTAGGAGGGTTAGTAGCGGTGGGGATTGGCCTGGTCTCATTGGGCTATCCTGTGCCAGCTACTGAGCTGAAAGGGTTGGAAGGAACCCTTTACCAGGAGAGTAAGGAGGTTTATTCTACGGCTCCGGGCAGCTTAGAGGAAATGATTGTCAAGACAGTGGAAACGGTAAGTCCGGCGGTGGTGAGTATTAGTACGGAAAGAACAGTGGCAAGTTCTCGATATAGCCAGGAACGTCCTTATGGAGAGCAATTCGAGAATTTTGATGAGTTCTTTCGACGTTTCTTCCGGTCTCCCCGGCAACCCAGAGAATTTAAACAAAAAGGTCTTGGTTCTGGTATGATTATAAATGAGAATGGTTATATCCTGACCAATCAGCATGTGATTCATCAGGTAGACGAAGGTGGCATTTCAATTACTCTTTCTGATGGGCGTATCTTAGATGCAGAGATTGTAGATACAGATTTAGAATCAGACCTAGCTGTACTCAAGATCAAGGCAGATAGTCTTCCTGTAGTTACTCTGGGAGACTCAGACAATTTAAGAGTGGGACAATGGGCTATTGCTATAGGTAATCCTTTTGGCTACGCTCTTTCAGAGCTTAACCAGAAGTATGAACCTACGGTGACTGTAGGGGTAATTAGCGCTAGAGAAAGAGCTATGCAGATAGGAGGGGCAGGCACAGAGGCGAGAGTCTACACAGATTTAATTCAAACAGATGCCTCTATTAATCCAGGTAATAGTGGCGGACCTTTGGTAAATATCTCTGGAGAAGTTATTGGAATCAATTCCGCCATTCTTAGTCCCTCTGGAGTGGGTTCGATAGGAATTGGCTTCGCTGTACCAATAAACAAAGCCAAGAGAATATTGGACAGTTTGGTTGAATATGGAAAAATAGAATGGCCCTGGATAGGAGTCTATATGCAGCCAGAACTCACTGAAGATTTGGCCAAAAAATTTGGGGTAGAGGGGGGAGTTCTGGTGACAGAGGTAGTGAAGTCAAGTCCAGCAGAAAAAGCTGGAGTCAAAGCCGGAGATGTTATTCAGAAAGTGAATGAAAAAGATGTTAACTCTCCTATGGATTTGAAAAATGAAGTCCTGAAATTAAAAATTGGCGAGGAGATAGTCCTGACCCTAGTTAGAGAGAGAGAAGAGATTACTATTGCTCTTACTACAGGCAAAATACTGGAGGAGATTGTCCGAGCGGAAGAAGAAAAAAAAGAAGAAGAAGAAGAGGCAGAAAAGGAGATAGAAGAAGCTCTGGACAAAGCTCCGGAAGAAACGCTTCTGGGGATAAAAGTTCAGCCTATTACTTCAGAATTAAGAGACCAGTATAATCTGACTGAAGATGAACAGGGAGTAGTAGTTACCCAGGTAACCGCTGCCGGCCCAGCTATGCAGGCAGGAATTGAGCCGGGAGCCGTAATTAAAGAGGTCGAGCAAAAAAAAATCACTGATATAGATGATTTTAGAGAAGCTTTGCAAGAGGTAAAACCAGGAGAAAAGATTCTTCTTCGAGTACGTCAAGGTGTCTGGACAATGTATATTACTATTCCTACCAATGAGTAAGCCTTGATGGTGAAAAATAGCGGATGGCGGGTAGCGTTTAGCGTATAGAAAAACACTTACGATTCACTATGAAGGTTCAATGTTCAGTGGAGTGCGTTCCCTCTTGTCATTGCGAGGAGCGATAGCGACGTGGCAATCTCGGTTTTATTGCTCGGAATAAACTCCACAACCCCTAGATTGCCACGCTCCTTCGGAGCTCGCAATGACGTGGTTCACTGAGTATTTACGTATGTTTTTGTACTTTTTGTTTTCACTATACGCTATCCGCTACATGCTAAACGCTATAAAAAAGGGAGGAGAAAAGAATGGCACAGGTTTTTGGTAAAGACTATAACAAAGGCGAACTAATGCGGCTCATTGGCGATGTTTCTCAGGTGGCAGGAATGAAGGAATATGAGCTTCTGGAGGGAAAGGGTAGGGGAGTGAAAGCAGTAGATATTTGGACTGGCACAGGGTTTTCCTTTACGGTAATTTTGGACAGAGGAATAGATATCTCCCAAGCCTCATATTGTGGAAAGTCTCTCTGCTGGAGATCTTGCACTGGCGAAGTTCATCCGCACTTTTTCGAACCTGAGGGAATGGGATGGTTGCGAAGTTTCTTTGGAGGATTGCTTACCACCTGTGGTTTGACTTATTGCGGAGCTCCTTGTGAGGATGAAGGAGAGAAGTTAGGCCTTCACGGAAGAATTTCTCATACTCCGGCAGAGGAGGTCTCTATTGAAAAAAAATGGAAAGGGGATGAGTATGAACTTTCCCTAAGTGGACTTTTGCGGGAGAGTGTAGTCTTTGGCGAGAACATTGTTTTAAGAAGAAAGATTCGTACCCGCCTGGGTGAGTCTCGTCTCTGGATCTATGACTTAGTAGAAAATGAAGGTTTTGAGAGAACTCCTTTTATGCTCCTCTACCATATAAATGGTGGATTCCCTGTGGTAGCAGAAGGAAGCAGACTTATTTCACCTAGTCTAGAGGTTACACCCCGAGACGATGAGGCAAGGAAGGGGAAAGAGGATTATTATAAATTTAGCGCTCCTATTTCTGGATTTAAAGAAAAGGTATACTATCACAAGATGAAAGAGGATAGCTCAGGACTGGTTCAGTGCGCTTTGGTCAATGAAAATCTTCAAGGAGGCAGCTTCGGTTTTTACATCAAATACAAAAAAGAGCAACTGCCTGAATTTGTTGAATGGAAAATGATGGGAGAAGGAACCTATACAGTAGGAGTAGAGCCAGGTAACTGCACAGCAGAAGGAAGGGAAAAATTAAGAAAAGAAGGAACTTTAGAATTTCTGGAGCCAGGAGAGAAAAAGGAATTTGAGTTGGAAATAGGAGTGTTAAGCGGAAAAGAGGCAATTAATAGATTCAAGGCAGAAGTTAAGGGTAGTTGATACAAATATATGAGATTGCCACGCCTGCTTCAGGCAGGCTCGCAATGACGTCCTCCCTCCTGTTCTGTTATTGCGAGGAGCAAAGCGACGAAGCAATCTAGCCAAATTCCATAAGTTGGATGGCTATTCCAAAGTATATTAAAAGAGATGATATATCTACCACAGTAGTGATTAAAGGCCCAGACACAACCGCCGGGTCAAAACCCAGCTTTTCGCAAATAATGGGAAGAATTGCCCCCAGGCAAGTAGCTACTGTTACAGTAGCTATCATACTCAGTCCTACAGTTATTCCCAGAAGAGAGCTTTTTTGTAGAATTAATGCCCTTAAGAGAGCCAGTATTCCCAGGGCTGTTCCTACCGTTATGCCAATAAGAAACTCTTTTTTTACTACTCTCCATATATCTCCCAGTTTTACTTCACCTATAGCCAGTCCTCTCACTACCACTGACGCTGCCTGAGTCCCAGCATTTCCTCCCGAACCCATTAAGAGGGGAATAAAGAAGGCCAATGACACCACATTCTTAAGAGCAAAAGAAAACTCCTCCATTATACTACCAGAAACAAAACCTGTTACCACTAAAATCAAAAGCCAGGTTATTCGATGTTTAGCCAGGGTAAGTGGAGTGCTGGACATGTAGTTACCTATGTGCTTTCCTGCTGCTCCAAACTTATACATATCCTCGGTGTCTTCTTCTCTAATAACGTCAATTAAGTCATCCACAGTGATAATACCCTTGATTTTTCCTTCTTTGTCTATTACAGGTAGGGCTAAGAAATCATAGCGGGCAATTCTTTTGGCTACCTGTTCCTGGTCCATATTAATGGGAATAGTGATAAGCTTAGTATGCATAATCTCGTCTATTTCTCTCTCTGGCTGAGCTAGGATGAGATCTTTTAGAGAAACCACCCCTAATAATTTATCGCCTAATAATTTATCGGTTCTGTCTGCTATATATATGTAGTAGATCATCTCCAGGTCTTTTGCTGTTTTTCTCAAACTTCTTAAAGTTTCCTCAACGGTGATTCCTTTCTCTATTTGAGCAAAGTCTGTGGTCATTCTTCCGCCAGCCGTGTTCCTGTCATATCTCATTAATTCTCGGACATCCTGGGCTTCCTCTTCTTCCATAATACTGAGGAAACGCAAGACCATTTCTTCTGGTAACTGCTCGAAGAAATCTACCCTTTCATCAGGAGCGACTTCATCCAGAATTTCAGCTTTACGTGTCTTGTCAAACGCTCCCAGGAGAGTAAGCTGGTTATCTTTATCCGTCTTTTCAAATATATCGGCGGCCAAGTCTATATGCAGGAGAGAAAAAAGAAAGACCTTGTCTTTGAGGCTAAATTCTTTCAATATTTCTACTATTTCTACAGGTTCATAATCATAGAAAATCTTTTTCAGTTGCTCTTTTTTATTTTGGGAGAGCAATTCCTTGATTTTTGGCAGCACAAGAAGTATTCTGGAGAATTCTCTGGTCATTTTGTATCCTTATTCATATCCTTATTCACCTATTATCTGGACAATCAGACTCCTGTTACGTGAACGATTATCAAAATCGATAAAGATAACTCTTTGCCAAATTCCTAATTGAATAGTTCCTTTGGAAAATGGAATTGTCAGTGATGGCCCCATAAAGGAAGCCCTGATGTGAGAATGCCCATTATAATCTTTATGTTTTAAGTGATGAGCGTATTCTATTTTTTCCGAAATTAATCTCTCAAAGGCTTCTTTTAAGTCTTTAATCAATCCCGGTTCGTACTCTATAGTGGTTATTCCGCCCGTCGCGCCGGGTATAAAAACAGTAACTATACCTTCAGTGACCTCGCTGACATTAACACAGTGAGCTACCCTTTCGGTAATATCAATAATGTCAGTATGTCCCTTTGTGCTAAGTTTTATAGCTTTTGTGATTACAGACATTTCCCTTTTTCCTTTTCTTCATTATATCAATAATCTTCTGGCTCAGCTTGGAAAGAATTAGCACAGAAAAGGCGGTTTGTCAAGAAATACCGAAGGACAATTTCTTCCGTCGCTGTATAGTAGCCTTTTATTGTTTCTACTCAGCTTCTCGTTTCGGGAAAAATATAAACTCCTCG
>Ga0209979_1004333_pt1 | contig 11814 bp, 11 predicted proteins | sample AnhtaG_FD_183114 | JGI IMG/M metagenome (GOLD analysis project Ga0209979, IMG submission 183114) | Deep subsurface microbial communities from Anholt, Denmark to uncover new lineages of life (NeLLi) - Anholt_01485 metaG (SPAdes) (version 2) | ecosystem: Environmental > Aquatic > Marine > Oceanic...
TGTCCTTCCACAGGACGTGCAGGACGATCCAGGTGACCAGCCAGGCGATGACACCCACACTGGTCTTGCCCGTCAGTGGTCCGGCCGGGCTCCACCAGTTGAGGGCCGACTTCAGTCCTGCGCTGATAATCGCTCCTGTGGTCATCAGGCCGATGATTGCCGAACCCACCCCTGCCGATAATATGGCGGCCGCAGCGGGACCGTTGGGTATTCGCTCTTGTTTTCTTTCTACCATTGTAACTCACTCCTTTCTATCACAGCACAGGTGCAGCTTTGGTGACCAGCGCGCCAAGCAGGCCGGCGATCCCGGCAGCGGCGAAGGCAAGGACAAAGAGGACAATCAAAGCCCAGCGCAGTCGGCTGTCGCGGGCCAGGTGCCCTCCGTAGCGCCACACCACAAAGGCCACCGCCGTGGCGAGCATCGGCGCGAACCAGGCGATGTGCTCTTTCCACTCCATGCCGAAGGTGTGCCAGAACGCCAGATTCAGGTCCGCTTTGAGGTAGGAACGGGGGTAGGGTGTCAGGTCGGTCACACCTTCCGGCGGAGCGGCACGGTACCAGGGATAGGAGATGTAGGTACCGCTGAGTACCGCCAGCCAGGTCAGCCCCGCCATCACCAACGTCGCCAGTTTGAGCCAGCGCACGTGCCTACGGGCGCCGGCCGTGGTCAACAGCTCGGCCTTCAGGTTGTACAACAGTGCCAGTCCTCCCGTGAAGGCCAGGAGAAACCCTCCTCCAAAAAATATGCCGTGGACCATCGTCCACGCCTCGCGAACGGTAAACAAGGTCATTTTCCACCTCCCTGTAGTCGTATATCTGTATATCGCTCCCTCACAACTTCCTTGATCTCTTTTTCACGTTTCATCGTACACCTCCATTTCTAGTAATTAACTACTGCTCTGGTCAGCCTCCAGGACGATTCCGAAAGCACAGGTGATCGCCCCGCTGGAGCAGACCTCTTCGCACAGGCAACAGCAGTCGGAAGCCCCGTCGCCGATGCGTAGGCAGACACATACCTCCGGGCAAGAGAAGATCGGCCCCTGTTCTCCTAGTTCCACGGCCTGGCAGGGGCAGGCCTCCACACATAGCCCACAGAGCGTGCAACGAGTCTCGTCAACCTGAGGCTGTGCCCACGTCGTATTTGTCTCCATCCCTATCTCCGGTGTCAAAAACGTTCACCCTTATTATATCATCAAGGCAGCCGTCTGTCTACGACAAAAGTCTCTTTTCTATCCGCCTGTGGTCTCCTGGTCTATCACGACGATGGATTTCATCTACTACCAGTGTGCCACCTGTCCTTAATGCTTCAAGCAGCTTTCTCCTCTTTCACACCAATGCTTTCCAGATAAGCTAGGACCTCTTCCTTTGCTTTCTCGAAATGCCGCATCAGGATTGTGTCTGGGCCTTTGATAGCGCTGATGGTCCGCCTGGCACAGATTGAACAGCCCAACGAGGCTTTGTAGCTACCAAGGTCACAGTGCACGCAATCGCACAACTTGATCATCATCAGGGAGAAAGCCAGGCTGTCTTCATGAGTTTCTGGCAGTACAGCGACGCGATCAACTAACACTTGCCATAGATCACCCCTCAACCCTTTCAGGGCCGAAATGCTTCGATGAGGGAACAGTATTTCAGTTCGTGGGGACATCAGATATATCATGGGAAACCTCTTGTTTCCTTTACACAAATGTGCCATTTCGAAGGTCTCGGAGCGCCTGCTCGATCTCCTCTCTTGTGTTCATGACAAAAGGTCCGTACCTGGCAATTGGTTCATATAAAGGTTTGCCCGAAACCAGCAGAAATCGAACAAGTTGCTTTGTAGCGCGGACCTCGACATAGTCGCCATCGTCGAAGACGATCAGCTTCGGATGAGGAACGGTTTTTCCATCCCGTTCATCAGTCATGCCAAATATCCCCTCGCCTTCGAAAACGTAGGCAAAGGCTGAATGACCCCTCTCTATCGGCTGGACGAAAGAACCATTGGGGGGGATCGAAACATCCAGGTAGGTTGGGTCTGCTGCAGTCTCCGTAACGGGACCCTGGACGCCATCCACCGCCCCCGCGATCACCCGGATCTTCACCCCATCCTCCCGGTCTATTTCTGGGATCAGATCTGAGGCGATCTCCTGATACCGCGGTTGGGTCATCTTGAGTTTAGCAGGCAGGTTGACCCACAACTGGAATCCTGCCATTTTGCCTTGACGGGGCTGGGGCATCTCCTCGTGCATAATCCCGCGCCCCGATGTCATCCACTGTACATCACCTGCTTCGATGGTGCCCGAATTTCCAGTGCTGTCTCGGTGGTGCACAGCGCCAGCGAGGATGTAGGTCACGGTTTCAATTCCCCGATGGGGATGCATAGGAAATCCTGCGAGGTAGTCGTCTGGGTTGTCCGATCCGAAATGGTCAAACAACAAGAATGGATCAAGATAGTTTAGTGTCCTCGTAGCGATGCTTCTCTTGAGCCTGACGCCGGCACCCTCTATGACGGTCTGCGGCTCGATGATTTCGAGTATTTTCCTCGGCTGGGGATTCATATTTCTCTCCCGTGCTTGGTTTCGCATATTTTGGTCAGAGCAATCTCTTTGTAGATATTATAGCAAGAGTGACGGTCGACTGTCTACGACTAAAGTCACATTCAGCAAGGGTCTCTGAGATTCCCTCTAGAGAAGCTTCGCCTCAAACCGACAAGCCCAATCATGTCATTCTGAGCGAGCGGAGCGAGCGAAGAATCTCGTTCAAGCGAAGAACGGGATGCTTCGCTTTCGCTCAGCATGACAGACAAAATCTTGACTCATTTGTCAAGAATCTGGCTCATAAAGATGCCTAGTACCTATGTACCATTGAGCTTGGTACCTGCGTACCATTGACTCCGGGAGTGTCATATGGTAAAATTGGACTTACACAATGTCAAGATAGCTGAATGGTATCCATGATATATATTAGGTCTGATGCCATTGGCATAAAGTCCTTTGGATGGAGGCGACACTATCATGTTCATTACCAGCGATTCACCCCGTAAGAAATACCCACGGAACACAAAACTAGGACCCTGTCTGTTGACCCTCGTCGTCACTTGGTTGGTGCTCGTTGTCCCCATGAGAGAATTGAACGCCTCAGCTCAATCCCCTACCATGCAGAAAGGCATCTCCTATACCGCCTGGTGGTCTGGTCAGTATCGTGAACCCGGAGCCGACCTCTCGCTACAATTCCTCGCATCTACCGGCGCCAACTGGATCGCCCTGATCGTTACCGCCCATCAAGAAACCTACACCTCTACCACCATTGACTTTACCGATGTGTCTACACCCACCGATGAAGACCTGATCCACGCCATTGACAGAGCCCACAGTCTGGGTTTGAAGGTGATGCTCAAGCCTCACCTGGACCTTCGTGACGAAACCGCAACGGGTTACTGGCGTGGTGACATTGGGTCGGGGTTCACGACAGAAGCACAATGGTCGGCCTGGTTTGCCTCCTATCGAAACTTTATCGAACACTATGCACTTTTGGCCAAGAACAATGGCATAGACCAATTCTGCGTGGGCACAGAGCTATTGGGGACGACCCGTCGGGCTGACGACTGGCGAGCGGTGATTGCTGGGGTGCGTGCTATCTATGACGGACCGATCACGTATGCGGCCCTCAAAAATGGAGAAGAGACCTCCATCACCTGGTGGGACGCGGTGGATTACATCGGGGTAGATGGTTACTATAGGCTGTACGACGATCTCTCAAGCCACCCGACTGTGGAAGAACTGGAAGCAGCATGGGCAGGACCAAAAGATGTCTTGGCCAATCTCTCTGCCACCTATGGAAAGCCGATCATTTTGACCGAGATTGGCTACCGGAGCCACCATGGATGCAGCAGCCATCCCTGGGACTCGTTGATCGTGTCACCTATTGATCTTGAGGAACAGGCCTATGCTTATGAAGCCGCCTTCAGACAACTGTACAACGAGCCCTGGTTGGCCGGGTTTTTCTGGTGGCAGTGGCTCGCAGACCCCTTTCAGAGCGGACTTTGTGACGACGGCTATTCTCCTCACCTCAAACCAGCCGAAGATGTCCTGCGAGCCTGGTACGGGGGCGCGCCACGTCCCCCGCAGCCCACACTCTTGCCGGATCACGACCAGGCTATGGACATCTACACCGATGGGCTGGCTTCCGGTTGGCAAGACTGGTCGTGGGAGGCCAACCACACGTTCGATGCGACCGATCAGGCATTCAGCGGCCCCCAATCCATTGCGGTGACGTTGGGCCCCTGGGGAGCTCTTTCCCTGTGGCATCCAGCGTTTGGTTCCGCTCAGTACCACTGGCTGGAATTCTATGTGCGCGGGTCTTCTTCCAGCCAGCCGAATCTCTCGATATTCTTCGATGCCAAAGACAGCACAAAACTGGTCCATGTTCCAGTGAACGACTGCCGCCACATCGCGGGAGGAACCATTGATGCAGGAGTTTGGAAGCGAGTACTCATTCCCTTGAGTTATCTTAACGCCCCTGCTCTCTCTTTGGTCAGGCTCAACATCCAGGATAAAAGTGGTCAGGGCTCCACTTTGTTCTGGATAGATGCCCTTCGGTTGGTAGGAGCCAAAGAACCGTCAGCTTGGGTGTACTTGCCGATGGTGGTTCGAAACCATTGACCATTTACTCGATCACTTTGAACACGTCTATCTGGCCGTATTCTCCGTATATCTTAGCCGGGAAAGATACCTCTAGTTCATACCGGCCTTGCATAAGCGGGATGAGCTCTTTGTCAAAGTCTTCGGTCACCGTGTAGTCGAACACAACAAAGGCAAACCGTTTTTGGGTAATGGCGCGTTCGTAGGCCTCTTTCCCTCCCCCTTCTTCGTCCTCGTACCACCAGGTATCCACCACCCGTTGAGGTATGTGACCAGGGCTTCCTTTCGCAATGAGGTAGTATTGAGCGACCACTCCACCTTCCATGAGAATGGTGTCACCCCCTTTTACACTATCCCTCAGGTATTGCATCAACTCTGTGGTATCGGACCAGTAGCTGCGAAATCCTGTCAGCATGTGCTGCCCAACAGTGCCAAGATAGACGACGACGGCCAGACCGATCACACCGCTGACGATGGATAGCTTCGCCCTCGTCAGTTTTTGCCCCACCAAATCCCTCAGCGTCGTGACAATTCCACCGGCTGCCAGGGGTGCCAGCCCTACCAACGTATAGCACGTGAACTTGAACAGCGTGCTGTCGTCCTTGTTTAACAGATGGTAAGGCAGCATACTGAGCCCCACGACCAAAAGTCCCATGTTGATGACTCGATTCCGGCGTTCATCTAGAGCGAACAGACTCAGCAACAAAGGTAGCCACAGGTAGCTAGTGAAGCCTTTGATGATCTCCCACTCTACGTTTGGATCGCCTGATTGCTTTGTGAGTACCTGGCGCTGCCATAGCTCTGCCAATTGAGCTCTAAAGACCAAAGCATACAGGAGCAACAGAAGGAAAGGCAATCCGGTCAGAACAAGTTTCTTGAGGATACTGCTGTCAAGCCGGATTGATATGGCCTCGGATCCACCCCTTGTGACGGTGATCATGGCCTTGAGGGCCACCATCGCGCCATAGACCACGCTCAAAACAGCCACCATCACGGCCGCATACTTGGTCAGCACGGCGATGGTCATGGCCAGGCTACCCAGCGCATACAAATGGCTTTTGTCTTCTGTCAGAGCTGTCACCCATAGATAGATAGCGATGCTCACCAGCAAAACACTCAGGCTGTCAGAGTGGGCAAAGGTGCTGATAAAGATCGCCGGCCCGTAGACAGAAAAAATCCCGGCTGCGATGTAACCGCCAATTTGCCCATACCCCTTTCGGGCGATCATCATCACAAACAGCACCGTGAGGACACCAAAGAGCGCATTGAGCCCCCTGGCCCACTCTACCCCTCCAATCCAGCCGGCGAGCCCCAGCGGAATATAGCTTAGAATCGGCCAACCGACACGAGTTGTCAGTCCGTACGTTTCCTGCCCCTGCAGCATCTGCCAGCCTTTATACAGGCTGATGGCTTCGTCAACGAAGGCCGTTCTATAGTTGAGATTGCTACGAAACAGGGCTGCTACAGCTAACGTCAACACAATGCCCACTTTGTCCAAGGTCGAGATCAGACGCTGTCTTTTCATGCTACACCTCTGCCAATATATCCGTCAGGACATCTCTGCACAGGATCTTGCCGCGATCTGCTCGCCGTCAATCTCTGGGCAATTGACGGCGAGTGCCTCGCCATAAATGTCGGCCTCGTTGGGCACGGGGTCGAGATTGATAGCCGCTAACTGCCCGCACCGAACACACCGGGCTTCCCAGATTGGGTAGTCTTTTACCTTGACAAACTCTGTCAACGAATGTCCGCGTCGTTCGGCGGCTTGCCGGGCTTGCTCAATCAGTACTTCACGTTCCTGGCGGCAATAGTCTACACCACATACTCCGAATAACCCAACCACACAATCTCTGCACTTACTCATTCTCTACCTCTTGGACAAGATGTACAAGTTGTGACATCTATCTGAAATAGGGATCATCTATCGCCTTTCGAAAAGCAGTCAGGCTCTCTTGGCTGGATGCGACTGACCAGTTGATTTTCGGCCACTCGCGGTCTGACTCTGTTTCGAACAGAAGCACTCCTTGAACGAGAGGGTATTTGGACTGCAGCGAGGTGAAGCAATCCCGCAGCCAGGCCGCTTTATCGCCACCCTGTTCTGCGGTCGCCAATTCTGTAATGATAATTGGCTTGTTCCACTGGAGTGCTGCTTGATATTGTTCACCGAACATCTCGTCGAAGGTGCGCCATCGCGCCCAGTCTTCTGTTGCTCCGGTCCCGTGATTCAGGACTGTCGTCCCCACCAGATCTACGACGTCGTCCCCCGGGTAATATTCGGATGCCCACAAGTCGAGCCACATGGCGCTCCACAGGAATTGGACGTTCGTCACTTCTTCCTCGCGGAAAAGCGTTACGATGTGACGATAGGCCGCCTTGTATCCCTCCGGATCACCCTGCCACGGATACCAAGGCCTGGCCCCTGGTTCCGTGCTTTGCTCGTGACCGAAGCGGAGGGTGATCGGTACGTCCGCAGATTTAGCCCCCTGGGCCCACGATCGAATGTATTCATCGTGCTCACCGGCGGCAATGCTGTCCAGCGAGTACTCTGGCTGAAGTGCTGTGGGATCGTCAAAGTCGCGCTTCCAGGGCTCCCAGGTGATCACAGGGATCAGTCCATCTTGCGAGGCTAACTCGATCCAATAGTCTGGGAAAGTCCGGTCATCGTTCCCCCAGGCTTGGAACCACGGAGCATACTGCATCTTGTGTCTGAGCAGGCCTTCGAACCGTCGAACCGCAGCGAACCGGTCGTAGGGCGTACCCTCCAGGTAGGCCCCCAGCCCGACATGTCCCGCTGGATTGATCGTCGCGATGGGCCTCCGCGTGGGGGCATCGGTTGGGGCAGAGAGTGGCATTGTCGGCGCAGGCGTCTCTGTCGGGACAGAGGAGGGTATCGTTGTTAGCGTAGGTGTATCGGTTGGACCAGGGGGAGGTGTCATGGCTAGCACCGGCGTATCGGTTGGGACAGGGGAGAGTGTTATAAGTGGTGTAGGCGCATCGGTTGGGAGAGGAAGGGGTGTTGTTGCCGTGAACGCATCTGCCGAAGGAGGCGGTGTCAAAACGGCTGTAGGGGGCGCTTGAGGCCGACAGGACGCCAGGCAACTGGCACTGATGGCCGTGACGCCCAAGACCAGCATGATCATGAAGACGTATGCTGTCTTGAGACTCTCTCCCAGTTTCATTGCTCAACTCCTCTCTCAAGACCAACTCTACGCCGTAAAGTATGTTTAACCGCTTCGGCAATCACCTTGTCTGGTTTAACGCCATGCCAGGAGTTACGCACGACTCGGCTTAGTCCCAATATAAAGAACCCTGCCCAGAATAGGCTCCCCAGGTCTGCTGTCTGCAACAGCGAATGAGTGGCGATGTGGTAAAGGCTGGCCGCAATCAGAGCCACAAACAGCACGAGCTGAGGCCATATCTCTCGCCAATACCAAGCATGGATGTGCTCCTTGCGGGTTACGCGATAGTGTGGTTTGCGATTGGGACCGTAGAGCAGGGCGATAATAGTTGCCCGCGCATACACTGGTGCCATACCCAACCATGTCTGGCGGGCCCGCCACAGGTCCTCGTAGGGTAAGCCCTCGGCGAGGCTGACCAGCAGCAGCTCAACTGCCGCTGCATAGGGCCAAAAGTGCAGGGCATACGCGGCGTGAGTCGTGATCAGCGGGTAGATGCTGAACGTCAGGGTGATCACCGGCGTGATGGCGAAAACGAGTACGGCAAAACTGAGCATGTAGAAAAAGCCCAGTTCCGAAAATTGCAGGTGTTGCCGCAGGTTCAAACCTCGCCTGTTGCCCCAGAAGGTAATGCGCATCGTGTCTATGGCCCAGGTGCCTCGCTGCTTCACGGTGTTGGGGATATCCTCAGGGGCAGTTTGACCTACCGCGCCAACGATGGGTAGGTACACGCCGCGCCAACCGTGCCTCAGTACTTCAACGCCGGACTGGAGGTCCTCGACCAGATTCCATGTGGGGAATCCACCGATGTCGTCCAGAACCTTGCGGCGAAAGACCACCCCGGACCCACATGGGAACACGGCATTAGCGGCGTTCTTGGCAAACATCGCTTTTCGATAGAAGAGGGGTTCCAGATTGCCAAACGGATCGCCGGAGCTCACCTCAGCTTCCTTGATGGTTTGCACGAAACCGACCTTGGGACCAGCCAGGAGCTGGCCAATGGCCTGGCGGAGAAAGCTTGGATCACCGACTTTGTCATCTGCATCCCTTGTCTCTATGAATAAGACATGAGGCGCATACTTGTTGGTCAGTGCGAGGACGGAATTCAGGTTCCCAGCCTTGGCTTCCCCACGTCTCTTGGGATCACCTCTCCGGGGGGGCTCGTGGTAGGTTATAGACGAATTCGGGTGTTCCCGTTTTAACCGCTCGACGGCGGACCGGATTTTCTCTCTGTGAGCATCATCGCTGATCACCACCGTGATTTTCTCTTCAGGATAGTTCTGTTCCAAGACAGACTTGGCGGTTTCATACACCATCATCGGAGGTTCCCCATAGGTGGGGATGATGACGAGAACCTCCGGCTCTTGTCCGCTCGGGACCAGATGTTCCTCAGGTAAGCTGTAGTACCAGTGATTGATCACCGTGACGAGCGTCATCACGGCTGTCATTAGGCTGGCGGCTGCGAACGGGATCGAAAGCCAAGGGGCTTTCCAGTTGAGATTGGTAAATACCCACGGTAGATACCAGGCCGTCGCTAACAGGAGAAAGATCCCAGCCGCTCTGACTTTCCAGGTTTGCACGTTGATACTATTTCCTCGATGTGTTCTGCCATATTGTGGTGTGGATGGGATAGGCTGTAAAGTCCAGATCGGTGCCCAGACCAACTACGGTGCTGGTGGTGGAGAAGACGGGCTGAAAATCGCCGCACTGTTGGACCGTTTCCAGGATAGATTCCGGCCACTCGTACGAACCCTGGACGTCTACGAACCAGTCATATTCACAAAGGCCGATTTCTGATTCACCATGCGTGATGCGGTAGACATCAAAGACATCCCAAGGTGAATGGATTCGACCTTTGGTGTAAAGATACATGGTATATGGCCAAGACTCGTTGATCAGAAGCCTCTGACCGGGTTGGACTTGGCTGGTCAGATAGCTGGCTGCTTCGCGCACATCGGGCCACGCGTGATCGAGTCGGTCCAGTTGGACAAAGCCCAGCACGGCGAGGGCTAGGATGACGGCAATCGCAACGGCTCTGCGTCTCCAGCGTTCCCACATCGTAGCCAGGGTAAGCCCGATGAGTGGATAGGCAAACAGGTAGCCGAAAACGATGTGCTTCGAATCCCCCACGGGATTTCCCGACACGAGGTGATAGGCTGGCCAGATTGTCAGGCTGAGCAGGAGGACACTCGCTAGGATGCGCTTGTCCCTGGCAATAAACCACCCGATCAAGGCCAAGAGGAAAGGTATGCCGCTTAGGTAAAGTAACGCGAACCCAATCATCACCTTCGTAGAACTGAATTTGGGTTTGTTTGCCAAGGTCCAGTTGAGAAACTGGCCAAGTTGCTCTCGCCCGGGAAGGTAGAACGCTAGAGTGATGGCCGAGCTGATGAGGCCAAACATTACAACATCCATGAGCGCCTTCTCCTTGCGAAGAGCGAAAATGACACCGACAATGGGTATTAGCATAAGCCCCACAGGGTATTTTCCGAACATACCAATCGTGAAAGCAACAGCGGCCAGCGACAACCACTTTCGATCATCCTTTCTGGCCAACTCTGTGACCGCCCAAAAGCTTACGGCGATCCCAGTCAGTGCTGGTATATCGTAGACACCTAAACGCGCCAGTGCCAGGAAAGGACCACTGATGGCTAACGTTAATGCGGTCCAGAAGCTTGCCTTCTGGCCGAACAAATTGTGCGCAGCCTGCACGACGGCAACAAAGGCAATGGTTGTCAGAATCAAGGCGACGATTCGTGTGCCGATCAACCCTGCAACTTTGTATCCCACTGCGGCCAACACCGGCCAGAGCAGAGATCCAGCGAACCAGACGAGATAGCCATCGGTGTACCCATGGCCTTCGAGAGTACGTTGCCCAGCCGTAACATAGATAGCCTCATCGAAAAAAGGGCCATTATAGTTTACTGTGGCCAGGCAAAACAGAAACCACAATCCTATGATAAGCCAAGTCGCTCGACTGTAGCCATGGGACATGAGGGATTCCTTTTGCTCCTTGGATGTTGTGCCGGGTTTTATGGGGGTCGCAGTTGGTTCTCCTTGCTGAATCCTGGTCTGTCTTACGATCAACAAGCCAAACAGGACACTGAGGAGGATAGGGATAACCCAAGCCAGCAGGACGATCTGCATTTGAAACGCTTCCTTTGAGCTTTCGAACGCTGTAGTCAGGGGCGCCAGAAGTGGTTGGTGTCATTGTTGTTGCTCCCCCTTAGCCAATTAGCCGCTGAAATTACGCTGTAGGTTATTTTACCATCAGAGCAGTTGTTTGTCCATGAGAGGAGTCTCTTTTCGTCTACGAACCTGTAGCCTCGCGCTCCAAACCCTCCTGGTCCACAATGACGATTCGCCCGCGCTGGCGGCGGACCAACCCGGCGGCAACGAAGGCTCGTAGCGTACGCCCCACCATCTCCCGCACGGTGCCGATGTTCGCAGCGATTTCTTCCTGTGTCCAGCGTCTGGGCGGTCGTGTGCCATCGGCATCGGCCAGCAGCAAACGGGCCAGCCGGGTGCGCACCGTGTGCAGGGCCAGGTCCTCCACCATGTCGCTCAGACGTCGCACCTCAGCCGCCAGACGCTCCAGGACAGGCAGCGCCACCTCGTGGTGCTCGCGCACGATTCGCCGGAAGCGCTCGCATGAGATGGTGTAGACCGTTGCCTCCGTCAGAGCGTCCACGGTGGCCGGATTGGGTCCGCCGTCGAGCACGGGGACGAGGTTAAAGGACTGGCCGGGTCCGAGATAAGCCAGCACGTGCTCGCGGCCTTCTAGCGACAACCGGCAAGTTCGCACCACACCCTGGGCGACGAAGTACACCGCCTGGCAGGGTTCGCCTTCCGAGATGATCATCTGACCAGGCGAGAAAGTGCGCTCGTGAACGTAGGGCGCAATTTCCAGCAAGTCGTCTTCGCCGAGCCCGGCAAAGAACGGCAATTGAGAGAGGGTCTGAACCGTGATAGCCATGCTTTTGGCCCCGCCTCCTCAATGCGTCGCGCAGGCGATGCAG
>Ga0209979_1004335_pt1 | contig 11812 bp, 11 predicted proteins | sample AnhtaG_FD_183114 | JGI IMG/M metagenome (GOLD analysis project Ga0209979, IMG submission 183114) | Deep subsurface microbial communities from Anholt, Denmark to uncover new lineages of life (NeLLi) - Anholt_01485 metaG (SPAdes) (version 2) | ecosystem: Environmental > Aquatic > Marine > Oceanic...
TAGTAATGTCAGTACACAAACCAATAACACTTTTGATTTAAATCTTTTCATAATTTAAGTCCTCCTGAAAAAAGATAATTTTTTTAATTTTGAAACGCTTTTTCTGTACGTCTTACACCCTATGAGGGAGAAAGACTTAAAAATGATAGAAAGACATTGTTGCCACTCCTCACTAAGTCTATTGTTTACAAGCAATAAGATACCACATTATTGTCCTCAAAACAAGGAAAAAATCCGGATTATCCCGTTTTTTTTGTTTGCTGAAGCATAAATGTGGTAACTTTCTTTGTAGCAAGCAGATACACAACCACATCGGCCCAATTTAGCTTTACTTTCGGTAGATTTTTTTCGGGTCGTAGGCCCTATTTGCGATAAATTCCAGCTTTTTCTCTGTGTTCTTCTTCAAAGCACGGTAAAAGCAGGACCGATAACCAACATGACATTGGCCGGCTTCGATGGTTACTTTTAGAACCAGGCAGTCTTGGTCGCAATCGACCAGTATCTGTTCTACTTTCTGGACGTGGCCGCTCTGCTCGCCCTTCTTCCATAGTTTTTGTCGTGACCTGCTGAAGTATGTGGCATAGCCGGTTTGGATTGTCAACTCAAGTGCCTGACGATTCATATAAGCGACCATTAATATCTGGCCGGTCTTGCTGTCCTGCGCTACAACTGATATCAGACCCTTATCATCGAATTTCGGAATAAACTCCACGCCTTCTTCGATGTCTTCTTTGGTACCCACCTGTTTGGTCTCCTATTTCGTTAAATGGTTAATTACTCACCAATCACTATTCACCAAATATCATCTTGCCAAGATAAATTTTACCCGTTATTATCTGCGAAAACAAATTTTTTTGAGGCACACTACTTAAATGCCCAAGACAAAAACTGAGAAAAGTAAATACGTTTTCCTGCTTGCGCGTATTTTGGTGGTTGTGGTTGGCGTCATTTGGGCGATAGTGTGGCTATCTCGTGGACAGAGGTGGAGCAATTTAGCGTCGATTTTTCGTCGAATGAATTTGGGAGTTTTTGCAGTAACTCTTGGTATTTTTGTAATCTGTCAGGTAATGGTGGGATTTCGCTGGTGGCTGCTGCTCAGAACTCAATCTACCTTTATCAATTTGGGGGCTGCCGTTAGACTCAATTTCTTAGGCTGGTTTTACAATAATTTTATGCCCGGTTCAGTAGGGGGGGATTTACTTCGGGCCTGGTACGTTACAAAACACACCGATAAAAGGTTCGAGGCGGCTTTGAGCGTATTTGTTGACCGGATTATTGGATTGTTAAGCACATTGATAATCGCATTCTTTTTTTACGCCGTTTTCCTGCGAGGTCAGGAATATGCACTAACCTTCACCGGCCGCAGCGGTCCTTTTAAGTTTCTCACTGAATACAAAGGTGGTATTATTTGGGTGGTTGTGGTATTAACGGCAGTTTTTTGTGGATTGTTGTTGCACAAGCGGGGCAGGGTTTTGCTGCGAGCGGCCTGGTTGCATATTCGAATCCACAGCATCAGGGCGTTTGAAAAGCTTAAAAATGCGGTTTATGTTTACTACACTAAACCCCTGACAATTCTTACAGCCTTTGGGCTGACTGTTTTTTTGCAGATTATGACGATAACAGGTTTCTGGTTTCTTGGGAAAAATCTTGGGATTACCGCAGGCCTCAAATATTACTATGTTTTTTTCACACTGACGTGGGTACTCGGAGCACTGCCTGTCAGCATCGGCGGGGCTGTGGTAGTCGAAGGCACACTCGCCTACCTTTTTATCCATTATGCCGGTGTCGAAGCAGAGCCGGCGTTGGCGCTGGCCCTGTGCCAGCGGATAGTTTGGATGATTGCTTCACTGCCGGGGGCCGCGATACATTTGATTGGCGCACATTTGCCGGGGGACCCCAAACGCGATAAAAAGCGTTTGGGAACCCCGAAAGACTTTTTTTGTTGACTATGATAAGCCGGTAGTTTAATCTATGGTGTTCTGGATGAGAAGCCGTGTTGTAAGCGGCTTTGGTTGCACAAAAAACGATAAATTGATAATAATCAGGGGTTGTTTTTAATAATCGATGGCGGGACGGTTTAAAAGTTACTTTTTGCGTGGTTTAGCGGTACTATTGCCGACTATTCTGACAATAGGGATATTTGTCTGGGGATACAAGTTCATCCAGGACAATATCAGTGTCCATATAAATCGTGGTCTTGTCCGCCTTATCGTCTTGGTAGCCGATGAGCGCGTTCATGTGACTAAGGAGCAGGTCCGAAATTATCTGTTGACAACGAAGCCGGAGTTACGTGATAGTCCGGGCGAATTGACCATCCATATGAACAGAACCGATATTTGGCGCAAAGTCCGGATTAAGCGTCTTGAGAAGACTTGGGTAGATGGTCCGGGTTCGATTGCGGGTTTTGTTATCGCGCTGGTCGGTGTTTGCATCTTCGGTGCAATATTGGCCAGTGTGGTAGGAAGAACGCTGTGGCGAAAAATCGAAAAGTTTATGATGAGCACACCCGTTTTACGGAAGGTTTATCCTTATGTGAAACAGGTTACTGATTTTTTGTTTGCGCAGGGACAGCAGGAAAAACTGCCCTTCTCAAGGGTCGTTGCGGTCGAGTATCCAAGAAAGGGGATATGGTCCGTGGGTTTTGTTACCGGCTCCGGACTTGAGAAGGTCGTGGAGAACGTCAGAAAGGAATTTCTTACGATTCTTATACCCACTTCGCCGACACCGTTTACCGGCTTTGTAATAATGGTGCCGAGGAAGCAGACCATAGATTTAGATATGACGATAGAAGAAGCGTTGAGATTTACTGTCAGCGGGGGAGTTATTGCGCCAAGCCGCGACCAGGCGGCGCCTGCTTTGCCGAAACCTGATTCGGAAAATCAGGAATAACAATGGATTGTGTTTTCGGAGAAAATTGTTAAGGAGAATAATCTTGCTTTTTACAATCAGTGGTAAGCACATCGACATAACGGAAGCTATCAGAATGCACGCGGAAGAAAAGACTTCCAAGCTTTCCAAGTACTACAATAGTATCAATCAGGTTGAAGTGATAATAGACGGCAATCAAGGCGGTAGTAATACCAGCGTAGAGATAATTGCAAGGGCCGAACACAGCAAGGTTTTCGTTGGTACCGAAACAGGTGAAGATGCTTATCGCTGTATTGATATGGCCGTCCATAAACTCGAACGGCAGCTCAGAAGAGCAAAGAGCAAAGAACGAGACAATAAACACACAGGCAGTCCGGAGCTAACGTAGTACTCTGTAACGGATGGTTTGAGGAACTGTCATTGCGAGGCCGCAGAATGCGGCCGTGGCAATCTCACGTCATCGAATGATAGAGATTGCTTCGCTTCGCTCGCAATGACAACCCATCAATTGATCCGTAACAGAGCAGTAGGTTGGTTTTGCGATATGTGTTTTTGATTTGGCCTGATAGGCCCTTGTGGATAATTTTGGGCATACAAGATGAAATTTGCAGATTTTGTCTGTTTTAAGGCAACTATTCCGGAACTGCAGGCCCACGACCGTGACGGAGCGATAGCGGAGCTTGTTTCGTCGCTTGATAAAGCCGGCAAGCTCGGAAAGGGCAAGTGTAAAGAGCTTGCCGGGGCGGTGATAAAAAGAGAAAAGGAAGCAAGCACGGGGATGGGTAAAGGTATTGCCGTACCTCACGTAAAGCATAAAGCAGTTAAAGATGTGGTTGCCGCGATCGGACAGAGCAGTGCCGGTATTGATTTTTCCGCTCTGGACAAACAGTCGGTTTATTCGGTGATACTTTTAATCAGTCCTGTGGATGAGCCGGACAAACATTTACAGGCGATGGAGAATATTTTCAGGCATTTGCAGCATGAGAAGTTCCGCAAGTTTCTCAGGCAGTGCCGAGACATGGTGCAGATTGAAGACCTTCTCAGAGAAGCTGATGAAAGTTCGTCTTTGTAGTATGCTAATAAGACTTTTGCAAAACTTCAGTAGTAATATAGGTTTATGGACGCAAGGCGAAAACACAGGTTGTTAAGATGCAGGCAGAGCAGGATTCATTGGAAAAGGTGGTTTGCGAAACAGAAGTTGAGATAAAAAACGCGGACGGCCTTCATATGCGCCCTGCGATGCAGTTTGTTGATATTGCAAACCAGTTTGATAGTGATATTACCGTCAGCAACAACGAAACTGAGGTGGACGGCAAGAGTATCATGCAGATGAGTATGCTCGCTGCAACCTATGGGACCAAACTGAAAATCAAGGCTGAAGGTTCGGACGCTGCCAAAGTAATCAGCGCTTTGCGAGAGCTTGTGGAAGAGAAGTTGTTCGGTGAGCCGGCACCGTAAAATTGATTCCGCCGCAGGCGGATATACGATATTGATTATTGACTATTGATTATTGAATATGGAGATAAAAAAAGGGATAGCTGTTTCGCCGGGCATTTCTATTGCCAAGGCGCTGATTATTGATTCCGAGGATTATCGGATTCCCTGTCGTTCAATAGAGGCTTCACAACGGACGACTGAGATTCAACGTGTGAGAAATGCCTTCAAGGGTGCTATCGGCGAATTAACCGAATTTGAGGCGGCGCAGGACAAGACCGAGGGGGGTAAGATAAAAGATATTTTCGCTGTGCATCTGCGTTTTCTGCACGACAGAAGCCTGCGAAAGAAGATAACCGATTTGGTTCACTCTGATTCGGTAACGGCAGAGTACGCCGTATCCACCATCCTTCGTGAAATTGCAGCACATTTTAGTAAGGTAAAAGATGCTTATATCAGTGAGAGAGCGGCGGATATTTACGATATTGAAAGGCGTTTGCTCATACAGCTTCTTGACAGGAAACGCGAGGATGTCGAGCATCTGACCGAAGAGGTTACGATTATTGCTCGGGAATTGAGCCCTATTCAAACCGCCGGTTTTAACAGGAAGTTTGTCAAAGGCATTGCCAGCGATGCCGGTGGACGAACCAGCCATGCTGCTATTGTTGCGCGCTCTTTAGGTATCCCCGCGGTGGTGGCCCTCGAAGACCTTACCGAGTCCGTCAGCGGCGGAGATACCATCATTATCGACGGCAATCGCGGCATTGTCATTGTAAACCCTGATGACCAGACAATCCAACAGTATAAGGAATACTCGAAGGAGTTTGCAGAGCTTGAGCACAAGCTTGATGCGATAAAAGAAAAGCCGGCTGTAACACGCGATGGTGTGAAAATCACATTGTTGGGCAATATCGAATTTCACGATGAGGCCGAGGTGGTCCTGCAAAAAGGAGGCGAGGGTGTAGGGTTGTACCGTACAGAGTATCTGTATCTTAACAGGCGAAGCGAGCCAACAGAAGAAGAGCATTATCAGGCCTATGCCGAGACTGTCAGTGTTCTTCAGGACAGACCTGTGATAATAAGGACTGTGGACCTTGGGGCGGATAAATATACTCAAAGGAAGCGTTTTGCACCTGAGCCAAATCCCTTTTTGGGGCTGAGGTCCATTAGATTTTGCCTGCAGAATCTTACGATGTTCAAAACGCAGTTGCGTGCGATTTTACGGGCCTCGGTTCTTGGTGATGTCAGGATTATGTTTCCGCTGATTACAAATCTGCAGGAGGTGATGCAGGCAAAGATGATTTTACGGGATGTTATGGATGACCTCGGCGAAGAGTCCATAGCGTACAACAAGGACATTCAGATAGGCATTATGATTGAAACGCCATCGTCGGCTTTGACTGCTTTTTCGCTTGCAAGGGACGTAGATTTTTTCAGTATCGGAACAAACGACCTTACTCAATATACATTAGCCGTTGACAGGGGCAATGAATTAGTCTCTACGCTGTATTCGTCGTCAGACCCTGCGGTGCTTCGGCTTATCAGGACGGTTATTCAGGATGCCCACAAGGCACAGATAGACATCAGCGTTTGCGGGGAGATGGCTTCTGAGCCGGAGTACGTTATGTTGCTGTTGGGGATGGGGATTAGAACGCTTTCGCTTACTGCGCCGATGATACCGGAGATAAAGCAGATGATTCGCTCGGTAACCGTCGAAGACTGCAACAACTTGGCCAGAAAGGTACTTGGTATGAACTCCGAAAGGCAGATTTCAAACTATCTGCGTGCCGCCGCGAGAAAAATCCTCCCGGAAGCCTTTTAGTTGGTAATTGGTGATTGGTGAGTTAATGAGTAGATGCGTGGATGGGTGAATGCGTAGATGCGTGAGTGAGAGAATGTGTATCTCGTATATCGCGGATGTGATAAGACTTACGACTATGCCGTCATTTCGACAGAGCAATCCCTCACCGTCATTTCGACCGAGCAATCCCTCACCATCATTTCGACCGAGCAATCCCTCACCGTCATTTCGACCGAGCGCAGCGAGCGGAGAAATCTATCAAAATAAGTGTAGAGTTCACTTCTTTCGCCAAACCTGCTCGGCTGATTACGTAGATGCCTTATCACCGGCAGAGCTTCTGGGTAATCTCAGCCACGTGTTTGCCCTGGAACCTCGCAATTGCTAACTCGTTCTCAGTCGGCTGACGAGAACCATCGGCATCCGCAAGAGTTGTTGCCCCGTATGGCGTTCCTCCTGTAATCTCCTTCATGTTGAGCAATCTCTGCTCGGCATAAGGTACGCCGACAACAATCATGCCGTGGTGGAGCAGCGTCGAATGAAAGCTCGTAATGGTTGTCTCCTGCCCTCCGTGTTGAGTCCCTGTACTGGCGAAAACACTGCCGACTTTACCGACCAGGGCACCTTGGAACCACAATTGCCCCGTCTGGTCGAGGAAATTGCGCATTTGAGCGCACATATTCCCAAACCGCGTCGGCGTCCCGAATATAATCGCATCGGCCTCAGCTAACTTGCTGGGTTGTGCGACAGGAATGTGTGCGAAAGCCTCGCGGGCGGCTTTGGCCCCCATTTTTTCCAGAGCTTCATCGGGAACCAATTCCGGAACCTGATAAAGCGTAACTTCCGTTCCGGGAACCTGACGTGCCCCTTCAGCCGCAGCTTCAGCTAATTTATACACATGTCCGTACATACTGTAGAAAACTATCTGTATCTTTGCCATCTTATAAACCTCCTGTTTTTTCAGTTAAATATCTGTTTGCTTGTTTATACGAGTCCGGACAGCATCGGTTCTGCAATAAAAAGGACACACGCGAACCAGACACAAGGGGGCAATGCTACGAAACTGCTGAAAAAGCATATAAAGCCGAATGCATACCTGGTAAACCGGCCGCCAGAGTCCTGCTTCGCAAGTGAAGTGTCTATTCTATTTTTGCCAGAGGGAGTAACGATTAAGCTCAGCGGCGACGATTAGCTGTCCGCTTCAGCGATTTATTTAGCCGCCTCGATAAGTTGAATCAATTCATCCTCAAAGCCTTGGCCGTTCTCAAGCCAACTATTTTGTGCGATTACACTTTAACTTTCAAAATACACCCCGTCGTTTTCAAGCGTCTTTCTCAGGTCGCGGTAGCGGAGTTCACGCGTTCCACGGTTTTTAGCTGCGCAGAGAGCCGCTGCTGTGCCTGTCGCCTGCCCTTGCCCCATACAGCTTACAGTATTTCTCGTGGACATATGGGCTCTACGGTCGGATGTAATCATCATACCGGCAGCAAGAAGGTTCTGAATCCCGGCTACACGCAGCGCTCTGTAAGGGATTCCGTATGTGCCGCCATTTTTTACTTGATAGCGGGGCGCACTGTCATGGAACCCGTAAACCATAACCTCGTCATCAAAATGTCTGCCTTCGATAACATCTTCGTGAGATATGTCGTAGTCGCACGTAATCAATCGACCTCGCCGGATGCAAAGTTTGGGGCTCGTCCTGGCGATAAACGCCTTCTCACAGCCGGGGACATATTCTCTGAACAGTTCGATGGCTCTGGCCTGCCGTCTTCTTAGCTCCAATTCCGTCTTCGCCACTTCATCCCGGTTTGTAGGACTGACCGGCATTTTGAAATTCAGCTTGATGAACATAAAGTAGTTGTCGTGCACAGTGGTCGTAACCATCGACATACCGATCTTCCCCGCCTCCTCTCCGAATCCGGAGGGAAGTTTTACCCTACTGCCGTCCAGTCGCACAATTTGCCCATCTTTGCCGCTGCGAATGCCTTCGGCCTGTTGAGTAATGGCATCGTGCGATTTCATGAAGTCGTAATATTTATCAATACTCACATTCCCGATGCCTATACTATTGCATACTGCGTAGTCGTTCGGCTCGGTGTAATCAGCGCCGGCATACGCGGCCAGATCGCCGTAGGCCGTGCAGTCCACAAAGCATTTCGCGTAGAATGCCTCCCTGCCGGAGCGGCTCTCGGCTATCACGCCCCTGATACGGGAACCGTCCATAATCGCGCCGGCCAGAAGAGTATTGACGCATACGAAAACGCCCGACTCGACAAGCATCTCGAATGTAACGAGTTTATACATTTCCGTATCAATCGCCGTGCAAACCGAATCGTAATTGTACCCTTTGGACATCTCGGCGTGGCCCGATGTGCCGCCGACTTTTAGAAGGCGGTCGATAATCTCCTGAGCAATCCCTCGCACAACCTGGCGCTTTTTGGCGCCGGGGAAAGCCTTCCACAGGTTATAGAAACTGTGAAGTGCCGTGCCGCCTTCGGTGGCGGTCCCGCCCGGATAACCCTTTACCTCTATCAAGGCCGTCTTCGCGCCCTGACGCGCTGCGGCTGTCGCCGCCACCACGCCCGCCGTGCCGCCACCCGCTACGACGACATCGAATTTCCTGACAGGCAATTTTTTTGCCGGCTCCTCGTAGAAATTCCCAGGTTGATTCCTGCTCCTCGCCTGATTGCCCTTCGCAGAGCCGGCTTGAGCTCCAATTCCAAGTATTAGCATATGTTTAGAAAACTCTCGACGATTCATTTTAATCTCCTCATATAGTGCAGTTGATAATTTATTGTTGACTTTCTATATAGCTGGTCTTTCTTAACCTCGTCTCGGCTAAGCAGCGTCCGCTTGAGCCGTTAGTTAATTCCTGTTGCGGAAACAGTATTTGTCATTCTCGCGGAAGCGGGAATCCAGCTTTTTCGTTCTGGACCTCTGCTCCCCACTTCCGTGGGGACAAGTTTATCCGTCCGCTGCCGGACGAAAGCATGTGCAGGGGTGACATTGTCGGTTTTTGTTTTTCGCAACAGATACTGGTTAGCTGATGTTGCCGATGGCATAAGGCTGCTATCTTACGCTATATCAAATCCTGACGCAAGGCGCTCTATTCGCTGAGCTTGACAGCCGTACCGTAAGCTAAAAGTTCAGCCGCACTGCCCACGACACTCGTAGTCATATAGCGAACATTGATTATTGCATCCGCTCCCATCTGCCCGGCCTGGGCCATCATCCTGTTAGTAGCTGTCGCCCGGGCGTTTCCCATCATCTCTGTGTATTCAGTCAATTCGCCGCCAAGGATTAGTCTGACTAATGCGGATAGGTCTTTGCCAAGCCAGATAGCAAATACCGTATGGCCCTGTACCAGGCCGAGTATCTCACTTGCCTGGCGGCCAGGTATTTCTGTGGAATTCAACAGCAAAACGCTGCTGTCAGACTCAGCAGGCAGTAGCGCCTCTGCCGGCATCTTATTTATCCTTTGTTCGAGGGCCAATGTCACCAGGACCACAAGGATACCGCCCAGAAGGCAGAAAACCGCTATCCGCAGCCACCAGGGCACGACCGGATCCTCAGCAGCTATCACATGCCACGGCACCCCGGCAAATACCACAGTGAACAGCCCTAAGACAAACGCCAGCGAACCAATTTGTCGAAAGATTTTCATAACTTTCTCCTTATAATAATAAAATCCAAAATCGCAGATAACTTATGTTGTAGGGTGTGCACCGGAAACCATTATTATCTAAATCTAAAATTTTATTCCTTTCATTCATAGCTAATGGTGGGTTTCAAGCTCACTCTATAATCTTATCGTTTTGTCAAGGTGTGACCAACGCAGGAAATCTACACTGCAGGAGCAGGATTTGCAAGGGAAAAAGTGCTTGTTTTTCGGGCGATGATGGGCATAATGCTAAGATGTATATGCAAACACTATTAAGGAGATGTGCATATAGCAGTTTCGAATGAATCTATTATGCTGGTATTAAAATTCAGGATAGGCGGGAGCCTGAGGTTTCTATCGCACGCTGAAACGGTTAAGGTTTTTCAGCGGGCCTGCGTTAGAGCGGGTCTAAAAATCCGATACAGCCAGGGTTTCAATCCTCGCCCAAGATTATCACTGCCCCTGCCCAGGCCCGTAGGGGTTGCCTCGGACGATGAGCTGCTCTGTCTTCGGGTGAACTGTGCCCCGTGCCAGTCGCGAGTTACGGATTACGAGTTACGAATTAAAGCTGGTCTTTCAGCGCAACTGCCTGAAGGCTGTGAGCTGCTTTCGGTGAATGTTGCTAAAGCGAATGCGTCATTTCGGCCTTGTTCGGTTGCGTACGTGCTGGCGGTGCGGAAGGAATATTTCAACGAAGAGTTGAAGGCCGCGATTAAGAGCTTGTTGGCGAGCGAAAGTCTTATTCTGGAACGACAGATAGGCAAGAAAAAATCAAGAATCGAGAATCGAGAATCGAGAATCAAGAATATTAATGTGAGAGGTTTTTTGAAGTCGATTAAGCTGGAGCAGAACAGTATAATTGTTGAATGCAAAATCAGTTCGGCTGGTTCGATACGCATCGAGGAGATTTTGAAGCTGTTGCAGCTTGATGTAGAGATACTGGCATTGCCGATTAGACGTACAAATGTGCAATGGAAAAGCAACTGATAATTTACAATTGTATGTTTTCTGTACCCCGTTCCTGCTTTCGCAAGAAAGCACGGGGATTTACACAGGCACAGGTGAAAAGTGGAAAAGAAATTGGCACCCCCGAGCGATTGTTAATAATCAATAGAAAATAGTAAGTACCAGTGGGAATAATAAAATGGCAAGAGAGATGATCATAAATGTTGCCGAGAGCGAAGAGTGCAGGGTAGCGGTGGTTGAGAATAATTTGCTTGAGGAACTTTACATCGAAAGGGCGAGTTTGAGCAGCCACGTCGGCAATATTTATAAAGGAGTAGTGGCAAATATTGAATCCGGCATCCAGGCGGCGTTTATAGACTTTGGGATCGGCAAGAACGGATTTCTTCACGTCAGCGACCTCCACCCTCGGTATTTTTCAAAAGCAGGCGGTAAGCATTCCGAGAACATTGGCCGAAGGAAAGCGCTAAGGGAACGGCCGCCTATTCAGGATTGCCTGCGGAAAGGGCAAAAACTTGTCGCCCAGGTAACAAAAGAAGGCTTAAAGACCAAGGGCGCGACACTTAGCACTTATCTTGCTTTGCCGGGAAAGTATCTGGTTATGATGCCGTGGATGCGAAAACATGGAGTCTCGCATAAAATTGAAGATGAGGATGAGCGCAAGAGACTCCGCCAGATTCTTGATGACAGCAAGCCACCGAAAGGGCTCGGCTTTATTATCAGAACCGCGGGGCAGGAATGCTCGAAAAGAGACATACAAAACGATTTGAGGTATCTGGGGCGATTGTGGAGAACTATTGAAAAACGGATAGAGACTGAAAAAACGCCCGGAGAGCTTTATCAGGAATCGGATTTGGTTATCAGGGCGATGAGAGATGTCTTTAACAGTAAGATTACTAACATAATATGTGATTCGGAGAGTGTCGTTCGCAAAATCAAGGAATTTTTTTCCATAGCTGCACCGCGTTTGAAACGAAGAGTAACCTATTATGACAGCAAAGTTCCCTTGTTCCACAAATATCGAATTGAGGATGAGATTGCAAAGGTCCAGTCTCGCAGGGTTGAGCTTAAAAGTGGCGGTTCAATTG
>Ga0209979_1004336_pt1 | contig 11811 bp, 9 predicted proteins | sample AnhtaG_FD_183114 | JGI IMG/M metagenome (GOLD analysis project Ga0209979, IMG submission 183114) | Deep subsurface microbial communities from Anholt, Denmark to uncover new lineages of life (NeLLi) - Anholt_01485 metaG (SPAdes) (version 2) | ecosystem: Environmental > Aquatic > Marine > Oceanic >...
TAGCCTGACGTTTACCTTTAGAGAAGAAGCCAGGGTCCAAAAGGCTCTACAGTACGCCGAAGAGAGACTGGCTGAGATGGACGCAATGCTTGCCAGGAACAAAGTTAGAGCGACCACTGAGGCAGCCGATGGATATAATAACTGCCTGGCTATTGCAACACAGGCTATGGAACGGGCAAGGGAAAAGGGTATTAACACCTCAGAAGTGGTAGCTCTTGCTGCATCAAAGCACATAGAAGTTCTGGATGATAGTATTGCCGGTGCCCCTGAAAATGCCCAGAGTATCCTAACTCAAGCCAGAGAAAGAGCAAGAACCTGCCAGGAGACAGCCCTGTGTTCCTTAGCACAGGGCGACCCAGAAGAAGCTATTCGGCTCAATCTGAGGCTTATGCAGCGGCAGCTTAACAGGACTAGAGTATGTGCAGAAGAAAATGAAACCATAAGGCTACAGGAAGAATTAAGGGAATTTGAACGGCTGGGCAATCTGGGTGAAGAAATATCACAGATTGCCAGAGGGCTGGGCAAGGACACCACTGTTGACCAGCTGATTGGCCAGGCAACAGCTTATCACCTGACGGTTTTGGCTGAAGTGCATGAGCGCGTGCAGGGACAGGCCCAGCAGACGGTTGAAGATGCAATGCAGGTTTGTGTTAAAAATCACGAGAGGGTAGTAGCATCACTCAAGGAGAAGAACATGCTTGGTCAAATTCCTGAAGAGCCTCCCATACCGGATGAGATTTTGGAGAAGATTAGGCAGCATGGCTCATCTGGTGGGTCTCCACAGGGTAAATTTTCCACATATTGATAATCTTGAACAACTGCCTGAATTGTTATCTAATTGCACTTTCTAGCGAACTGTGCAATTTTCTAGTTGGATAAGTCCGGGAAAATCCCTGGCAGTGCGCTCATTATGGCTTTATTCTCCGTCTAGATCCGCTTCAAGCGTCGAGGTGAAATCCTGATATTTGCCCTCTCCTGGCGTTTGGAAGAATAAAGCATAGCTTTTGAGAAAGGGATTTAACCTTTTACTCAGCTCGATGAACCTTGACAAGGTTAGTGCTACCCGGTATTCCCGTTGGAATGCCAGCGGTGATAACCACAAGCTCACCCTTTCTGGCAATCCCGGTTTCCAGCGCTAATTGTGCACCTCTTTGAAACATAGCATCTGCATTCCCGGGCCTGTCGACAACATAGGGCTCTATGCCCCAGCTAAGGGCAAGCTTCCTCGCCACATCAGGATTGTGGGTAATGGCCAGGATGGGCGCTTTGGGGCGATATGTAGATACCCGCAGTGCCGTGCTTCCCGAACTTGTATAAGCTACGATACATGCTGCCCCGATCTGCTGGGCTATATGACATGCTCCATAACTTATAGCATCGTCCGTTTGCGGTACAACCTGCTCGCTCTTCTCCAGTAACATACGTTCATACGGCAGTGTTTTCTCAGTTTCAACAGCAATATTTGCCATCATCCTGGCAGTTTCTACAGGATATTTGCCGGCAGCTGTTTCATCTGACAGCATGACTGCGTCTACGCCGTCAAAGATAGCGTTAGCGACATCACTCACCTCAGCCCGGGTGGGTCGCACCATAGCTACCATAGATTCCAGCATCTGGGTGGCTACGATCACAGGCTTACCAGCCTGATTGCATTTCCGTATGATCTTCTTCTGTACTATCGGAACTTTTTTCAAAGGTATCTCTACCCCCAGGTCACCACGGGCTACCATTATGCCGTCGGCTTCAGCGATAATCCTATCGATGTCATTCACTCCTTCATGTTTCTCGATTTTGGCAATAAGCGGAATACTGGCACCTTTTTCATATAAGAACTGCCTTAATCTGACTATATCGGCTGCTGACCGAACAAAGGAGATAGCGACGAAATCCACGCCTTGCTCCAATCCAAAGGCAAGGAGCTTCAGGTCCTGGCTGGTAATAGAAGGTACATTCAGCTTAACTCCCGGTACATTTATGCCACTATTCGAGGGAAGCACTCCGCCAACAACTACTTTACATCTCACTTCACTATCCATGGTAGATATCGCCTTTACCTGGATAGCTCCTTCGTTTAGAAAGATGGTGTTACCGACCTTAATATCATTGAGAACTTGTGGTAAGCTTACCGATATTTTCTGTTCAGCGCCTGAGACTTTCTCACCGGTAAGAGAAAAGTGGTCGCCCTCCTTCAGATACACCTCTTTTCCCCTTAGTGGACCTGTCCTCAGCTTTATGCCCGGCAGGTCCAGTAGAATAGCCACAGGCACATCCAGTCTAGCCGAAACGCCGCGGATAGTTTTGATGACTTCACTATGCTCTTCTTCAGTGCCATATGCTGTATTGATGCGGGCCACATTCATGCCAGCCTGGACTAGCCTTTGTATCATCCTGCCCGACCTGCTCGCCGGGCCGATTGTGCAGATTACCTTAGTTTTTCTGAACATTCTGTACCTTTATAACCCTAAGTCTTCCCCGACGATTATCACCGTTATTCTGTCCTTCTGGTACTGGTGCTCGATAGTAACAACAGCATTACAGAACCTCAGGGGACTCCGGCAATCAACGCATTTACCCGTCTCACCGCACGGGAGGGGAAGACCCAGCCGTCTGGCATGAATGGGCGCCACGTAATTCTTGATTCTCTGCCTCGCTGCTTCCGTATCGGGAACAACCTTATTTATTCCGGCGACAACGATTATTTTAGAGGGACCGAATGCCAGGGCGGCCACCCGGTTGCCAATGCCATCGATGTTAACCAGCTTGCCATCCATGGTAACAGCGTTGCTACTCATCAGAAAAACATCGGCTAACAGGTTTTCCTTCCGCAGGTCATCCTCTTCCTCTTGAGTGAGCTGCGGTTTATGACGGTCAATCAAATGGTAATTCCCCGCACGCAGCACATCCTTGACCCCAATCTGGTCTAAAGATAGCGAGCCTCCATAACCTACTTTGCTTCCTGCAGGAATCAAGCTGAGCACCCTTTCCCTGGCTTCCTCCCCCGTTTTGACATAAAAGCCCGTCATGTTATTCTTCTCCAGGGAGTCGATCACCCTGTGGACCAGCGTTTCTTTGTACCACTCTTTGATCTTAGTTACGTTCTCCATTTTTCAGCCTGACCTCTCTTTACCAACTCACATATCGCTGTGGTCACCCAAGGAATACCTCCACCACGCCTTGCGAAACGCCGAGCTTTGTCCGCCAGTGTCAGATACCCGGCATAATGCATAATAACCAAATCCCACTCCTCAATCCAGTATATCACTGTCATCCTCCACCAGCTTAATTGGTGTTCTGAACCAGCGGTAGGGCTTTATTCCCGCTTTAAATCCGCTTCAAGCGCCGAGGTGAAATCCTGATATTCGCCCTCTCTTAGCGTTTGGAGGAATAAATTATAGCTTTTGAGAAAGGGATTTAGCCCTTTCATGGATGGCAGGGTTAACAAAGCGACGGTTTGTGCAATTAGGTAACAAAACAGGCTTCTGTTACTTACCGCCCAGCGTCAACTCCAGAAGAACACCTTAGGAACGAATCTTGAATTTGGCTACCTGTGGAGATGGTAAGAATTCCCATTCTCCCTTACAACCACAGTCTAGGGCAGCTACTTCCAGATGCAGCATCGCGATACCGCAATCCAAACGTTTAGAGACATTGAACCCTGGCCCCTTAGTCCTTACGAAAACTGTGATACCATCATCTTCTACGTCAAAACCCCATGGTTGACGATTCGTAGCAGAAGGAGCGAGCCTGGCAGCTTCAAGAGATACGTTTACCCAGTCGGGCCACTTCTCCGTTGGCAAGCCTCTAACCAGCTTAGAAAGTGCCAGACGATTATGGTGGCGACCAAAGCCGGTCATCAGCTTCTCCTCCCATGACTCGAATTTCCGCGCATAGCCCACTGGAGTTACGGCCAGTATCCGTTCTTTGTTGCTCACTTCTATAAAAGAGGCCACGATCTCCGGTCTGAAAAAGCCAGCAACCCAACACGTATTTAACCCCAAAGCTGTCGCCTCTAAGATGATTCCCTCACCTGTATAGCCGACCTCCTCCTGGACAAATGGATCATCCATGTTTCCAATAAAAGCAATGAACGCCGGGGCGTCTTTGATCTTACCGTAGCTTCCAATAATGCCTTTGAAAACGCTCTCTGCCGATTCAGTTACAAGACATGACCGGGCATGGGGAAATGGCGCGAACTGGTTACAGACCTTGTCCAGAGCTGCCAGGGCCTCTGGTGTTATGGGTAGATTTGGATCGAAATGTCTGCGCGACCTCCGCTTTTCGATTGCCAGGTGCCATCTTGAAAAAGGGATGTCCATATAATTCTAGTAGTTGTAGGTTAACCCATCCGCATGCAAATTTCAAATGGACAGAGTGTTACCCGATGTCTCATCCGAGAAGATGAACAGATAGCCTAGCAGCCATACAGACGAACCTCGTACTCGCCCAATCCGTTATTTTGGTTGGGATTCTAGCATAAAGGTTAACTCTAAGCCAAATCATCCGCATACGAGGATTTTACCGTGGCAAACCGAAGTATCCACACGATATTCCTAAGCATTGGTTGTTGGTGGTGATATAATGCAGTTCAATCTGTATGAGGAACAAACCTAAATTATATTTAATACTTCTCGTAGGATTAGTTCTCCTATTAGCTAACTCAACCATTGGTTGCGGTCAAAATCCACGATATATTTATGAAAATGGTGCCGTAGAAGTTGGAGGAGATGGAGAGCCAATTGAGTTAATAAATAACCCCAACGCTACTAATCCTACCTATGCCGAGCTAGTAGTCTTCATCAAAGAAGATTCCACAGATGAGCACCCTTACAGAGATGAGTCCTTCTTCCCCGTTAGTCTCTTATATGTCTGTAGTGATTTTGCTCAGGATGTGCATAATAATGCTGAAGTAGCAGGAATTAGAGCCGCTTGGGTCGGCATAGACTTTGAGGGAGATGATGAAGGGCATGCCTTAAATGCTTTTGAGACTACTGATAGAGGATTGGTATATATTGACTGCACAGGAGGAGGCTCTTTGAGTCCATTACTGGAATATAATGCCACTAGCTGGGATACTGTAGCCTATGTTGAGATAGGCAAGGAATATGGACTTATAGATATAGGTAAGGCTAAATCACCATCGTATAGCTTCTATGAGCAATACAAACAAAAATCGCAAGAATATCAAAAGCTGTTAAGTGATTACAACGATGAAATTATGCAATACAACCAAGAAATTAGAGAAAAGGTCTACTATGAAGGCTCAGCTGAACCAGCAGAAATGGAAGCTTGGGAGGCAAGACTAGAGGAGAAAAGCCAAGAAATAGATGAATTGGGTGAAGAACTGGGTGATTTCTGGTTTGAACCACTAGGCATCGTTGAAGATGCACAGATTCACTGGTGAAGAGCGGGATGAAGAGGTATTAAGTGTTCTGGCAGCCCTGCGGAGCAAAGCCTTATGATCATCCGTTGCCTGAATTAGCGAATTGTGCAGTTTTCTAGCTAGCCAGGTCAGGAAAATCTCTGGCAGCACGCTCTTTGAGAATATGGTGCTGCTTTTCCCGAAGGGTTGAATGGCAGCTCCTCGAATTTTACAAACTTTTACTCACCATCCTCACTTTCTTAATCCCAGGAAATCCGCGTCGTATTTCTCAATCAGTCCTTCATCGGCGAAGCTGAGGTATCGGCTTACTCTCGCTCTAGGTCCGCTTCAAGCGCTGAGGTGAAATCCTGATATTTGCTCGCTCTTAGCCTTTGGAAGAATAAGTCATAGCTTTTGAAAAAGGGATTTAGCCCTCTCATGGATGGTGGAGTGAACAAAGCGATGAAATGTTTAACACTAAGGAGTGGAATAATTCTCCACTATGTGCAGTAGTAGCTGTACGGTCATATATTCTGCTACTGCGACATTCAGTTACTACGGTGTTTTGCCTTGCTGGACTACATCCCTGATATTTACACGTAGAAATGTTACCTAACGACCGAACGCAGCGCCCACCCTTAGCGGTCAGGTGCAGCGCCTTGTCAGATGCCTACACCATGCTGACATTCAAAACTAGAAATCCGGGTCCCGACGACCAGAAACAATGGCAATCAGATTAACCACTGCAGTCGTAGCTTCTGCACAAAGGGCAGCATCGCGAAAGGATGCGGTTCGTCTGTGTTGGAGGTTGTTCGCAAGATCGAGAGCCGCTCTTGCATGTCGGCGTGCTTCCTCATTTGAGCTGCCAGCTAATTCTCTTGAAACATAACCTTCAAGCATTCTCTTAGCATCAGTCTCGCTAGGATTGATCCCATTCGGTGCAACGTGTAACTCCGGGTCGTACACAGCTTGGGCAAGGGAGATTAATGTTTCACGGCACAGCAAGCCGACAGTCTGGAATTCCTCCTCGTTCGATGCCGTTTCCAATGTGCTTCTTATTCCATCGATCTCGCGATCAACCTTAATCCAGCCTATAGGCTGATCGAAGAGTTGTGAACCAATCTGTATCTTACCTCGTTGTAGCTTGTCAACCAGAGGATCATATAAATCGGCAACATACATTCTGCGAGACTGGTATGAGGGTAGATCACCGCTGCTCCACTTTCCGTACCATCTCTGCAGATCAAAGAAGGGATTTGGGTCTTCAATACCGCGCTGTGCCAAGGCTTCACGAATCCGTTGCCGACGATCCTTGTATTCAGCATTGACAGACCGGATGCTGTTGTACCCACCGGTTGATACCGCGATCATGAGACTGCGCTGTGCTTCAATCTCTTCAATGAGTTCATCATCAGTCATTTGTTTGCACCAGGTATTAGCCCGCGCGTAGCCATCTAACGTTTGGTTTCAGCGGCCGAGCGTAGCGAGGTCCGCTGCAAGCCGTTGTTAGGCGCTTTCGAACCTTTCAAGTGTATCATAAACGTTTAATGAGGTGTCGGAATACTGAACCAGCGACGCGCGGGTCAACTTGATCTTGGGTGGTACCGAGATGGCGGCGGTGACGTCGTTCGCACCAATGTCGTGCTCCGGCACGCGGGTCAAGTACCCCAAGACCACAGTACATGTGTTCATTCGATCACCGTCGAGAGTGCCAGGCTTGACCTCGGCCCCGAGGTTGATGAGATCCTGCCGAATTCGAGGCATTACCGTCTCATCTCGATAAACGAGCTGTATGGTACCTCCTGAAGCCAGTACGCAGAGCTGAAGTTCAAGCTCGAAGTCGCGGAGGTGCTGTGCGAAGATCTTTCGGCACGAAGAAAGACTCAAGGCTGTCCACTTTGGCGGAGTGGTGCCGCTCGGGCGGTCGCTCGGATCAAGTCGTTTTGAGATGATCGTTGAGTGGTGATTGCACTGCACAACAAAGCATGCTCCAAGTAGCCGATGCACCGATTCCGTGGCTCGTGTGAACTCCTCTTTATGCTTGGCATAGACACTATCGCCCCAGTCCACGATGAAACTCTCTCCATCGACACGGGTTTGCTTGGACGCGACGGTGGTTTTGATGTCCGCTTCCTTGAAGCCTGGGATGACCACTTTCATAGTATTCCTCGGAAAGGTTACTGGCGCCTAACTATTAATTAGGCGGCAAAAATGCCGTATATCCCAACAATTGCTGCCTCCTAGAGCACCCTTTTGCTGGACTCGCCAATATACTACAAAACCTGCTCGCAAATAGTCAAAGAGGAGTGGTGATGGATTCGAACCACAGATACGTCCCTCATTACCTCCCTGCCAGAATCACTTCCCTCTCTAAAGTTGAGATTACATTCCGCACGCGCAGGGATTTCTGCCTAGCTCAGATAATAACATTAATTCTCAATTGATATTGAACTTTCTGGACGATTGTTACGCAGTCGAACAATTCATTCAGTTTTGTAAAGAACCGATGGCCACAGCCCCATTTGTGCTACCCATATCCCAAAATGAACATATGCTTCACGAGCAGTATCAATGCCACCCAATTGACAAATATCCACGCTGGCTCGGTCTGGGAATAGCGAAGTTCCTGCCCTAGCATGTGAAAAAACTGAACTTTAGTCAATGTTTGGTATATGGTGGCTTTGCCAAGAACAGGGTTTGTTAATGGGTTTCAAAAAGCTTCTGTTGGCCTCTAGAAAATGTCCGCTCGTCCGCACGGTGCAAAAAAGAATGGCAGTTGGCACAAACAAGACGCCTATTAAAGGGTTTCCTCTTTCCACCTTGGCTCTTCGGAAGCCTATGGTCCCTCTCTGTCATTTCTTTAGGGTATAGGTCGCCGCAAATCTCGCATCTTAAAAGATGGGGCAAGGCTTCTATAGATACCTCGTGAGGCTCAAGTCCGATAAATCGAGGTATTCTTTGCTCTGCTAAAGCTTGGCCGTAATCTCTTACAACCTCAAAAGGCTCCACTTGCCATGGAACCCTTGATATGGCTACTAGATAGTAAAACTCAACGTCGAACCAAACATCAAAATCGACAGCCTGGTTTGGAGCGACGGAAATGAAAGAACCCAGTGGGCTCAAATCTTTGCTCCATCCCTCTCCTTTGGCTTCAGCTTCTGCTTTACACTGTTTCAGGCAATTTAGCTCATACTGCGAGAAAGTAGCAGCTACAAGATCTGGGTCTCGAGCCAAATGTTTCTCAGACGGAGAAAGCATCGGATGTATCCATTGCTCTACTTCTTGAATAAAAGGCACCACATTTTCCGGGTAGCCATCGAAATGGTGATACAATCTGGCTCTCTGCCCGTATTCACCCAGAATGTCTATTAGGCATCTTGTCCCCATGTTGCTCCTAATATAGCACGAATTGTGCCTATGTGGAATAACCGTTGCCTTTGTCCCAGCTTGACCTACCTACCTGCCAACCTACCTCAGAGTGTGATACACTAAGTGAGGAGGCTTGGGCAGATGGGGAAAAGGCATAAGGCCAAACGCGGGGGTAGAAAGTCGGCAAAATGGACACCGCTCTATCTTTAGACATTGCGACTTTAGTAGTCACTTTTTTAACGGGAGCAGCACTAGCTGTTTTCGCTTTGCTCACTTATAGACTTTCTAGGCGTATTACTCAACGACGCTACTCACCAATTATTGAAGTGTATCCTGTAGGCTCGCCAGAGATAGGAAGTTTTGAGCAGAACGGAGTGAGATTCCATGGCGTGAAATGGCAGCTTTGTTTAATCAACTCAGGCGACGTGCCAATATGGGTTGACAACATAAGCATCTCTATACAAGTCACCCAGCTTTATGAGTCGGAGGAAGGTGTTTGGACAGGTATTGGTAAACTTTGTGAACTCTATGATGAGGAAGGCACTACACTTGCTGACAGAGCCATAGGAGTTAAGGGAAATAGCCAACGCAAAATAACAGTGTTTATGTGTCATGAAGAGAAAAGACCAGAGCAACATAGACTGTTCAAAGCCGGAGATACAACACAGATGCAATTCGAGATTCTTCAAAGGGGAACACATGGGAGGCCAACGGGTTGGCTGATAGAGAGAAGTGATAGATTTCGCGTGCCTGAGAAGTTTAGCAAAGAACCAATCGCTCGTGTAGTGTAGGACTATCAGGGAATAGCGTGAAGTTAATCCAACCTTGAAGGAAGCCCAGTAGCATAAAGGGTAACGAGTTTGATTTGACAGATGAGGGCGCTATGCGTCTTGTCTTATCGCCTGTGCGCGACCTTGCGCCCGATATAAGCAGCGAGGCCAAACAGGGCGAATACTGCAATTATCCTCCCCCATCTGTTTCCGCTGCTTTCTTCGCTAGTGTCTGCGTTCAGAATGGCTTCGCCTACCCCACTGATCGGCTCACAAGCTAGGGTGCAAGATTGCCTGTCCTCTGTTGTCCTGCAAACGACACCACAGAACTCTCTTGAAAGAGTCATGGCATCAGTATAGCTCAGAAATCAGCTGTTAGTCAAGCGAGGGTTAGGGTCTGCTTGACCTCCACACTTTTTGGATGATTGTGTAATTAGGTAACAAAACAAGCGATTGTTACCCCAACTACACATTCTAAACGATTGGTCTGTGTAAAAGCGGTTCGGAAAGAGGTGAACTTGGCGAAATCTTTGATTTCGCTTTTATCCGTTGTTATATGAAGTGGGCGGCATGTTACTATACTACATTTACCACCATTCCCTGGCGAAGTGCTCCTACTAGCGCAAGTAAAATCAAAGAGCAATCACATGTTGTGGTGAGGCATCGATTCTTCTAAGAAAGCAATTTCACAAGTTCATGAACCCAAGCATGATAACGCTGAATTCTTTGTCTATGAGCTGCGTAATCTACAGGAGCATGGTGTGCGTCATCCGTTGTCTCAAACGTTTGGATAATCCGATCGACCAAACCTGACTCGACGCTACACTCTAGTAGCAGTTTCCGCACCTTTGTGGAATTGAGATTATGGGGACTTTTCTCTATCCCTTTCTTCTTGAAGTAAAGTTCAGATGTGATTTGGGCAATCGTGATACGAATCTCTTCTTCCGCTTGCTGGAGTCTCACACTGGTAGCATGAGGATCTTTCACAATGGCATTAATTTCATCCAGCCTGGCTTTCCAGTGGATCCAAGGCAGCTCCTTAATGTGGGGCCCGGCCTTTGTGTAGCCCGTAATTTCATAGAAGCGACCATTTAGTGTGCGACAACCGCTACGTACTTGATCAAGCCACTTTCGATTGTGGGAAAGTAGGATTACTTGCTTTCCCTTCTCAACTAACCTTCGAATTACTTCGATGAATTGAATCTCGTGTTCGGCATCCCAAGACTGTATCGGATCGTCGATAATCAAGAACTCGAACGGGGGCTTGCCCTTAAGATTTGTAGCAATGCTTACACATAGGCCCAAAGCATTCAGTTTGGATTCGCTAAGGGAGGAAACAGCACTAACCAAATGCTCCCCATAGGATTTGGCTTTAATCTGGATACGACGAGCCTTTAGGCTGCCTTTCTTTGTGCGCTCAATATCAAACCCGGCAAAATGGACATTGGGATCACCTGTTGTTTTAACCTGTCCGTACCAATCCATGACCTCCGAAGTAAGCTCACCTGAGATTGCGTCAAGCACTTTATTTGCGACGTATTGGTCAACGATCTTCCGAAGATCCTTAAGACTCTCGAGAGTCCCTTCAATTTCGAATTTCTTCTTAATGTCGCACCAGCACTCACGGAGATCGATCAATACGCTGATATCTTCAGTTCCTGCTAGTGCGTCTAATTCGTGCTTCAGGATGTGATCTGCCTCAGACATAGCAGATGCCTTTCCTGAAATAACCTGAATACAAGAATGGGCATTATGAATATGCTCTACAAGGGCCTCACCAAAGGTTCTCATGAGAGCGGCATCCTCTTTCGATTCAGCTACTGAGGCCTCGACCTCGCCTAGTGCTTCGAGGACTCTGCCATAGGATGTTTCCAATTTCTCCTTGGCGGTGGCAAGTTCGGATATAGTAGCTTCAACGGCAGTGAAATGTACTTGGTGCTTTGGCACAAGGACAGCCTTGAGCTGTTCCAGGGAAGGCTTTATCGCCAGGAGACTTGTGGTCTTGTCTACATGGTGTCTCTGGTACATCCCGAATCGCTGTTTCAATTCCGCTAAAGAATTTATGATCTCGATGCGCTGCTTCTCTAGCACCTCACTGCCTTCCTTCTCTCTAACAAGATTCTCATGCTTATCCTGGATGTGCTTCATAAGAACGCCGTCAATTGATTCTCCACAAAACGGGCATATTCCTGGGGCCTCCTCTAACAGCTTAACGCCTAGGTCAAAGAACTGGGCTCGATCTAAGATATGCTGGACAGCGGCCAGTGCAATTAAGTCTGTGTACTTTTTGACAAACGTATCATTGATATGATG
>Ga0209979_1004338_pt1 | contig 11809 bp, 11 predicted proteins | sample AnhtaG_FD_183114 | JGI IMG/M metagenome (GOLD analysis project Ga0209979, IMG submission 183114) | Deep subsurface microbial communities from Anholt, Denmark to uncover new lineages of life (NeLLi) - Anholt_01485 metaG (SPAdes) (version 2) | ecosystem: Environmental > Aquatic > Marine > Oceanic...
ATAAAATAAGGACAATTATGCTTATTCGCACAAACAATAAGCTATAATAAAACAAGGGGTAGGTCTACCCGAAGCCAGAAGAAATTTTTTCACCAAAGAAAACTACCCCCAAAAGGTTGACACAGACAATAAAAGTATTAAATTCTTATGGCCATGGACCTACGATCATCTTAGCTGGTAATACAAGATTGATCTTAGGCCATGGTATGGCGAATAAGATTACAGTAAAGGAGTATTGAAATGATGAAAAAAATAACTATTGCTTTAGCCGGGAACCCTAATTGCGGAAAAACTACGATATTTAACGATCTAACTGGTGCTAGACAGCATGTAGGCAATTATCCTGGAGTAACGGTGGAAAAAAAAGAAGGTAATTTGAAGTATAAAGATTATGAGATAAAGGTAGTTGATATTCCAGGAATCTATAGTTTAACTGCTTATTCAATTGATGAGATTGTTGCTCGAAACTTCATAGTTGAGGAAAAACCCGATGTAGTAATTGATATTGTTGACACTTCAAATTTAGAAAGAAACTTATATTTAGCTGTTCAGTTTATGGAATTAAAAGTTCCCTTAGTTATTGCCTTAAATATGACGGATATAGCGGAAAAGCAAGGGCTAAAAATTGATAGGGAAGAACTTTCTAAAATTTTAGGGGTTCCTCTTGTCTTTACGGTGGCTACTAAAAATCAAGGACTAAATGAACTTCTTGATGAGGTAATTAAGATGGTTGAAGCTAAAAGTCAACCAGGAGAAGGTACTATAAAATATGGAGAAGAAGTTGAAAAAGAATTAGATAAATTAGAAAATATCCTTATTCAAGATAAAAAATTGAAAAAAGATTATCCCTCAAAGTGGTTAGCATTAAAGCTTTTAGAGGGAGATGCAGAAGTAACCAAGGGGGTTAGAGAGAGTTTGTATTCTGAAAAAGTTATAACTCAGGTGGGGGAAAGCACAACACATCTAAAGAAAGTTTTTGGAGATAGCCCGGAAGCAATAATTGCTGATCGACGTTACGGATATATTACTGGTGCTTGCAGGGAGGCAGTTAAGAAAAGCCCTGAAGAACGTCAGATTCTCTCCGATAAAATAGATCAAGTATTAGTGAATAGAGTATTAGGTTTACCTATTTTTTTAACTTTGATATGGTTATTATTTAATTTTGTTTTTAAGGTGAGTGCTCCTTTGATGGGCTATGTTGAAATGGGGCAGACTTGGTTAGGAAATTTATTTAGTGGTTTATTGCCTGATGGAAGTGCTATTCAATCTTTAATAGTTGACGGGGTAATTGGAGGAGTGGGTTCCGTTCTGATATTTGTTCCTATAATATTTTTACTATTTTTAGCAATGGCTCTTTTAGAAGATACCGGATATATGGCAAGAGCTGTATTTATCATGGACAAAATTATGCATAAAATTGGGCTTCATGGCCGATCTTTTATCCCTATGTTACTGGGCTTTGGTTGCACTCTTCCGGCAATTATGGCAACTCGTACTATTGAAGATAAAAATGATAGATTTGTAACTATTTTGGTTGTTCCCTTTATAAGTTGTGGAGCACGACTACCGGTTTACGCCTTACTTATTGGAGCTTTTTTCCCTGAACGAATAAGTGGTAATATCTTGTTTTCCCTTTATATGCTCGGAATAGTAGTAGCTATTTTTATGGCTAAAATTTTACGTAAGTATTTATTTAGAGGTGAAGCAGCACCTTTTGTTATGGAATTGCCTTCCTACAGGTTTCCTACCATTAAAGGGCTTTTAATACATATGTGGGAAAGAGGAGCAATTTATTTGAAAAAGGCTGGAACTATTATCTTTGTCGGTGTTCTTATTATTTGGGTTTTAAGTAATTTTCCCTGGTCTCCAAATTATTCCAAAGATTATGATACTCTAATTGAGCAAGCTCAAAATAATGAAGAAATAGTTACCCAACTGGAAAATGAAAGAGCTTTTGAAAAATTAGAAATGAGTTATGCTGGAAAAATGGGGAGGGCTATTGCGCCTATCTTTAAACCTTTAGGTTTTGATGATTGGAAGTTATCCGTAGGTTTAATAGGCGGATTTGTTGCAAAAGAGATTGTCGTGGGAACATTAGGAACTTTACATTCGGTAGGTGAAGTAGATGAAGAGTCAGAAAGTTTGCGTCAAAGATTACAAAGCCAAACCCGACCTGATGGAAGTAAAAAATTTAGTCCATTGGTTGCTTATGCCATAATGATTTTTGTACTACTTTATATCCCCTGTGTAGCTACTATTGCAGTTATAAAGAGAGAAACTAATTCTTGGAAATGGCCCATATTTACGGTATTTTATACTACTGGAGTTGCCTGGATAGCTTCTTTCATTGTTTATCAAGGGGGAAGACTTTTAGGCTTGGGTTAAATTAATATTAAAAAAAAGGACGGTTCTATTTTTAACTGTTTTTAAAATTGGAAAATAATAAAAATAGAACCGTCCTTTTTTTACCTTGTTCTTTATAAAAGATAAAAAGAAAACAGAAAAGATCTTAAGAGAAATAGGTTTTTCTGTTTACTATTCTTTTCAGAATTTATATTTTTAATACATACAAAGGAATTAGCTTAGTAGCAACTTCAGCCAGACCTAACTCCAGGGTTCGCAAAACTACCATTCTTCCTCTGTAATCATAAGGCATTTCTCTTACATCTTTAATTACTTTTTTCCCTCGGTCATTATTTAAATCCATTAAGAAGTATCTCTCTCCATTATTTTCAACCACACTTAGCACACTCAATAAATCTGGAAAATGATAACCGCCGCCATGAGGAACTACATTAGCGCTCTTAAGCCTTTTCATTAAGCCAAGTTTTTTACCCCTTTTCGCAAAACCTAAATTTTCAATCTGTTCTTTATTAAAAGAAGGTTTCCCATATACCAGATATGCCGGCAAATCTCCCCGTAAGGCCAGGGGTAAAATCTTGTTATCTTTTACACTATGACAACCCAAGAGCATAGTGTTTATATCGGCTAGCCCCTGGTGAGTTTCATTAGAGATTATTTTAAAATCTCCAAACAATCTTTTAGCAAATTCAATTCTTCTCTTTTTGGAAAAATCTTCAACAAATTTATACTGTTCGTAATAGTTGATGGCTTTCTTCCCAGTTAGGAACCTAATTTCACCAAACGGGGTGTCTATTTTTTCGGTAATTTCCTCTAATTTTTTACTCCGATAATAGTATAGGCCATAACCCCTTTGATTATCGTCTCTTAACTCATCACCTGCCCCATGAACAATAAACATATAAGGTGGAAAATCTTCAATCCCGGCGATATTCCTCACCTTAAATACATCTATAAAATGGTTTCCCTTACCAAAATCCCAGATAACTTTTATCCCTTCAACCTTTATATCAGAAGTTTTTGCAGAAAGTTTGGTTACTCTGTCAATTAAGTTTTCTATCTCAGGAAGTTTTTCTAAACCACCTACCAGCATTCCACAGGCATTGGGTAAAACATCTAATATTATTAATTCTAAAGCACCATTTCCCCATTCAATTTTTCCACCATAACTAAAACCATTCTTCCACCTTTCTACATTTCTGGTGATAGTGGCATCAGGAGTAGATATAAAGGTAGCATCAGGATTTAAGCCAAGCTTTTCCTGGAGAAACTGAATTTTAGCGATTCCATAGGCCATATTAGCAGAACACAATTTTGTAGCACTATCGTTAATTCCCGTCATAAAGAGATGTTCTTTGGCTCTACTTAAATATTCTTCTTTTTTCATTTTGTTTTCCTTTTTAAATATTTTATATATTTTTTATAGAAAATAATTTTTTGATAATCTTTTAATTTGCCAATAAATATTTTAGGGAGTTTAAGATTTATATTCATCTTCTGTGATGAAGTGGCCGCCGGTAATTTCTTCCGATATTTTCCGGTAATTTCGGTCAAAATCTAATTGCAAGTTGATTCGATTGGGGCAACTTGCGCCAATCAGTTCTTTTCTTAAAATATAAGCTGGGCCATCATCTTTATAAGTAGGAGAGAGGTCATTGTATTTTCTGACAAGGGTTCTAAATTTTTCTCCACATTTATCACACTGGCTATAAATCCAGAGAAATCCTGAGGAATCTTCTTCTCTTTTTCCAAACAATTTTTTAAAAAAACCGGGACTCATTTTAATGCCTCCTTATTCACTAACGACTAATTTATTATAACATAATCTAAATTTAAATTAAATCAGGAAAATTTTAAAATATTTTTTAAAAAAAAGAGGATTTCTAAAAAATTTGTCGTATACTAATATAGTAGTTTTAATTTAAAATATAGAAGTAGATAAGATAGGAAAATTAGAAGTGGAAGAAAACATAACAGATAAATTAGAGGTGTACTTAAAAGATTTAGAAGAACGTTATAAATATTATTATGAAGTAGAGAGAGATAAAGAAATATCCGGTGTAAAGGTAGATATATTTGCGAAATCTTCTACCGAACATTTTCGCCAAGTTTTAACTAAAAATATAAAGATTGATCAACACAATACCAAGGAATATGCTATGGTGAAAGCATTGTGCGTGTTGGGGAATAAAAATGAAGTAAAGGAATTTTCTCAATTTTTGATATCTTCCATTAATAAATTAAGCCCTCCTTCAGTAGATACGATGTCTACTATCTTAAACGGAGTATTAGTTGCTACCTCGGGTTTTTCCGAAGAAGCGGTAAGCTTTACTAAAAAGTTTAAATTTTCTAAGTCTTTCTTGTTAGGCATTAAGGGATGGTGTGATATAAGACTTATTTTAGTTGATTTAAAGGAAGAAAAGTTATATTCTAATCAAAAAGGGAAAGAAGTACTTTCGGCTTATAAGATTAAGTTTAAATCCGGGCTGGGAGGTGATAGAACTTAGAAATATTTAATTAATTATAGATAGTTATAAGTTGCTGGGACAAAGAAATTTAACGTATTACTTTATTTAATGAATTTTATTTTTATTTGATAAAAAAGGAGGTTATTATAGATGAATCTTTTAATTTTAGTTTTAATAGCTCTTGTTGCTTTTGCAATTGCCCTTAAAACTTACGGCGGCTATTTAGCCAAGCTTGTAGGATTAGATGACAGCAAAAAGACTCCAGCCCATACTATGACAGATGGAGTCGATTATGTTCCCGCAAAAGCAATAGTATTAATGGGGCATCATTTTGCTTCTATTGCTGGAGGTGGACCTATCTTAGGTCCGATTCAGGCTTCTGTTTTTGGATGGCTTCCTTGCTTTTTATGGATTGTTTTAGGAAGCATCTTCATCGGCGGAGTACATGATTTCATGTCACTTATTTCCTCGGTAAGACATGAAGGCAAAACAGTAGGAGAAGTAGTTGGGAAAAATGTAGGCAAGAAAGCAAAGATATTATTTTTAATCTTTGTCTGGTTAGCTCTGATTTTGGTTATTGCTGTTTTTGCTATTCTGATTGCCAGTACTTTTGCTGCTAATCCTTCTGTGGCTACTGCCTCAATACTATTTTTAGTAATTGCTATAGGAATGGGTTTCGCCCTTTATCGTAAAGGTGTATCTCTTAGTATAGTAACTATAATTGGAGTAATTTTATTATTTGTATCCATCTGGATCGGTTTAAGAGCACCTTTTGCTCTGAGTGCCCAGACTTGGATTTACCTCTTATTAATTTATGTCTTTTTTGCCTCATCTATGCCAGTATGGATTTTGTTGCAGCCTAGAGATTACTTATCTTCATTCTTGCTGTATACTGCTTTGGGCGGAGCAGTAATAGGTATACTTTTGGGAGCTCCAAAATTACAACTCCCCGCTTTTACTGCTTTTAAACAGCCGGTGGGTTACCTGTTCCCCATGCTCTTTGTAATAATCGCTTGTGGAGCAATTTCCGGTTTCCATTCTCTTTGTTCCTCAGGAACTACCTCCAAACAGCTGGATAAGGAAACAGATTCCAAAGTAATAGGTTATGGAGCTATGTTGTTGGAAGGTTTATTAGCAACTATCGCTTTAGGGACAGCTGCCATGTTAACTAAAGCGGGATTGGCAGACGGATTGGCTAATTGGGGTGGACCGGTTGGTGTCTTTGCTCATGGTATGGGAAACTTTTTAGCTAATCTAGGATTACCAGAACAAACTGGAATAGCCTTTGGTGCTTTAACTGTATCTGCTTTCTTACTTACTACGCTAGATACTGCTACCAGATTAGGGAGATATGCTTTAGAGGAACTCACTGCTGGATGGGCACCAGCTCTTTCCAATAGATTTGTAGCTACAATTATTACCATAATAGTTGGTGGAGCGCTTGCCTTAAGCGGTACCTGGAGTGCTATCTGGCCAGTGTTTGGAGCTTCAAATCAGCTTTTAGCTGGTTTAGCCTTATTAGGAGTAACTGCCTGGTTAGCTCATATGGGCAAGAAGTACGTAGTAACTATGTATCCAATGATCTTTATGATTATTGTTACAGTGGTGGCTTTACTTACCATGGTATTCCAAAACTTTGCTAAAGGTAATTATCTATTAGGATCTGTATCGGTAGTTCTGCTGATATTGGCTGGATTTGTAGTAAATGAAGGAATGAAGGCAATAAATAAATTTAAAACCATGAGTGCAAAGGCCGAATAATTTCCTAACAAATTACAATCAAGATCAAGAAGATTTTAACAGAATGATAGGGTTTATGAAGTCCCAGTAACTTATTTTGATAAATAGAATAAAAAACAAGGCTAACAGGTTTTTTAATTTTGTTAGCCTTATTTTGTTGAAAAGCTGATTCGTATATCGTATCGCGTATCACGTACAGAATATTAGTTATCCAGTTACTAATGACTGAAATAAACCGGATAACTGGCAAACTGGGTAACTGGCCAACCAAATGGATTTATATTTTAATAAAAGAAGGATTTTAAAATATTTTGTAGAATAAAGATATTATAAATTAATCCGGTAACCAGTTAATTAATTTCCCCATGACTAATGGATTAATTATTAGTTAATTCATCTGTTCTTCTACTATACGCTAAACGCTATCTGCTATACGCTTATTTTATCAAACAGGAAGGATGAAATTAATGGAATGGCGATTAATAAAAGATAGCTATCATACCGGTTTTATGAATATGGCTATTGATGAAGCGATAATGATAGCTCACCGGGAAGGATTGGTTCCTCCCACTATCAGATTTTACCAATGGTCTCCCCCAGCTGTATCTTTAGGTTATTTTCAGGATTTAAAGAAAGAGATAGATGTAGATGCTTGTAAGAATATGGGAATCGATATTGTCCGCCGGCCAACGGGGGGCAAGGCAGTTTTGCATGATAAAGAATTAACCTATGGTTTTATAATTAAAGAAAATCATCCCTTGGTTAATAATTCTATATTAGAGACCTATAAGAAGATTAGCGGAGGAATGATTAGAGGTCTTTCTTATTTAGGAATAACAGCTGAATTAGTTCCTCTGAGAGAAAAATTAAAAGGTGACCCTTTACCTAAAGGGGAAGAATTTGAAATCCATCATTCCGATTTTAAATCAATCTGTTTTTCTGTCCCCTCTCAATACGAGGTACAGGTTGAAGGTAAAAAGATTGTAGGTTCTGCTCAGGTAAGAAAAAGAGAAATAGTTTTACAACACGGTTCTTTATTGATAGAATTAGAAAAAGATAAGCTATTTTCTGTATTTAATTTTCCTTCTGTTCATATAAGAGAAAGGCTAAAAACAAGATTTAATGCCACCAGTTTGGAAGAGATTTTAAAGAGAAAGATAAATTTTTCAGAATTATCAGAAATTCTCCCCCGGGGATTTGAAGAAGAGTTTGGGGTAAGATTAGTGGAAGGTAAATTAATTGAACAGGAAGAAAAAATTTCCAAAGAACTTTTAGAAAATAAGTACTCGACCTATGAGTGGAATTACGAAAGGAAAAATAATCAGCTTGATTCTCAAAAAATAAAGGAGTAGGTAGATGATTAAACTTAAGAGTAAATTTATTGTAATTGAAGGAGCCATAGGAGCAGGAAAAACAAGTTTAGTTTTATTGCTAAGCAAAAGATTTAATGCAAGACATAATTTAGAAGTGGTGGAAGAAAATCCTTTTTTATCTAAATTTTATAATGATATAAAAAGATATGCTTTCCAGACTCAGATATTTTTCTTGCTGAACCGTTACAAACAGCAGTTAGACTTGGCCCAGCAAGATTTATTTAATCAATCAGTTTTTTCTGACTACCTATTTGCCAAAGACAGGTTATTTGCTCATCTCAATCTTTCCGGAAATGAACTTTCTATGTATGAACGCCTTTATGAAATTATGGTTAAAGATATCCCTCGACCCGATTTAATTATTTACCTGCAAGCGAGTACTGAAATGTTAATGAAAAGGATAGCACTAAGAGATCGGCCTTTTGAGCGAAAAATGTCTTTTGAATATATGAGAAGATTGAATTTGGCTTATGAAGAATTTTTTTCTTATCCCGATAATTATAAAAAAACAAAATTGATTAAAATAAACACTAACGGTCTTGATTTTGTAGGCAAAAGTAAAGACCTTGAATATGTTATTGATGAAATTTACAAAGGGGATAGCTTAAAATGAAAAAATTTATTATTGTATCAGGGAATATTGGTTGTGGTAAATCAAGTTTAACTGATTTGTTAAGTAAAAGATTGGGTTGGAAAGCATACTATGAAGTAGTGGAAAACAATCCTTATTTAGAGGATTTCTATGGAGATATGAAAAAGTGGAGTTTTCATCTTCAGATATTTTTTCTGTCTAAAAGATTTCGCCATCATCAGGAGATATTAAAGAATCCTGCTTCGGTAGTTCAGGATAGAAGTATTTATGAAGATGTAGATATATTTGCTAAAAATTTAAATCAGCAGGGATATATGGAGGGTCGCGATTATGAAAATTACCAGGAATTATTTAGCATAATGACCCAATTTCTTACTCCTCCGGATTTAATCGTCTACCTTCAAGCTTCAGTCCCTACTCTTTTAAAAAGAATTTCTTCACGAGGAAGAGATTATGAAAAAACTATCTCTGAGGAATATTTGAATCAGTTAAATGTTTTATATGAGGAGTGGATAGAGAATTTTACTATCTGCCCTATCTTAAATGTTCCGGCAGATGATTTAGATTTTGTTAAACGTCCTGAACACTTAAAATTAATTGCCAATAAAATATTGGATAAACTCCAGGGGGTAGAAAAGGTAGTATTTGATTAGGAGGAAATGTTTTGAGAGCAACATTAATTTATGCTGGAGAAAGTAAAAAATTAGAATTGTTTGTGAAAAAAATATCATCAGTTATCAAAAGAAAAGGAAATGAATTAAAGGTAATTAAAGCGGAAAGAGGAATAGTTAATTGCAATTTATTGCCTTATGAATTTGTCTTTGTGGGCTGCCCGGTTTCAAGTGTATTTAAAGGGAAATTGCCTTCCGAATTAATCAATTATATTAAGCGATGTGCTGGGTTGGAAAGAAAAAAGACTATTGCTTTTATCATTCCATGGTTCATGGGAAACGATAAAACCTTAAAGAATTTAATGAGTTTATTGGAGAGTAAGGGTTCTTTTATAATAGATTTCAAGCAGATTAGAGATATAGATAAAGATAGTGAGCTATTAGCCTCCCGTTTAAAATAATGCACCAGGGGATTCGTGTCAGGGGACGGTTCTTTGACACATTGAGCAAGTAAATAAAAATGTGTCAAAGAACCGTCCCCTGACACAAGCTAAAGGAAATAAAAGATGATAGGTAATATATTAAAATATTTAAGAGAGAAAGAATACGTTTCCGGTGAAGTTCTGGCAAAAAAATTAGGCATCTCCCGGGTGGCGGTGTGGAAACAAATACAAAAACTAAAGGATATGGGGTATAAAATAATATCTGGCCAAAACTTGGGTTATTGTCTGATTTCTCGCCCTGACCTTTTACTCCCCCAAGAAATTCAAAGAGGATTATCCACAAACTATATCGGTAAAGAAATATACTATTTCCCCGAATTAAAATCTACCAATATAATGGCTAAAGAGAAAGCCTTACATAGAGTAGAAGGAATAGACGAAGGTACGTTAATTATTACTGAAAGGCAGAGTGCAGGGAAGGGTAGATTAGGCCGGGAATGGTTTTCACCTGTCGGAGGAATCTGGCTTTCCATAATATTATACCCTCAACTTTCTCCTTCTTATATATCTCGAATAACTTTGATGACTGCAGTAGCGGTAGTAAAGGCTATCAAGATATGCACTCAAATTGAATCTCAAATAAAATGGCCCAATGATATATTAATAAATGAGAAAAAAGTATGTGGAATACTGACTGAGATGAGTGCCGAGTTAGATATAATTAACTGGGTAGTAGTGGGGATAGGGATAAATGTGAATATAGATCATCAAGACTTCCCCGAAGATATTCAAAAGAATACGATTTCTTTAAAAGAAATTTTAGGTAAAAAGGTTTTACGAGTTAAGCTGGTACAGACCTTTTTACAGGAATTTGAGAAGTATTACGAAAGTTTAAAAAGAAGAGAATTTTCTTCTATTTTAAAGGAATGGAAATTATACTCCCACACTCTGGGGAAAAAGATAAGAGTAGATATGGGAGAGAGAATTATTACAGGAGAAGCGACGGATATAAATGAAGAAGGAGCACTGATTTTAAAAAAAGGAGATGGCAAACTGGTAGAAATAATTTCCGGAACTATTATTTAAATTTTTTTGACATTACCGTTAACTTAAGATAATATGTTGGTTAACAATAATTTATCAGAAAATCGGAGGCTTTAAAGTTGTCAAAAATAAATATTCGTCAGATGACCTTAATCTCTTTGTTTGCTGCCTTAACTGCAGTGGGAGCATTCATTTCTATTCCTCTTTATCCTGTCCCTCTTACTTTGCAGACTTTATTTACTCTTCTTGCTGCTATGACCCTGGGAAGCGTTATGGGAGCGTCAAGCCAGATAATCTATGTATTGTTGGGAGCAATAGGTCTACCAGTTTTTGCCGGCTTTAAGGCTGGGATAGGTATTTTATTCGGGCCAACCGGCGGATTTTTATTTGGATTTATAATTTGTGCTTTTATTATTGGAAAGATAATGGAATTGAAAAATGAAAAAAATGTTTTTTATTATTTTCTGGCAGGCATAATAGGAACAATAATTCTATATATTATAGGCATAACTCAATTATCTTTGGTCACAGGGATAGGAATAAAAAAAGCGATAGCAGTCGGCATGCTGCCTTTTTTACCCGGTGATATTTTAAAAATAATTGCCGCTTCCTTCATTGCCAATAAATTAAAACCAACAATAGAATTAAAATAACTATACCAATAAAAATAAAATGAAAAGTTAGTGTAAACTCTAGCGTGGTAGTTTGATAAAAAATATTTAGTACTTTTCTTTTTCTAAATTTTCACAATACTCAATACGAATTAATAAAAAATAAGTAGCCTCGATTAATTGATTATGATATAATTCAATTGTATTTTTCGGGGCGTAGCGCAGCTTGGTAAGCGCGCTTGGTTCGGGACCAAGAGGTCGGAGGTTCAAATCCTCTCGCCCCGACCATAATAGCTTTATTATCGTTATTTTTATTATCCCATCTCCTTTTCTAGAATATGTTAAGGTTTAATTTTAAAAGAAATGACGTGTTCTTTTACAGACTGAAACAAGCATTAACATTACCGGGACTTCGATTAAAACTCCTACCACTGTTGCCAAGGCAGCACCCGAAGATATACCAAAAACCATTATTGCAGTTGCTATGGCTACCTCGAAATGATTGCTTGCTCCTATCAGCGCAGAAGGAGCAGCATCTTCATAATTAAGTTTCAATAGTTTTGCTA
>Ga0209979_1004340_pt1 | contig 11808 bp, 8 predicted proteins | sample AnhtaG_FD_183114 | JGI IMG/M metagenome (GOLD analysis project Ga0209979, IMG submission 183114) | Deep subsurface microbial communities from Anholt, Denmark to uncover new lineages of life (NeLLi) - Anholt_01485 metaG (SPAdes) (version 2) | ecosystem: Environmental > Aquatic > Marine > Oceanic >...
CCTCAGGCTTCCTTCAGATCCCGCCTCACGGCGGGCACCCTTGCCGTTCGGCTAACGACTACGGCTGCCTTCGTCGTTCGGGACTCTCACCCTATAGTCAATGCCCATGCCGGGCACACGGATTGCCGCGTCGCTTCGCTCCTCGCAATGACAGGCGTTTGGAGAATGTTGAATGACAAGGCGATGGGGCGAAACGGAGACAATACCAGTTGGTAGTAAGTCGTAAGCCGAAACACGTTTAAGGTTTAAGGCAAGAATAGAAATTAGTTTAAGGTTTGAAGTTGAATTTAAGAATACCTTAAACCTTCAACATTAAACCTTAAACCAAATCTGTCTTGCTTACTTAGATAAACCAGATAAACGGAATAGACGGAACAAACCGACTTAGTTTGTTCGTGTTTTGACCAGATCGCCTATTCTCAAGGCATCCTTACAGGAAAGGACCTTTATTGTCGAGGTTCTCTTCTGGGCATCGATAACAACCATATTGCCAAAAAGCTGGAGGGGGACACCCTCCTTAATCTTTCTGTAGGTAACCAATTGCTGTCCTATCTGGATACCATCATTCTCTCCAAGATCAATCAGAGCCCAATGGCCACTCCCGATCTGTTTAAATTCCCTTTGTGAATATATTATCTGTCCGATTAATCCCTCTCCCTCATGAGGAGGAATATCATAACCTAAATCCTTGCCCATACGGCCTTCCTTCTCTTCAAAGGGAACAAGAAAATGACCTCGCATTACCTGTCCGCAAGATTTCTCTACCTTTGCCGATGCCCCATTTTCTTCCAAAGCAACAACACGTACTCTCCCTCTTTTGTATACGAGGGGACCAAAATCTTTTATTCTTGATCCGATATCAAGCACCAAGAAAACTTGCCCTACTTCAAGTCCATCTTCCCTTCCTTTGTCAATATATACAATATCCCCATCGTTAAATTGAACTCTTTCATACTCCCTTTCAGCCCCGATTATCTTGATATCTGGGCCTTCTTCATCCAGCACAAAAAAAGAACAATAAAGGTCTGATTCAGATATGAGAGGATAGATGTCCCGGAATATCTTCGCCTTCTCGATTTCATACTCCTGCTCTTGCGTACTTTGATAAGTATCTGAATGGAGTCCTCCTCCCCAAAGGATGAGAAGAAAAATTGAGACCAAAGAAAAAAGAATTTTCCCGATTTTTTGGAAGGCTAAATTTTTCACTATAGCACCTCTTGCCTTTTTTTCACTCTCTATAATTTTTTACTTATTATATTAAGCTTAATGCCCTCTGTCAATACAATTATGCAGTCTGTTCAGTAATTGCCTCAAACCTTCTATTTTAAGCCTTAAACCAATTATTTTATTGTCTCTCATCTTTAGTCGTATATCTGGCTTTCTTTTTGAGAACAGACAGGCTTTTTTGGGATTGCCGCGGCTCTTCGAGCCTCGCAATGACAGCAGAAGATAAACCAGACAAACCAGTTTAAGGTTTAAAGTTTAAGGTTTAAGGCAAGAGAGAACGGCCATACTGCCGTACTGTCATACTGCCAAAGAATGAGAAAATGGTGAATGGAGAAAAAGTTTAATCTGTCTTGCCTCTTTGTCTTGCCAGCAAAGCGTTGTCTTGCCTGTCTTGCTTGTCTTGCCATTTTCAGTATTGGACAATAGACTATTATTTCTATAAAATTTAATCCTGTGATGGAAAAGTGAAAGCTCAAAAGATAAAAATTTCTCTTCTCTTTGGCGGGCGTTCAGCCGAACATGAGGTCTCTCTCGTCTCTGCTGCTTCAATCTACAACAATCTTGACAAAAAAAAATATGAAATCACTTCCATCTACATTAATAAAGAGGGAAACTGGAGAATTGTTGACTCCCCCCTCCTTTCCCTGCCTGATTTAAAAGAAGGCCTTTTTTCCTCCTTCATCCCATGGGCAAAAAAATCAACATCTAAGGCCATAGAGGCCGATATATATTTCCCTGTTCTCCATGGACCATACGGGGAAGACGGGACTATCCAGGGACTCTTTGAAATAGCTGATGTGCCGTATGTAGGGGCCACTGTTCTGGCTTCTGCAGTGGGAATGGACAAAGCAGTGGCAAAAACACTCCACAAAGCAAGAAATTTACCTGTAGTCAAGCACATTATTGTCCTAGAGAAAGATTGGATAGAGCAAAGAGAATCGATTCTTGCGAAAATCAGAAAGGAATTTCATCGTCCTTTTTTTGTCAAACCAGCTAATATGGGGTCAAGTGTGGGAATCACGAAAAATAAAGATTTTGCCCAGACTGAATCTGCTCTTCAAACAGCTTTCCAGTATGATCGAAAAATATTAGTGGAACAGGGAATTCAGGGACGCGAGTTAGAATGCAGTGTTTTAGGAAACGATAACCCTAAAGCTTCGCTTCCCGGTGAAATAATTCCCTGCAGAGAATTTTATGATTATAGCGATAAATACATTGAAGGGAAGACATCTTTTGGAATACCCGCAGGCCTTGCTTCTGGAATCACTAAAGAAATTCAGCGACTTTCTATAGAGGCCTACAAAGCCATTGACTGCTCAGGAATGGCAAGAGTAGATTTCTTCCTGGAGGAAAAAACAGGAAAAATTTTCGTGAGTGAGATCAACACAATTCCAGGCTTCACAGAAATCAGCATGTATCCTAAACTTTGGGAAGTAAGCGGCACTCCTTATCCACAGCTTCTATCAAAGCTAATAGAGCTGGGCTTTGAAAGGCATAAGAAGAAGAAAAGAAAAGTAATTCCATGAGAATATTAGGAGTAGATTTCGGAGACAAGAACATCGGCTTGGCAGTAAGCGATAAACTATTGATAACAGCTCAAGCACTTGGAAGCTATCGAGTTAAAAACGAGGAAGAAGACAAAAAATATTTCAAAGACCTAGTATCGAAATACGAAATAGAAGAGATCGTCATCGGCCTCCCTCTGAGAATGGACGGCACTCCAGGCACACGTGTACAAAAGACTCAAAAGTTTGCCTCCTGGCTGGAAAATGTGCTGAAACTTCCTATTGTCTTATGGGATGAGCGGCTTACTACAAAACAGGCTCTTGACATTCTCAATCAGCAAAAGATCAGCGGCAAAAAGAAAAAAAAATTAAAAGACCAAATCTCAGCAGCTATCATCCTTTCAGTGTATCTGGAAAGTAAAAGAAAGAAATCCAATGCTCATGAACATCATTAAAAAAGCTCTCTTCTTGGCCGCAGTTATTCTCCTTCTCCTTTCAACCTGGTTTTCATTCGAATTTTATATTACCCCAAAATGTTCGCCGAAAACACAATTTGTTAATATTGAGAGTGGAACGAGTGTTAAGCAAATTGCTCAAATCCTCCAGGAACAAGGAGTTATTTCGAAAAAAAGGGCCTTTCTTCTCGGATACCAAATCTTTTTTTCCACTAAAAGCCTAAAGGCCGGAGAATATGCTTTCCAGCTGCCCTTATCCACAAAGAAAGTTCTCTCCACGCTCACAGAAGGAAAAACCTTTCTTCATTCCATCACCTTCCCGGAAGGGCTGACAAGAAAGGAAATCGCATTTCACCTGCGATCCCTTCTTTTCATCGATGAGGAGGATTTCCTTAAAACCTCTGCTGATACAGAACCTATCATTTTATTGGACAAAAAGGCTTCGAATCTTGAAGGATATCTTTTCCCAGAGACCTATCATTTTTCAAAAGGAACGCAAGCAAAAGACGTTGTCTTTGTCATGGTCTCGCAGTTCAAGCAGGTCTTCAGCAAAAAATGGCAAAGAAGAGCCGAAGAAATTGGAATGACCCCAAGGGAAGTTGTGATTCTTGCTTCATTGATAGAGAAGGAAACATCTCTTCCAGAAGAAAAGGAGCTTGTCTCTTCCGTCTTCCACAATCGTTTAAAGATAAACATGAAACTAGACTGCGACCCCACTATTATCTATGCCCTCAAACAAGAAGGAAGATATGATGGCCGGCTGCGAACAAAAGACTTGAAGTATAACTCCCCTTACAACACATACATCTATCCGGGCCTTCCTCCAGGCCCTATAGCCAATCCAGGGAAGGACTCGCTCAAGGCAGCCCTTTACCCTGCTGACGAAAAATATCTTTATTTCGTCTCAAAGAATGACGGCAGTCATCACTTCAGCCTCACCTTTCGGGAACACCAGAATGCAGTCAATAAATACCAGAAACGAAAGCGTTAGTAGCAATCCAGCCGGGTACAGTCTAAGTTGGTATGGGTTTGTTTAAGTTTATTTAAGTTTGTCTCCTACCGTCATTGCGAGGAACGTAGGAGATTCCTTCGCTTCGCTCGGAACAGGCTATACGATCTCAAAAAAGCCTGTCATTGCGAGTGACCGGAGGGAGCGTGGCAATCCCATTCAAAGGCGCTACACATTGGGATTGCTTCGTCATTACATTCCCCGCAATGACAGGGCAGAAAAACCAGCCTTTCCCCCGTCCCCTATTCACCATTCCCCATTTTCTTATTCTTTGGCAGTATGGCAGTATAGGAATGGGGAATGGTGAATAGTGAATGGGTTTTCGTCTTACAGCTTACGTCTTACGAATCTTGCCTTAAACCCATGTTGCCTTGCCTGTCTCGCTTGTCTTGCCTCTTTGTCTTGCCAGCGAAGCGTTGTCTTGCCTGCCCATTAGGGCATTGTCTTGCTATGCATGTTGTCTTGCCCGTCTTGCTAAAAATATATATAGAAAAAAAAATTCGATTCTGCTATATTAATTTTTTACTCTGGCGTAAAAAATTTTTACAGCCTTAATAAAATAATTCATTAGAAAACATAAACGTCCAGAGAAATGCCATATTGGCATGATACGTGCATGCTAATATTTCGAGGAGGAAACATGAAAATTAAAAACCTCATAGTATCAGCTCTTTCTTTAGTACTCCTATTGAGTCTGGTCTCGCCACTGAGTCTTAGCGCTCAAGAAAAGAGTCAAGAGAAACAAGAACAAAGCACTGCTATTATCATTCCAGAAACAGTCAAAACTGCCATACAAGAAGGAATTCAAACACGGCAGCCCCGTCTGGACATCCCGTTCACAATCATCAAGCACTTTTATCTTCCAGCCCAACAAAACATACAGGTCATTTTGTTCTTTAAAGTGAAAAATTCCGACCTTGGCTTCGCTTCTATCACTTCCAATATAGAAGGTCAAAAGAAAAAACAGGAAAAAGAAGACGAGGCTCAATCTATATTTGAAACTACACCAAACAAATTAAATGCCAAAGCCAATGTCTTTCTCCAATTTAATAAGCTTGAAGACAACATTCCTGGAGAAGTTGTAAAGGAGGTTTATATACCTTTTAATCTCGAAGTGGATGGTGTTTCTTACGAACCTGATAAGGAAGAAATCTACTCCTTCGGATATCCAATTCCCCCAGGAGATTATCTTTTATCCACTGCTATTACTTCTAATAATCTAGATAAAATCGGAACGCAATACTACGAACTCTCCCTCCCCAACTTAGTTTCCTTCTCTGGAGAACTAGATACCAGTCCCATCTTTTACGTAAAAAACATTGAACAGATGTCAGCTCCGGAAGCACAGGTACAGATTCACAAAGGCTTCTTCACATACTCCATCCTTCAGATCGTACCAAACCTCGAAAACCTTTTCTCTCCCAAGGATAATCTGGATCTTTTCTTCTTTATTTTAGGAGCTAAGCCGAACGAGCAAGGGAAATTTGATATTGAAATCAACTACGAAGTCTGTAAAGGAGAAGCAATACAAATCCGTTACCAACCTCAAATTTATGATTCCCCCCTTATCAGCCAACCTTTACCAATGAAAAAGACTGTTCTTATAAAATCTGAAGAAGGAGAAAAGAAAGAAACCCGCGACCTAGAACCTGGTTCCTACACTCTCTCACTTAAGATTACAGATAAAATCTCAGGAAATTCAATAACTAGAACAATTGACTTTGAAATAAAAACCTAATCGCGTCCTTTTTCTATCTCATCGATTAGCCTTTTAATTTCTTCCTGCCAGGGATTCAACCGCAGAGAAGCTTTAAGGACATTTAGCGATTTCTCTTTCTGGCCGGTTTTGTAATAGCAGAATCCGAGGAAATTTAGAAGACTTATATCGCTGTTGTAGATCTTGTTTCCTTCGAAGAAATTATCTATAGCCTTTGTGTAATGTCCCATTCCCATCTCTGCTTTTCCTTTTGCCAAATAATACTGGAATTTCAAATTTTCATCTTCTTGAATATTTTCGATCAATTCCAAGCTTTTATCGAACTTTTTAACCTTAATCAAAAAGTTGGCGTATTCAATCAATCCTTTCTTGTAATCAGGGTTCATCCCATAAGCTCTGGAAAAGTTGGCTTCTGCTTTTTCATACTCTTCAACTCGATTATACTGGCGGGCCAGCATATAGAAATATAGAAAACTGCTGGATAAGGGGAAAGACTTTGCATGGGCGATGGGATGGGAGATTACATCCAAGGGTGAAACGATGAAATTACTGGTTTTTTCATCAACCGTTTTTCCGTCTTTATCGATCAAGCCCAGTGTGACATTATAATAGTCCGGAGACAGATCTTTGGCAGGAAAAGAGTGAGTAATACTCAATATTCTCCTAAAAGGATAATCCTTCAACTGCAAAGTAAAAGACTTTTTTGAGGGATTCGTCTCTTTAAGCCCATTTACAAGTATAATAACCTTCCCCTCATCCCACAAACTTTGATCGACATTGGAGAGAATAAAAAGCAAAGAAACATTATCAGAAGAGGAGAATGTTTTTTTGGAGTCGACAACAAGTTTTCTGTCCAATACCTTAAAAGGAATATGAACATCGCTCTGGAATGATTGGAATTTATAGCCCAAAAAAGGGCCACCAACCTGAGGCACGCCTGAATCTTCTGGAATCTCAATCTGTTCTTTAAATATTGTGAATTCTTTTCCGACAGAATTCTGAAGGAGAACGGTCAACTCATAATTCCCTTCGATCACAGGAAAGGAATCTTCGATAGCAACCCCGTTTCCTCTTATGATGTCGAGATTTTCTGGGGAAAAATAAAAAGGGAACTCTCTTGTGTACTGAAAAATGATATCTTCTTCCTTTCTTAAACTCACATTAACTGAAAAGTTACAAAAATACTGGTCTTTTGGCTCGAAATAATCGACAGATATGCTGTTCGGGGCTATGGAAAAGTGCATGAAATTCAGCCCTGTTAGAGGATCTTGAATTAAAGCCACTTGTGTACTGCTTTCTATGTAATTGGTCATGTATTCTGTGCTTACTATTCCTTTATATTCGAGAAAATTGGTGGCATAACTGGGATTGACGTCTTTTTTCGGTGAATCCAGAATACTGGCCATGTAGATGTTATTAATAGGAGACGGTTGATAATTGAAGGGAATATCGCCAGGAATCATTGAAAGGGATACAAGGGCAAGAGTTGGCGCAAGCTCTTTGATTTTATTGAACAACTCCATATAATTCGTTGTATCAAGAAATGTGCTTTGTTCTAATAGCCGGTGTGGTCCGTCGGCCAGATGGTCATACAGCTTCCATTCTCCTGTACCACCCCTTTTAAAAAAAACGATAGCAAAATGAGGAGGGAGGGCTTTTTCTGGGTTCCCGTAGTAATACCAGACTTGAACGGGATGTATGCCTTGTGTCCCTTCAAACCTCTCGATTGAGACCGGAGGACCTAAAATGATATGAAACCGGCCCATATCTGTCATCCACCCTTGTCTTGGAGATCCCCGCCGAAAAAATTTATTGGCATAGTTGAAGCGCTTTATGTTCTCATCTCTGTATTCGTTTTGGGGGGTGCCGGGGGTAGGATCCCTCTGCTTCCAGAAAGTTACGATAAAAATGTCTCTTTCTCTGTCAGTTGCCAGCTGCATAAAAACATCTTTTTCCTGAGGAAGGATTATGTATTTTGTGATGTTCAAAAATTCTTGGTACTTTTGAGGGAGGTCTTTTTGCTTGATTTTTTGTCCTGGCAAAAGCAAACAACTTATCAAAAGAGAAAAAATTGAGATTCTTAATATCTTATATCTCATACTCTCAATCCTTTAACACCTTACTACCCCCAATTATTGAGAAGTTACGAATTTTCCTTGTAATATCAAAGTATATTTCTTAAACTTTATTCTACCTTCAATGAAATACGCAGCTGACCTTCACATCCACTCTAAGTTTTCCCGTGCAACTGCCAGAGATATGACTCTCGATACTCTGGCTTATTGGGCCAAAATCAAAGGAATATCGCTCCTTGCTACTGGAGATTTCACCCATCCTGAATGGCTCTTTCTGGCAAAGGAAAAATTGGAGCCAGCAGGAAATGGTTTCTTCCGCCTGAAAAACATCCTCTTACCGGAAAAGGAACATCTGAAATCCTTCCAGGTATCTCCTGATGACGTTTCTTTCATCCTTTCTGCTGAGATCAGCTTTATCTATTCCAAAAAAGGAAAGGTTCGTAAAATTCATATCCTTATCCTAGCCCCAGATTTTGAATCCGTGGATAAAATAAACAGCAAGCTTTCCGGTATCGGCAACCTGCGCTCTGACGGCCGCCCTATCCTGGGCCTGGACGCAAAAGAGTTTGTGAAAATTGTAGCCAATAACTGCCCGCGCTGCGTGGTCATCCCCGCTCATATCTGGACTCCCTGGTTTTCCCTTTTCGGAGCTAACTCAGGATTTGACTCCATCGAGGAATGCTTCGAGGAGATGACCCCTTTTATCTTTGCTTTAGAAACAGGCCTTTCCTCGGATCCCCCCATGAATTGGCGGCTCTCCAAACTCGATAAATACACTCTTGTTTCAAACTCTGATGCTCATTCTCCTTTCAGAATTGGAAGAGAAGCCAATGTCTTCAATACAGATTTCAGTTATGACAGTTTAATAGAAGCCATAAGAAGCAAAAACCCCGAAAAATTCCTTTACACGGTTGAATTTTTTCCAGAGGAAGGGAAATACCATTTCGATGGACACCGCAAATGCAATGTTATCTTCTCTCCTCAGGAGACTATCCAGCACAAGCACATCTGTCCGCAGTGCGGAAGAAGACTCACAATAGGCGTGATGCACAGAATCACGGAACTAGCTGATAGGGAAATGGGAAGCCTGCCCCCCTTAAGAATTCCTTATAAAAATCTCATTCCATTAAACGAAATTATCGCTCAAGCCACCGAAAAAACGGCTGAATGCAAGAGTGTGTGGGATCATTATTTCCACTTCATCCACGAATTCGGGAATGAACACAGCATTTTAACCGAAGTTCCAATACATGAATTGGGCAGAATAGCGCCCGAGAGGGCGAGTCTAGCTGTTGATAGGATGAGGAAAGGACAGGTCAAAATTTTACCCGGGCATGACGGCACCTACGGAAAGATCAGTCTTTTCGATAACGATGCTATTGAGGAAGAAGCACAAGGCCAGCTTAAGCTATTTTGACAAAAACTTTTATTATAAAATTTGTCTCTTCGCCCATTTACGGATAAGGGGATATAGATAGAAGAAAAAAAAGTTCAACTGCTCACTAAGTTCGTTTTGTGATTTTGGTATTTGGTATTTGGTATTATATTTTCATTATTAAAAAAAAATGAACCTGTTTTTTAGAGATAACGAATTCAACGAACACCTCCGCCTCATCCTCCTTGCCGTTTTAATCGGTTTTGTCGCAGGCCTTGCCTCCATTCTCTTTAAAATCATGATCCGTTTTTTCCAGGGTCAGTTCTGGAGAGCCCCGAGTATTATCTCTGCTGTCTCATCTCAACCATGGTATCTGACAATTCTTATCCCGGCATTGGGGGCACTGCTTATCAGTCCTCTAATATATTTCGGAGCAAGAGAAGCTAAAGGTCACGGCGTTCCTGAAATAATGGAAGCTCTTGTCTTCCGTGGAGGACGAATCCGGACAAAAGTGGCAGCAATAAAAGCTCTGGCATCCTCTATTTGTATTAGCTCAGGAGGATCGGTTGGCCGAGAAGGCCCTATCGTTCAGATCAGCTCCACCATCGCATCCTCTATAGGCCAATTATTCCGTATCAAAGAAAGGGGAATGCGGACTCTTGTTGCTGCAGGAGCAGCAGCAGGGATAGGAGCGACCTTTAATGCTCCGATTGCAGGAGCTCTTTTTGCAGTAGAAGTCCTTCTGGGCGAATTCGGCGTCTTCTCCTTCAGCCCGATCATTGTCTCCTCAGTAATAGCAACATTAACCTCAAGGTTTATTATGGGAGATTTTGCAGCTTTTACTGTCCCAAAATACACGCTCATTAGCGTCTGGGAGATCGGACCGTACGTGCTGCTTGGGATAGTAAGCGGGCTTGTCGCCATCCTCTTTGTCAAAAGCCTCTATTTTCTTGAAGACAAATTTGAAATCCTCCGCCTACACCCTTTAATAAAACCAATTCTCGGAGGCCTCTTGATTGGAGCCTTGGGTTTAGGATTGCCCCAGGTGTTCGGAGTTGGCTATGATTCAATCGATGCATGCCTTAAAAATCAGGTGGTTTTCTCGCTCGCCTTAATTCTTGTGTTTGCAAAGATACTCAGCACTTCATTAACACTTGGCTCCGGAGGCTCTGGAGGAATATTTGCGCCTTCTCTTTTTCTCGGTGCCATGACAGGAAGCTTTATCGGATCTTTCTTTCATAATGCTTTCCCCTCTTCCATTTCTTCCCCAGGCGCCTTCTCTCTTGTCGGCATGGGAGCCGTGGTAGCCGCTGCAACCCATGCCCCCATAACAGCAATCATCATCATATTTGAATTAACCAATGACTATAAAATCATTCTCCCTCTCATGCTCTCCTGCATCATTGCTTCTTTCATGTCCGTTGGTATGCAAAAAGAGTCTATTTACACCATGAAGCTGAAGCGAAGGGGAATCATCTTTGCAGAAGGAAGAGAAATGAACATCTTAAGGTCTCTCTCTGTGAAGGATTTCATCAGTCAAGACCATCGACTCTTTCGCAACACAGAGCGAGTCGGGAAAATCATCGATCAGGCCATTGGCGGCAAACATCACTCTTTTCAAATAGTGGATTCCGAAAACAATTATGTTGGCTGTTTTTCCCTCAACCAATTGAAAAATCTCATGCTCGAAAAAGAGCTCGCAGATTCTTTCGTCATCGCACAGGACCTGGCTGTTCCTGGAATCCAGCTAGATTATTATGACAACCTCGAACAAGCCATGAAAATCTTTGGACGTGAAGATGTGGCTGAAATCACAGTCTTGAAAGACAATAAATTCATGGGCGTTGTCAGAAGAAAGGATGTCATCGAGGCTTATAACCATGAGATTACAAAGAGAGAAGTTACCGCAGGATTTGTGCAAAAATTGAAGTTTACACACCCTGCCAAGGCTATCGATTTCGGCACAGGATACCAAATAATGGAACTCGATGCTCCTCCAGCATTCTGGAACAAAAGCCTGAAAGAACTCAATTTAAAGGCATTATATCGAATCGATGTACTTTTGATTAAAAGAAAATACCCCCCTCAAACCATAACCATCCCATCTGCCGATGAATTCATAAAAAAGGGAGACCTTTTAATTCTTGCCGGCCTTGAAGAAAACATCAAAAAAATCATCAAGACCTAAATCGTAAGTCGTAAGCCGTAAGCTCCCTGTCATTGCGAGGAGTGAAACGACGCGGCAATCTCATTCAATGGCGCTACACATTGGGATTGCCACAGCGCTTCGCGCTTCGCATGTATGAAAGCGCTGCATCTGTCAATAGTTAAAATGGTTAATAATCAAATATATTCTCCTTTATTCTTTAGAATAAACATTTCGTCTCATATGCTCAAATACCTTTTCGTCAAATGCATGTATACGCCGTCTCTGCGGCATGAGCG
>Ga0209979_1004341_pt1 | contig 11807 bp, 10 predicted proteins | sample AnhtaG_FD_183114 | JGI IMG/M metagenome (GOLD analysis project Ga0209979, IMG submission 183114) | Deep subsurface microbial communities from Anholt, Denmark to uncover new lineages of life (NeLLi) - Anholt_01485 metaG (SPAdes) (version 2) | ecosystem: Environmental > Aquatic > Marine > Oceanic...
TAAGGGGGGCATTGCTGTCCTTTTTGGTAATCTGGCACCAGAGGGCGCAGTGGTAAAGAGGGGGGCAGTAGCTCCTGAGATGTTGGTTCATCAAGGGTCAGCCAGGGTTTTTGACTCTGAAGAAGAGGCTACCGAGGCAATTATGAGTGGTAGCATAAAGTCGGGTGAGGTACTGGTCATTCGTTACGAAGGTCCAAAGGGCGGACCGGGGATGAGAGAGATGCTGACGCCTACTGCTTTGCTAAGTGGTATGGGTAGGGATAGAGAGGTTGCCCTTATCACTGATGGGCGTTTTTCGGGGGCAACTCATGGTGCCGCTATTGGGCATGTCTCACCTGAGGCAGCCAGTAAAGGACCTATCGCTGCCTTAACCAATGGTGATATAATCAAGATTGACATTCCAAATCATAAGCTTGAGGTAGAGCTTAGTGATGAAGAGGTAGCTGAGCGGCTGGCTCATCTTGCTGAGTTTGAGCCTAAGATAAAGACAGGTTATCTTAAATACTACGCAGAGAAGGTATGTTCAGCCAGCACTGGAGCTGTGTTTAGCCGCTAGTGTCAAAACATGGAAAGAAGGTCATGTGTCACTAATCATATGGACGAGCGCACAAACTTGACACGCCGTATTTCTTTGTGCTATGTTTATCTTTAAGGAGACAGCGAAAAGTATAATGTTTGCTTACGGCATCTCCCAAGTAAATGTAATTGTTGTTGTTTTGCGCGCTCAAGTGCGCTTGGGGGGGTATGCCGCAAAGTATTAGCCGAGTAATAAAAGAGTAAAAGTAGAAAAAACAGAAAACCCTCCCAAGCGGAGGGTTTTCTGTTTTTAGAATGAAAGTAGATAGGGGGGCTATTATGAAAATGACTGGTGCCCAGATTCTATGTGAGAGCTTAGTCAGAGAAGGGGTAGAGGTTATGTTTGGCATTCTTGGTGGTGCTATTTTGCCATTTTATGATACCCTACCTCAATATCCTCAGCTTCGCCATATTCTGGTGCGTCATGAGCAGGGGGCTGCCCATGCCGCCGATGGCTACGCTAGGGCTACAGGGAAAGTAGGGGTGTGTATAGCTACCTCCGGTCCCGGTGCGACTAACTTGGTAACCGGGATTGCTAATGCTCACCTTGATTCTGTTCCTTTGGTAGCTATAACCGGTCAGGTAGCCAGACCCTTTATTGGCAAGGATGCTTTCCAAGAGATAGATATTACCGGAATCACTCTACCCATTACCAAGCATAACTATGTTGTCCTTGATGCGGGTTCACTGGCTAGAATAGTGAAGGAGGCTTTCTATATAGCCAGGACTGGTCGACCTGGACCAGTGCTTATTGACCTGCCGAAAGATGTTCAAGTAGAGCAGGCGGAGTTTCACTATCCTAGTAAGGTAGATTTACCCGGCTATAAGCCAACGCTTGAGGGGCACTCAGCACAAATTAAGAAAGCGGCAAAGCTTATAAATGAGGCTGAGCGACCGCTTATAATTGCTGGTAGGGGGGTAATTATCTCCGGAGCCTATGCTGAGCTTAAGCAGCTAGCCGAGACGGCGCAAATACCGGTGGTTACTACCTTGTTAGGCATTAGTTGTTTCCCTGAGTCTCATATTCTAAGTCTTGGTATGATGGGTATGCATGGCATGGCTTACGCTAATATGGCGGTTGATGCTGCTGATGTTATCATTACTATCGGGATGAGATTTGATGATAGAGCTACAGCCAAGGTAAGTGGCTTTGCTCCTCATGCCCGTATTATTCATCTTGATATTGACCCAGCCGAAATCGGCAAAAATGTGCGTGTAGATGTGCCTATAGTCGGTGATGTGAAGACTGTTCTAAATGCATTAAATAAACTGATTATCTCTACCGAGCATATTGATTGGGTTCGCCAGCTTGATGATTGGCGCAAGGAGCATCCTTCAATAGCAATTAGGGACACTGAAAGGCTCCTGCCTCAGTATGTCATTCGCCAGATATATGAGATAACCAAGGGTGAGGCTATTATTGTTACCGGGGTAGGGCAGAACCAGATGTGGGCAGCTCAACACTACTGCTATAATAAGCCAAATAGCTTAATCTCATCAGGTGGTTTAGGGACTATGGGATTTGAGCTTCCGGCAGCAATGGGGGCTAAAGTAGGCTGTCCTGGTGAGATTGTTTGGTGTGTTGCCGGTGATGGTGGTTTTCAGATGACTATCCAGGAGTTAGCCACCATAGTTCAGGAAAAAGTGGCAGTTAAAATAGCCATTATCAATAATGGCTATTTGGGAATGGTAAGGCAGTGGCAGGAGATGTTCTACGAAAGGCGGTATGTAGCTACACCACTATCTGGTCCCGACTTTGTCAAGATTGCCGAAGCATATGGTCTTCCCGGGTTAAGGGTTACTCGTAAGGAAGAGGTAGTGCCGGCTATTGAGCAAGCCATGGAGTATCAGGGTCCTTTCTTGATAGATTTTATGGTAGAACCGGAGGAAAATGTATATCCGATGGTGCCACCGGGGGCATCTTTAGCTGAAGTACTTGAAGAACCTAAGCGGGAGGTGACGGCATGGCCACAACGAAGCACACCATAGTTGCTCTGGTAGAGGATAAGCCTGGAGTGCTTAACCGTATGGCAAGCCTTTTCCGAAGGCGGGGCTTTAATATTGAGAGTATTGCCGTAGGGCATAGTGAGATGCCTCATCTATCACGCATGACCATCATTGTTGATGGGTCAACAACGATGGTGGAACAGGTTAGAAAGCAGTTGGATAAGGTCATAGATGTGGTCAGGGTGTCTGATATTACTGGAGACGACACAATTGCCCGTGAATTGGCATTGATTAAAGTAAAAGCCACCGCTTCTACCAGAAGCGAGATTATTGAGATTGTGGACATATTCAGGGCGAGTATAGTAGATGTTGCCTCTGACTCGCTAATGATTGAGGTTACTGGTGATGAGGAAAAAATCAATTCCTTGTTTAATCTGCTTCGTGGTTTTGGCATTAAGGAAATAGCGAGGACTGGTCGTATTGCCATGACTCGTGGAGCTTCAGGCTCGCTACCGACGGAGCGAAGGGTACCTAAGACTCGTAAGAGGCAGGAAACATCCTGAAGGTCATCTATCAGGGGAACTTTGAAGGGGCTTGAAGTCGGTAGCGAAAATTCTGTTTAAAAACTAAGTTTTCCCTTAGAGCAGACCAAGCCTCTATGACATGAAGGGAAGAGAGATATGTCAAGTGAAATTAACACAGCATACCCATCGCAATATGAAACTGAGGTGCTTCTGAGGGACGGTTCAAGAATTCTGCTGAGGCCCATCCGGCGGGAAGATGCCGAGCATTGTCTTGAATTTGTTCGCCGGCTCAGCCACCGTACCAGATATTTAAGCTTCCACCATGTGCCACAAGAGATGAGCCCAAAGGGTGCTGTTCAATACTGTACAGCAGACTATATCAATACCTTCGCCTTTGTAGCCGAAGTAATGAAGGAACAACACAGGGACATAGTAGCCATCGGACGCTACTACCGATTACCAAACAAGCGCTTGGCAGAAGTGGCATTTGATATCGAGGATGCCTACCATGGGAAGGGTATTGGCACCAAGCTCATGGAGTGGCTGGCCAATGTAGCTCGTGACAACGGCATTACCAATTTTGAAGCCGACGTACTAGCTGAAAATGAACAGATGATGGCTGTTCTTAGGGACTATGGATTTCATATTACCGGCGCTCTTGAGCATGGTGTATATCATGTCACCTTTCCCATCACCCGAACCAGGAGGGTGGTGAGAAAAGAGGAAGAGAGAGAGCGTATCTCAACATTAGCTTCACTTCATTCTCTTTTATACCCACATTCAATAGCAGTGATAGGTGCTTCCAGGAAGCCGGGTGCACTTGGTCACCTTATTTTACAGTCTATAATGAGAAACGGATTTTCTGGAGTCGTTTACCCGGTGAACCCGAATGCTGATGTAGTAATGTCAGTGAAAGCATATCCTTCAGTACTCGATGTCCCGGGTGAGGTCGACCTGGCAATTATCGTGGTACCAGCCAAACTTGTAGCTAAGGTGACCGACGAGTGCGGACGCAAGGGAGTACATACCATAGTCGTTATCTCCGATGGGTTCAAAGAGAGAGGAGCTGAGGGAGCTGCTCGGGAAAGGGAACTGCGAGATATTACTCTGGGGTATGGCATGCGACTAGTAGGACCAAACTGCATGGGGGTTATTAACACAGACCCCAAAGTAAGGCTAAATGCAACCTTTTCACAGGTCTACCCACCGCTGGGCAATGTTGCCCTTCTCTCCCAGAGCGGGGCAATGGGATTGGTTATCCTGGAACATGCTAATAACCTTAACATGGGCATCTCCACCTTTGTCAGCGTTGGCAATCGTGCCGATATCTCGTCCAATGACCTACTACAGTATTGGGAGCAAGACCCGGTAACAAAAGTTATCCTGCTCTACCTCGAATCGTTTGGTAACCCACATAAATTTAGTCGTATTGCCAGGAGAGTATCCGCCACTAAACCGATATTGGCAGTCAAAAGCGGTAGCACTCCTGCTGGCTCGCGTGCTGCGTTATCTCACACGGGGGCCCTGGCTACTCCAGAGATAGTATCCGACGCTCTTTTTTATCAAGCGGGCATCATCAAGGTAAACTCTGTAGAGGAGCTTTTTGACATGGCCACTCTGCTCTCTAGTCAGCCAGTACCCCGGGGCAGAAGACTGGTCATAGTAACCAATGGCGGCGGTCCAGGTATAATCGCTGCTGATGCCTGTGCGCACCACGGGCTAGTGTTACCAGAACTCTCCCCAGAAACGATGAGCGAATTGAGACCTGTTATCAAGCGTGATATCGTACTTAATAACCCCCTTGACTTGACTGCTGGTGCCACAGCAGAAGAGTTTGAGGGTACATTGAAGGTGCTGGCTAATGACAAAGGCAATGATGCCGTCCTTGTTATATTTATACCACCCATAGTCGTCGCCCCAAAGGCTATGGAGGACGCCATACGACGAGTAATTCCTGTTTTCCAGCGGCATAAGAAGACCTTGCTGGCGTGCTTTATAGGTCGGAGGGGTACACAGGGAAGGTTGGGTTTGGACGGTAAATTTGTGCCTTGCTATCTCTTTCCCGAGGATGCTGTCTCAGCACTGGAAAAGGCGGCTGAGTATGGCGAATTTCTGAGAAAGCCCAAGGGAGCTGTCCCTAAGGTTCATGGCATCAAGCGGGAAAGAGCACGAAAGATGGTTGAGAAAGCAATGACCCGCAGTACCCAGAGACCGCTCTGGCTTTCAGCTCAGGAGATATCTGAGCTGCTCAACTGCTATGGCATACGCACTGTGGAGACATTAGTAGCCCAGACGGCGGTTGAGGCTGCTGCCCTGGCTTCAGGAATAGGCTTCCCTGTTGTAGTCAAGCTTAACTCATCCACTATCGTACATAAGACTGATGTCGGCGGAGTTATACTTGACCTCGACTCAGAAGATGAAGTGAAGCAGGCTTTCGCTGATATCAAAGCCAGGCTCACCGAAATCAGCCGTGAACATGAGATGGAGGGGGTTACCGTGCAGCGCATGGTGAAGGGAGGAGTAGAGGCAATCGTCGGCGTGACACAGGATCCATCCTTCGGGCCGCTCATAATGTTTGGACTGGGAGGAATCTACGCTGAACTACTCAATGATGTAGCTCTCAGGTTGCACCCGCTCACTGATTTAGATGCCAGAGAGCTGATGAGCTCTATCAAGATGGCAAAATTACTTGAGGGGTTTAGAGGTTCACCGCCCAGTGACAGGCAAGCTCTGGAGGACTTGTTGCTCAGACTCTCGGCGCTGGTTGAAGATATGCCAGAGATTGCCGAACTGGACTTGAACCCGGTCAAAGTGATGCCGCAAGGGGAAGGTTACCGGGTGGTAGACGCTAGGATTATGGTGAGATAAGAGCCAGGCACGAGAGTAAGCATGGTAATTTCCTCAGTGTATAAGGTATAATCAAATCACAATCGGAGGTGTGAGAATATATGCAAGGATGCTCGTTCCATTAGATGGTTCGGAACTGGCTGAAGTGGTCTTTACTGATGCCAAAGAACTCGCTGGCAGGCTAGGTTTAGACCTAATCTTGCTTCATCTCAGTAGCTCGATATTTCTAGTAAGGCCGTATTAATCTGATGCGGCAATAAATGAAGGGGGAATAGATTATGGCTACAATATATTATGACAGTGATTGTAACTTGAAATTGCTTGAAGGGAAAGTGGTTGGCGTTGTTGGCTATGGAAGTCAAGGGCATGCCCAGGCTCAGAACCTCAGGGATAGTGGCTGCCAGGTAATAGTGGCTGAGGCTAAGGGTAGTCAGGGTTGGAAGAGTGCCAAGGAGGCTGGCTTCAGGGTACTAGGGGCGGCTGATGTAGCCAAGGAAGCCGATATTATTGTAATGCTGGTTCCTGATACCTTGCAGCGAGACATCTATTACAGGTCGATTGAAAAAGGGCTAGCCCCGGGCAACACCCTGATGTTCGCTCATGGCTTTAATATCCATTATGGGCAAATTATCTCACCACCTGATATTGATGTTACTATGATAGCTCCCAAGTGCCCGGGACATATGCTGAGGCAACTATATACTGAAAAGAAAGGACCCCCGGCAATTATTGCCGTTCATCAGGATACTTCAGGCAAGGCAAGAGATATTGCCCTTGCCTATGCCAAGGGTATCGGCTGTAGCCGAGCCGGCGTCATTGAAACCACCTTTGCTGAGGAGACAGAGACCGACCTTTTTGGCGAACAGACGGTGCTATGTGGCGGGGTTTCAGCTCTGGTGAAGGCTGGATTTGAGACGCTGGTTGAGGCTGGCTATCAGCCGGAGATAGCTTACTTTGAATGCTTCCATGAGCTTAAGCTTATCGTTGACTTGATGTATCAAGGGGGCTTGGGCTATATGCGCTATTCAGTCAGTGATACCGCTGAATATGGTGATTATACTCGGGGACCACGAGTTATTGATGAGATGGTCAAAGATGAGATGGCGCAAATCCTGGCTGAGATTCAGGACGGTAGCTTTGCCAAAGAGTGGATTTTGGAAAATCAAGCAGGACGTCCAGTTTATAATGCCCTGAAGCGTATGGATGAAGAACACCTTATAGAGGAGGTTGGGGCTGAGCTACGCCAGATGATGCCATGGCTCAAGGGAAAGTAACAAAGGAGGGTTAGATATGGACAGAGTAATTATCTTTGATACTACCCTGCGGGATGGGGAGCAGGCGGCGGGGGGGACCTTGAATATCCAGGAGAAACTGGAGATTGCCAGGCAACTGGAGAAGCTTGGGGTAGATGTTATTGAGGCTGGCTTTCCTATTAGCTCCCCCAGTGATTTTGAGGCAGTGAGGCTCATTGCCAAGGAGGTTCGTACCCCAATAATTTGTGCCCTGGCTCGGGCTCACCCTGATGACATAGACCGAGCTTGGGAAGCAGTTAAAGAGGCGGAACATCCCCGAATACATACTTTCCTGTCAGCTTCAGATATACACCTGCTTCATCAACTGAAGAAGACTCGTGAGCAGATTTTACAGATGTCCCAGGATATGGTAGCCCGGGCTAAGAAATACACTGACGATATAGAGTTTTCACCTATGGATGCCAGCCGAGCTGAGCCAGAATATATCTACCAAATCCTTGAGGCAGTTATTAATGCTGGTGCCACTACGGTAAATATTCCTGATACCGTGGGCTATGCCATCCCCGATGAGTTTGGCAAGCTCATTGAGGGCATTTTCAAAAATGTGTCCAATATTGACCGGGCTATAGTTAGCGTTCACTGCCATAATGACCTGGGTCTAGCGGTGGCTAATAGCCTGGAGTCAATCAGGCGGGGGGCAAGACAGGTGGAGTGCACCATTAACGGTATCGGAGAAAGAGCCGGTAATGCCTCCCTTGAAGAAATTGTAATGGCTATCAAGACCCGTAGCGACTTTTTTGACTTGACTACCAATATTGATACCAGGCAAATCTATAAGACGAGCCGACTGGTGAGCGAGTTGACCGGCTTTCCCGTTCAACCGAACAAGGCAATTGTTGGGGCTAACGCTTTTCGTCATGAGTCGGGAATTCACCAGGATGGCGTAATCAAGATGCCGATAACCTATGAAATAATCGACCCCAGAACAGTGGGCATACCAAGTAGTAGTTTAGTTTTGGGCAAGCTTAGCGGGCGACATGCCTTTAACGAGCGGCTGGCAGAGCTAGGCTATAGCTTATCTGAGGAAGACTTTAACCGTGCCTTTTCAGTGTTTAAAGAGCTGGCTGATAAAAAGAAGGAAATCACTGACAAGGATATTGAATCCCTTGTTGCCGAGGAACAACGCACTGTGTCTGAGGTCTATCGTCTCGACCGCATTCAGGTATCTTGTGGAGATAGGGGTATTCCCACCGCTGCCGTCAGGCTTATTGACCCCGATGGTCAGATTGTAGCCGATGCCGCTTTGGGTACGGGTCCGATTGATGCCCTATATAAGGCAATAAATCGGATAGTGGGAGTGCCCAACGTGCTTACTGAATTTAGTGTTAAATCAGTAACCGAGGGCATTGATGCTATTGGTGAGGTGCTGATTAGGGTAGAGAGTGATGGTGTAACCTATACCGGGCGAGGTGCTGATACCGATATTATTGTCGCCAGTGCCAAAGCCTATATGAATGCCCTCAATAGATTATTGGCGGCTAAGAAGACAGGAGGGTAGGTTTCTATCTGGAGGTATTGGGGTGTCAATCGAAGGAGAGATGGTTCTGCGCCTGCTGTTGGCGACGGCACTGGGAGCCATTATTGGTTACCAGCGGGAGAGAGCTGGCAAGCCAGCCGGTCTCAGAACCCATATCCTTATCTGTCTTGGTGCCGCCCTATTTACCATTGCCTCACTTTATGGGTTTGGCGGTGTATTTGGTGGTGTAGTTGACCCATCTAGGGTTGCTGCTGGTATTGTGGCTGGCATTGGCTTTCTTGGCGCCGGGGCTATTATGCGCCGGGGAGAAGGTGTTATTGAGGGGTTGACTACTGCCGCTACCATATGGGTAGTAGCCGCCATAGGGCTAGCCGCCGGTGCTGGTTTGTATTTGGTCGCGGCGGTTACCGCTATTCTCGTATTGATTGTATTGCTTCTGCCTCACCCTATTCGATGACAGCCTATCTCAAGTCTAATGTTTTAATCATTCCAGAGAGAGGACTATATTGACCTTAGCTGAGAAGATACTTGCTGCTCACAGTGATAAGAAGCGGGTAAGCCCGGGCGAATTTATAAATGTCAGGGTAGACCTAATTTTATCTAATGATATTACTGCTCCCATTGCTATAAGAGAGTTTGAAAGAATCGGAGTAAAAAGGGTCTTTGACTCCCAAAAGGTAGTGATGGTGCCTGACCATTTTGTGCCTAATAAGGACATTGCCTCGGCGGAACAGGCTAAGCTGATGCGAGAATTTGCCCGTGAGCAGGGAATAATATACTTTGAAGTAGGTCAAACGGGTATTGAGCATGTGCTTCTACCCGAGCAAGGCTTGGTGCTGCCTGGGGATGTAGTGGTTGGGGCTGATTCACACACCTGCACCTATGGTGCTTTAGGTGCCTTCGCTACTGGTATGGGGTCAACTGATATTGCTGCGGCGATGGCAACTGGTGACATCTGGATGAAAGTGCCGCCTACTATTAAGCTGGTCTACCACGGAAGTCTGGGGGAATGGGTTGGGGGTAAGGACTTAATCTTACATACTATCGGCGACATTGGTGTGGATGGAGCACTTTATTCAGTAATAGAGTTTGCCGGTGAGACAATAGATAGACTATCCATAGATGGACGATTTACTATGGCTAATATGGCTGTTGAAGCTGGAGCTAAGGCAGGAATTTTCAGGGTAGATAATAAGACACAGCTTTACATAAAGTCTAGAGCCAAACGCCCCTACTTGGTCTATGAAGCTGATAATGATGCCGAATATTCCGAGGTTATTGAATATGATGCCTCTAGTATTGAGCCTCAAGTTGCTTTGCCTCATTCACCAGCTAATGCTAAGCCGATTAGTCAACTAGGGGAGGTAGAGATAGACCAGGTGGTGATTGGTAGTTGCACCAACGGTCGTCTTGAGGATTTGAGGATTGCTGGTCAAATATTAAAAAGAAGGAAGGTTCACCCAAGGGTGCGGTGCATTATTCTTCCCGGCTCCCAACAGGTATACCTTGATGCTCTAACTGAAGGGTTAGTAGCGATATTTATTAAGGCTGGTGCTGTGGTTAGCACCCCGACGTGTGGCCCCTGTCTTGGCGGTCATATGGGGGTTCTGGCTGATGGTGAGCGGTGCATCTCCACCACCAATCGCAATTTTGTTGGCAGAATGGGCAGCCCCAAATCAGAGGTCTATCTGGCTAATCCCGCCGTTGCTGCCGCCAGCGCTATAGCGGGTAGGATTGCCAGTCCGGAAGAAATACTGCTCTAGGAGGGCGCTATGTCCAAACTACGCAAATCCTGGCAGGAAAAACTGGCAGATGATAAAGGTCTGCCCCAAGTCAAAGAAATCACCAATAACATGAGTAAAAGGTGGGGAACAGGTACGGTTGTTATTCCGGCACCAAGAGAAGTGGATGAAATTATGAAACAAGTCCCCAGAGGTAAAGTTATTACCGTAAGTGAAATTCGTGCCTTCCTGGCTAAGAAGCACGGTGCTAGCATTGGTTGCCCGCTGACTACTGGGATTTTTGCCTGGGTTGCCGCCCATGCCGCTGAGGAAGCGGCTGCCGAAGGAAAGAAAAACATTGCTCCCTACTGGCGGACGCTAAAAAGCAGAGGGGAACTCAACGAAAAATACCCAGGTGGTGTAGAGGCGCAGGCGGCTCGCTTGAGGGAAGAAGGGCACATTATTGAACCGGGCAAGGGCAAAAAGCCACCCAAAGTAAAGGATTTTGAGAGGGCTTTGGTGAGCCTATAAAGAAAAACAAGGCTAATAAGTAAAATGGATGAGAGATTTAAAAAATTGGCAGACAGAATGCCATTACTTCTGCAGTCACTTTTAGAACAACCACTAATCGCCAGAGATGACATTGGAGTTATTCAGGTGCCCGAAAAGGGCGTCTATGTTTTCTTTGAAAATAACAAACCCATATATGTTGGACGGTCTAACCGACTGAAGAAACGCATAAAGGAACATAGCCAAATAAGTTCTGACCAATACAGCGCTACATTGGCTTTTAGAATAGCGAAACAAAATACTTTAATTCTACAGAAGAAAGGGGGAAAGCAAACAAACGAACAACTAATGAAGAATAGCGTTTTCCGTGAGAAATTCGAAGCTGCTAAAGACAGGATTGCTAGAACGAGGATACGCTTTATTGAAGTTGAAGACCAGGTTGAACAAGCAATGTTTGAAATATATGCAGCGCTGGTACTTGATACTGAATTGAATGATTTTAGTACACACTAGCCCAGAAAGGTGGTTCACTTATGCTAAAGGGCAAAGTTCACAAATATGGGGCGGATGTTAATACTGATGTGATTATACCGGCTCGGTATCTGAGTGTGTCTGACCCGGTGGAACTGGCGAAGCACTGTATGGAGGATATAGACCCAGAGTTTGTGAATAAGGTTGAGCCCGGCGATATAATAATGGCTACCACTAACTTCGGCTGTGGCTCATCCAGGGAGCATGCCCCGCTGGCTATTAAAGCGGCGGGAATATCCTGTATAATAGCCAAAAGCTTTGCCCGTATCTTCTTTCGCAATGCCATAAATATCGGCTTGCCCTTGCTTGAATGCAGCCAGGCAGTGGATAAGACTGAGGCGGGTGATATTTTGGAGGTTGA
>Ga0209979_1004342_pt1 | contig 11805 bp, 10 predicted proteins | sample AnhtaG_FD_183114 | JGI IMG/M metagenome (GOLD analysis project Ga0209979, IMG submission 183114) | Deep subsurface microbial communities from Anholt, Denmark to uncover new lineages of life (NeLLi) - Anholt_01485 metaG (SPAdes) (version 2) | ecosystem: Environmental > Aquatic > Marine > Oceanic...
TCGATGATCTTGTTGAATTGAATGGTCCTTTGATCGCCGGAAGGCAGCAAATCTGACCAGCGCATGGTCACGCTCAACTGGCTGGCAAACGCACCAAAAACAATCGTGAGAAGCAACACAATCCAAAGCATTCGCCAAGGATGGGTGGCATGCCATTGGGCCAGCTTAATCAGGAATTTTTCTCTCATTTTAGTCCCTCTATGACAAATTCATCGAAAATGACCTTATCACACTCGAAAAGAACTGGTCAACACAATAATCTTGACCTTTATCTGTGTGTTATAGCAAGCCCTTAAGAATGAACAAGAAATAAACCTGCTTACAGTTTCGATAGAGTTCTCAACACCCGGATTTCCCCCTATTTATTCGTAATGAGTCCACATCCGGATGTTCTTGACTGCTTTTTCCTTTTCTAGAACCTGATAGACTATCCTATGCTGAATATTGATTCTACGGGAATAAGCACCGGAAAGATCACCCACCAATTTCTCAAAGGGAGGAGATTTCCGAAAGGGATACTCACTTTGAGAGATGTTATTGCGTATCGTCAATTCGGAAAATATAAATATACAAATTATTTTTTTCAAGAAATGTTTCGGTGCGTTCGAGTTTGTAGCCGGCCGCATTCATTTGCGTCTCGACTTGCTCAGGTGATGTGGCATTCAACCACTCTCCAATCGCAACCAATCCGCCGGGCTTGAGTGCCAGTCTGGCATTGCGCATTAGCGCTATCTGATCTTGGAAATGATGGTAAGCGGAGATGACAAATATCACGTCCAGCTCACCCTTTGGGAGTTTGGGATCGGTGACATCTCCAAGAATAGTTGCGACGTTTACCAACCCCCACCGTTTACACCGCTGCTCCAGATGCTTAAGGGAAGCAGCATCGATGTCTTCTGCATAAACTTTGCCGGTTTTCCCTACTCTTACAGCTATCTGCACGACATACCGACCCTTGCCAGCCCCGATCTCTGCAACAACCATCCTCGGCTTAATTCCGATCGCATCCATCACCTTATCAGGCGGTTGCAGGCGATTAAGCCGGGCTTCATTGTAATTTTCCGGCGTAAGAACTGTCTGTTGCTCTTGTGCAACACTGGCGGCAGCCGAAACAAATAAAAAGACTAAAATAATAAGCACAATGACAATGGTTGTTCGACTCATAATCGTCTCCTGATAGCAAAACACAGCAAAAAATATACCAATATCGTTTCAGACGGCTCTTGCTCTCATCATTGCTTTCAATGTTCACTTTTGAACAACCCATATCCATATTCGGACAGCCGATGCACTGGTTAACACCTCTCCGGCTCTCCGATATTCTTTTTCAATCGCGATAAGGAAAATTCGAGCTATTTTTCTCCCCTCATAAATCAATAGAAAACAGAACCGCGGAATGAACCTCCTTTAACTTTTCATGGGTTAAGGTCGTGATGAGGGAACCGATTTTCTTTTTAGAGACCGTTTGAATATGATCAAAATTGATCACACAGTCTGTGGGCATACCATCCGATATCGACAAGATGACCTCGCTCGGTATATTTCTTATTGTCGATGTGATCGGAGCCACCGTTACTTCGCCAAGATATTCCAATATGGAATCGCGCGTCAGGATCAGGACAGGTCTTTTTTTGTCTGGTTTTTTGAATTTGTACCACCTTACCTCGCCTCTTTTCATTCATCCCCCCAATCCTGTTCTTTTTCCCAAACGCTGAACTCGAATTTGCTCACCGGGTTTAGCTCGTATCCCTTTCGATGCTTTTCTTCAAGTCGTCTAATATTCAGTCGCTCGATCGCTTCACGCAAGGCCTGCCGGGTAAAGGAAGAACGGGTGGTCTTGAGTTCTTTTACGATTTTGTCGACCAATTCGATAAGCTCTTCGTCCAAAGTCATTTGTACTACACGCATTGACACCCTCATATATATGTTGATTTATATAGCTATAATATTAGCTATTCACCTACATGTCAAGGACTCATCGACACATTGCCAATTCTTTGATGTTTTTTTCCGTTTCGATAAAAAGACGGACCTGCCGGCTTATTGAAAAAGCTTTAAAAATGCGGTATTTAAAGAGGCGTTTGGCCTATTCATATCTCAGGCAGTCGGCGGGATTGGCGGAGGCGGCCTTCACAGCTTGATACCCCACTGTCAAAAGCGCAATCAGCAATGCCATCAGTCCGCTAAGGACAAAAATCATGAGGCTTATGTTGATGTGATAGGCAAAGCTTTTCAGCCAGTTGCTTAGGACAAAATAGGCAATGGGCCATGAAATGAGATTGGCAACAAGTACCCACTTGGTGAAGTTTTTCGACAGCAAGACAAAAATTCCCGTATTCGAAGATCCCAAAACCTTCCTGATCCCGATCTCTTTGGTTTTTTGTTCGGCGATAAAGGCAGTCAAAGCAAAAAGCCCCAAACACGAAATGATGATCGCGATGCTGACAAAATACTGCAATAATTGTTTCAGACGCTTCTCTGCCTCGTATTGCTTGGCAAAAGATTCATCCAAAAAACCGTATTCCAGGGCGAAACCGGGACAAAATTCCTTATACACATTTTCAATGTGTTTGATCGTATCCGTAATGTTAGCACCGGCAATCTTGATGCAAGCTCTCCTCGTCCAGTGATCCCAGGATATGGCCATCGCTCCGATCTTGTTATGCAACGAGTTATAGTGGAAGTCCTTAACGACTCCAATAATAGTGTTTCTTCCTGATCCCGTAGTGCTTCCCACAGGCTTCTTAAAACCAAATTGTCTGACAGCCTCTTCGTTAAGCAGGTATTTTCGGTCAAAATCGGTCCGGGTTTCATAAGAAAAATTTCGTCCTTCGATCACCTCAATATCCATCAGATCGACAAAATCGGGATCCGCGTTTATTACCTTTAATGGTATGCCATCATCTCTATCCGGAATGTTCCACGTCCAAGTGTTTGTGATTTTCCCCGGCAGCTGATTCAGAAACGTGACACCTCGAACAGCGGGATTGGTGAATAACCGCTCCTTGAAGGCCCGTTTGCTGCTCAATATTTGTTCTGCTTCTCCGCTAAATCTATCTCCTCTCAAAGTACACGTAAGCATTTGTTCATAGTTCATTCCCAGGTCTGAGTTCTGCATATAGTTCAGCTGTTTAACCACGGTAATGGTGGCAATGATAAGGGAGATCGAGATGACAAACTGGAAGGCGATCAGGAGCTTGCTCAATATGGAGCCTTTCCTCCCTTTTCCGGATTTCCCTTTCAACACCAGAACCGGCTCTAAAACAGATAGATAAAAGGAGGGGTAAATGCCCGAGACAAAAGCCGTGAATAGCATAATCCCGACGATCACAACTAATATCCTGATATCGAAAGGCACTAAGGCTATGCCCTCACCTGTCAAGGTGTTGAAATTGGGAAGGAGCAACCTTGTCAAAAACAACGCCAACAGGAATGCAATAAACACGATGATAAACGTCTCCCCAAAAAATTGTTTTTGGATGGAACTCCGCCGGGCTCCGACAACTTTCCGGACGGCTATCTCTTTTTCTCTGGTTTTTGTTTTGGCGATCGTGAGATTGATGAAATTTATACAGGCTATGCCCAATATCAACAAGGCGATTATGGAAAACACCACAACCAATTGGATGTTTCCGTGTTTTGTGTTTTTTTCTTGCTGCAGATGACTGGCAAAATAGATGTCATTAAAGGGCCGGAGGATCAGACGATCTCCTTGGTATCGGTCCATCTCAACGGCACGGTCATTGATTTTTTGTGTGAGCGCAGAGATGTCGGCTTCCGGATTAACCAACAAATATATCGAATGATTGTAATTGCGGGATGTCAGAAAACTATCATCCCCCTGTATTCTTGTCATATCGTTGGCAGAGACAAAGGCATTGATATTCATGTGGAAATTTTCAATATCTTTAACAACACCTGTAACAGTATAATCATAGCTGTTATTCATCTGAACCATTTTCCCCATGGGATTGTCATCTCCGAAAAGCCTTTTGGCTATTGACTCTGTCAGGATAAGGGAAAAAGGATTCGCCAGAGCCCTTTTGGGATCCCCTGCGATGAAAACGAAATTAAACACCTCGAATACAGCGTCGTCAACCAGGGCAAATTCCGTCACGGTGAATATTTTTTCGTTGTGTTTTAGGGTGGGCTCCAACCAAAAGTAAAATCTGATGGCTTCTTCCACCTCCGGAAAGACGACAGCCGTTTCCCGCAAATACGGTGGCATCACCACCCAAGTTTCATTCTCTAGCCTGTAAATCCGGTCTTTGTTGACCTGCCCAGAATCGTAACTCAACTGTACTTGAACCCAAAGAATGATCAGGATGGCACAGGTCATGCCGACAGCGAGGCCGAATATGTTTATAAAAGAAATCCCCTTATGCTTGACTATGTTCCTTAATGCAACTTTGAGATAATTGCGTATCATGATAGTCCATCCTCATAATTTACCTATATAGACGTCACCCTTAATGAGAAGGTTGCATTCTTATGATTCTAAGATATAAGGAAGCTGGCTGTCTTGTAATTATAAGACAATCTATCGAGGGAGTCTCTGCCCAGCCAGCCAAACAGAGCCTTCCTATATTTTCAATAAAATTAATATACTTTGTCAAGCGAATACGAAAAAAAAAGTTAAATTTTTCTGTTAAGCCTATTTTTCGATATCTTTTTCCATCAGCCGGCGCCACTTCTCCATCAGCTCCTGATTCAGGTCCAGCGGCGGTTTGGCATCCTCAGGTAGAAATGGCTTATAGGGATGTTCGGCAGAGTAGGCCTCGAACTCATCTCGCAGTTTCTGCAGCTCCTTCGGTTCGGTCATCAAATCGATGGCTGATGCTGCAATCGCTTTGGCTCCGGCGTTCAGACCTTTCCAGGCTGTCGAACCATAATTGCAGGAGACTGAAGACCAGTGATGCCCGATGGCTCCCGGGACTTGTCCAGGAAACCGGATAGTTGCAGTGGGGGCGATGAGCGTAACATCACCGACATCCGAAGACCCGCCACCGACAAAAAATCCCCTTCTGTCTCTGAGCTTACCGACCTCAGTGGGCATTCCATTCGCTTCACGGCTCAGTTCCTTTTGCAAAGCCTTGGCATAAGCCTGCTCTTCCTCAGACCATTCGGGCATTCCGACAAGCTCGATGTTTTTATGGAACAGTTCGGCAGCCGCCTTGTTGGCGTGGCGCTGGTGGACAGCGGACAAAACCCTGACCTTGGATAATTCCGTTCCAGTGGCAAGAGCGCCGGCTTTAGCACAGTTGAGAACCCTCTCGTACATATCCTCCAGCCTCTCGTCGCTGTTCCGGATAAAATACCAGACACTGGCTTTGTCCGGGACCACATTGGGGGCTTCTCCTCCGCTGACAATGACATAATGCATACGGTATGTGTAAAAAAGATGCTCTCGGAGATAGTTGGTTGCCACGTTCATGATGTCTACAGCATCCAATGCACTGCGGCCTCCCCAGGGGGATGCCCCATGGGCGGTCTTCCCTGTGAAGGTGAAGATGACAGAAAAAAGAGCGTTCCCGCCAACTCCATAGCTAGTGCCAAAACCACTGCCGCTGTGGTTGTCGATGACAGCATCCACATCATCGAAAAGCCCGGCCCGGATCATGTAAGGACGGCTAATCAATGTCTCCTCGGCAGGAGAACCAAAAACCTTGATCGTTCCCTGGAATCCATGCTTTTTCATGGCCTCTTTGACGGCGATCGCTGCCGCAACCGCAGCTGTACACATGGTATTGTGGCCGCAGCCGTGACCGGGAGCTCCCTCGACGATCGGATCCTGAGTGGGAACCCGCCCTTTCTGAGAGAGCATCGGTAAAGCGTCAAATTCTCCGAGGATACCGATCACCGGCTTCCCCGAACCGTAGCTGGCCACAAAACAGGTAGGCATTCCCGCAGCACCCCGCTCTACAGTAAATCCCGCCTCTTCGAGCATATCGGCCAGAAGCTTGGACGATTTGAATTCCTGCATCCCCAACTCGGCATACTCCCAAATGGTATCAGAAATCTTTCCGAATTTCTCTACTATCTCGGGTTGGCTCAGCAATTCCAGCACGAGCTTTTTTTCTTTCGAAACCTTTTCCTTTGCCAGTCCGGATGAACAAACGACCAGCAAAAAGACAACGACACACAACAAGGAGTAGCCCCTCCGTTTAGACAGTTGTGACATCATTTTTCCTCCAGTATTTAAATATTTTTCTCTTCGCTTATTCAGTCTATTCCCTGGTTTCAATTTGTCAAGGTTGAGCCGATTAAAATTTATGCGCTTCAGTGGGATAGCTCTGTTATTGGCAGGGATATCCACACATTTATGGTGGCTAGGATTTGCAGTGTTTATTCCACTTGAGGGTATTGAAACTGGCTATGGATAAATATCATTGGCCTTGTTGCGACTATGTTTTTGCCAGTCGGCTTTTTCGGATTGTATCTCAAGCAAGCAATGTGAGTTTATTCACAGAAATTGTGGATAAAGAAGTGTGTTTCTGATCAAAGGCTGGGCTGATCGTTGACCCTGTCGTTTTGGATGTGATACTCTTATTTCAGGATGTCAGCGGGTGGAAATTACGGAAACAGTGTGTTCATTTTGAAATAAATGGGATTGCAATAAAGTGAGTATAATTATGGCTGTAGCCATCAATTTATCACAATATATCGCTTTATGATGTCTATAAACATCATTATTAATATTTTCCTTGACAAAAGCAAATAAATGTTTTATATTGATGGCTGTATCCATCATTATATGTTAAATTAACTTTTAATGATGGTTAGAGAAATAATTATGAGTATCCATGGAATGAGTGACAAAGCCATACTACGAGAAATTGGATGTCGTTTGAGACGAATGCGACTTGAAAAGAACATATCGCAACAAAAATTAGCCGATATGGCCGGTTTAAATCGCACAACAATCCGCGACATTGAACAAGGCATTCCCTTTGGTGTCCTGACTCTCATACAAGTTCTTCGTGCTTTAAATGCACTAGAGGAGCTGGATTCCTTTCTACCTGATCCTGGAATAAGCCCGTTACAGCTTGCTAAAATGAAAGGAAAAGAGCGCCAGAGAGCATCTCGCCGAAGTCAGAGCAAAAATAAAGTTGAGTCAGAATGGTAGAAAAAGTTGATACTGCGTATGTGCATATATGGGGGATGTTAGTTGGAGCCGTTTCTTGGAATCCAGATAAAGAATTTGCTACATTTGAGTTTGATAGAAAGTTTCTTGAGCGAGGGCTTGATTTATCTCCCTTAGAAATGCCTATGAGCGAAGCAAGAAGAGGGACTGCTAAATATGAATTTCGTACCCTTCCAAAAAGAACTTTTATGGGGCTTCCTGGATTGCTTGCAGATGCGCTCCCGGACAATTTCGGGAATGATATTATCAATAGTTGGTTGGCGCGACAAGGCCGTACTCCAGAAAGCTTCAGTCCAGTAGAGAGACTTTGCTATACAGGCAAAAGGGCTATGGGGGCTTTAGAATTTTCGCCCATAATTAAAGACTCTCTTGAACAGTCAGTTCCGATTGAAGTGAGTGAGTTAGTCGAGTTAGCCCAAAAAGTAACAGATGAGCGATCTCAGCTTAAAGCTAACTTTGGCAAAGGAGCTTCTGAAGCTTTGTTGGATATAATCCGGGTAGGCACTTCTGCCGGGGGAAATCGCCCTAAAGCGGTTATTTCCTTAAACGATCAAACTAAAGAAGTTCATTCCGGCCAAGTTGATGCACCAACGGGATTTGACTATTGGGTTTTAAAATTTGATGGGATTAAGGATAAATCACTAAGAGATCCCGCCGGATACGGGCGCATTGAATACGCTTATTACAAAATGGCTGTTTCCTCAGGTATCGAGATGACCGAATGCCGCCTTTTCAAAGAAAATGGGCGAGCCCACTTTATGACCAGGCGTTTCGACCGGCTTAGGAGAAATGAGAAGCTGCACTTGCAATCTCTTTGTGCGATCGCTCACTTCGACTTTAATAATCCCGGGGCCTATTCCTATGAACAAGCTTTTCAGACTATGCGCGAACTTAGACTCCCCTATAGTGATGCGGAACAACAATTTCGGCGTATGGTGTTTAATGTTGTAACTCGCAACCAGGATGATCATACAAAAAATATTGCCTTTTTAATGGATAAAAACGGTAAGTGGTTTCTGTCTCCAGCTTTTGATGTAATCTATTCATACAATCCTTCAGGAAAGTGGACGAGTAAACATCAAATGTCAATAAATGGAAAACGAGATAACTTCATTAAAGATGATTTAAAACAGATTGGGAAAGAAATGAACATCAAGTCCTGTAAAGGAATCATTGATGAGATTTTAGAAGTCGCCTCAAACTGGTCTAACTTCGCTAATGAGGCAGGAATTGAGACTGCGCATCTCAAATCTATAGGAAAAACTCACCGTCTTTTTCGAAGTAATTAAAAGTTTTTATTTTCTGGAAATGGCAGGAAATATCGGCCGTTTTTATGAATTATTCAGGATAATCTATTGAGGTTGTAGTATTATTGAACGAAGTCTCGTACTAGAAAAACTGATTATCCCCTAGAAAGGGATAACTCAAGCCTTACATATTGGACCAACGTCCAACGGTTGTCAACCGATGGCATAGAGGTTTACTCTACGGATACAACAGGTGATTGTTGTTGAGGGTGCCTTCAAGAAATTTTTCTGCTATTTCGTTTTATCGCTTATCCGTTCCCATATCGCTTCTATGTTGTACTCATTGATATCGATATCTCGCATTTTGGTTATTCTATCCTTGAAATAGGGGAAGTCTTTCTCTATCGTGAATTTCTTCTTGGTATATTCCAATGTCATGCTCTTTCGAAACATTTCCGATACACCATTCCACAAAGTGGATAGGTATCTGTACTGCTCCTTGAAAGTTTCAACAGATAGAAACATATCCGAGTGGGCCATGTTCACATATTTGATATCCCGTCCGCTTTCAACGATCCGGCCCCAGTTTTCCAACGTAACGGAAAAGTCCGATTTCAGGTCTTTTCGGATATAAGGCAGCATTTGATCCGGGGCAACATCTCCTATCGCCACGAGCCCTTCCTCCGGCACAAAGATCACGATGTCGCTATCCGTGTGCATGCCTCCGATAGAATACAGCTCGACGGTCATATCCCCCATGTCGAGTATCAGGTTTTTCTCGAACAACATAGTTGGATAGGTAGGAACGAAGCCGCTCTGCAATTCCGGAATCGCCAACTTGAGGCAGGCAATGAACTCCTCCGTAAACTTATAATCTCTGGATTCCGGATCCAAATGTTTCAATGCTTCTTCCCGGTCCTTTTGCATGCCCTTGAACTTATCGACAAGTTTGACCAATCCCTCCCCGGTGAGCTCCTCCCTCATCCCCGCCGGAATGTTTTTATGTCCGACAACCGTGGCATCGGCATAAATCTGATTTCCTGCCGTATGATCGTGGTGGAAGTGTGTGTTTATAAGATATTTGAAGTCGTTTCTTCCAAATTCCTTTTCGATCACTTCCCTAACCCTGGCGTCAAGGGACCGGATCAGACTCGTTTCGATCACAACGATTCCTTTTTCTGTGGAAAGGGCTACCGTGGCGATTGTCTGCATGTGGTTGCCGGTCCAAACGATTAAAGCCTTCTCGCTCAGCCTTTTTTGATGCAGGGGCAATTCCACTCCCGCATGTAACACCATCGACAAAAAGGCGATCAACACAATTGACGCTGCGATTTTGAAAGTTGAGCGCATTAATATCCCTCCATTCAGATTGAATTTCACATAGATTAATACGAAATTTGAATTTTATAGTTTTGGGTAAGATATATCCAACGCAAAAGGATTTCATTCTTGCGATACGTAGTTATGGATGAATTGACACATATAGCATGAATAGTTAATAACTATATTTGCGTGAATCAGGATCTATGATGAAAAAAGTCAATATCTCGCAAGTCGATGTTCTGTTTGCGAATGGGATTTACCCGATAGAGTTTCTTTTTTATTTTAAAGAAGGACTCAACACCAAAAAAATCCGGAACGCTCTGAAAAGACTCTTTACGGTTTTCTGGCCCATGTTCGGGGAATATGAGGATGGGATTATATCTTTCGAGAACTATGTCGAAGACGAATATTATGATGAAGAAGTTGTCGACCTAGAATTTGCCATTCCCACTACCGAGAAAGAAAGATTGGAAGTCTATTCTCAGTATTGTCTGCCAGATACAAAAAAATTGTTTCAATTGAAGATCACGCAATTCGAGAATGGCATGATTCTGGTTCCAAAAATGAAACATCTGGCCGGAGATGGATACAGCTATTTTTTCTTTTTGTCATCACTTGCCATGTTATCTCAACACACATTGTTTCCATCCAAATCGTCTTTGATGCAGCTATTCACTAAACCTCATCATAGCAGGATAGCGCTTAAAAAATTCTCATTCAAGGGAATGGATTTAAATTCATTGCAGCAATCCAGCCAATTTACGATCGCGGTTGATGAAATTTTGCGAAAAGATGTCCAATCTTTGATCAGAGAAGTTGCGGATTCGAAGACTTTTCGGATCTCAACGAATGATGTTTTATCTGCCATGGCCGTCAAAAAACTGGTTGGAGCCCAAAAGGAATTCGAAGGTGAATTTGTCGAGCTTACCATTCCCATCGATGTCCGAAGACAGGTCAAAGAGTATGGACGGAGATTTTTCGGCAATGGAATCATGCTGCATAAGATGAGGCTGAAAAAGGATGATATCGAAAATTTGCCTACAGAAGAAATCGCCGTTCAAATCAGAAAATCCATGCCTTCTGTGTCCAAACAGTCCTATGTAGACTATTTAACAATGCTGGAAGAAATCATTTCTGAGGGAAAAACAGAAAAATTCAGGCCGTTCGATCCGGCATCCGGTTTCCTGGTGACCAACATTTCAAGACTTCCTGTAGACAAATTGAACTTTGGGGCCGGTCCGCCAGATTTGATCTTTCCATTGACCATAGAGAAAAACGCAGCTGCGGTGTTGGCGAAAGACGAAAATTTCATCTTGAGATTTGCCTTCTGATTGTTCCTGATATCAGCTGTAAGTATCCCAGTGATTCAGACAGTGGGGAAGATCCATTCTAATTCGTTAATTTTTAAGAACTTGTAGGCTATCTAAAAACGACTCTTAAAATTATTTTCGTATAGTTCTCTTTTTTTACTTGACAACTGATTGCATATAATATATAAACATATCAGTTATAGGGTCGTTATGGACTTAAGCCGCCTCCGCCAAAAAATCCTGCTCCTCGATGAGAAACGACTCTCTCTCATCAAACAACTCCTCCAACCTCTGCCGATGATCTCTGGAAGCCTCTACCAGATGCACCGGCCCTGCGGTAATCCTCGCTGCAAGTGTGCCAGAGGTGAGCTTCACTCCTCCTGGTATCTCTCCAAACGCAAGGACAAAAAAACAAACCTCATCTACATCGGCAAGATTGCCCCAGAGTGGCTTTCTACCAGTGTCCGCCGTTACCAGAGTTATCAGAAAACACTGGCCGATATCCGCAAGATTGACTATGAAATATCTGTGACATTAAACCAGTTGCGTGATGCAAAACTGAAGACTTTTGACAAGGCTCGTCAATGAATCTTCTCGTTTTTGAACAGGACAAGGTCTACGTGAAGAAGTGTTTGGAAAATGGGGAGATTGATTATCTGGAGGCCGTTTCTGAGGGAGCGGAGACAGAGTTTTTCGAATATCTCAACACCCGAGGGGTTCTGAAACATTTGGCCGACACCTACCCTTTGAAGCGGAAGAAGCAAGAGGTACCTCTATGGCT
>Ga0209979_1004343_pt1 | contig 11805 bp, 11 predicted proteins | sample AnhtaG_FD_183114 | JGI IMG/M metagenome (GOLD analysis project Ga0209979, IMG submission 183114) | Deep subsurface microbial communities from Anholt, Denmark to uncover new lineages of life (NeLLi) - Anholt_01485 metaG (SPAdes) (version 2) | ecosystem: Environmental > Aquatic > Marine > Oceanic...
GGTGAAGAATTAGATCTTTCATTCTTTGGTCACTGATTTAACAAAGATCTATATTCGATAAGCTTGATGTTTAGTCTGGGGAAAAGGACTTGCATATCTTAGGAAATCTATTAATGGGGGCAGGTCAAGTTAAAAAAAATCAAAGACGATATTGCCCAATGGGTAAAAGAACTTCAAAAACCCGAGCTTGACAGTAAAATTTTACCTTTTACCCATGGACAACGAATTTTTAGATGGGGAGGAAAGAAAGACCAATTTGCAGATTATATAATACCACTTCTACAAAAGTATCCAAAGACAAGACGAGCTGTTATCACTATAAGGGACCCTTTTCTTGATTGTAAAATTCACAAACATATTCCTGCGCCGCAATTAATTCAGTTTATTAGAGATAAACAACTGATTCATATAACGGCTTATTATAGGGCCCAAGAAATGTATCTCTTCTGGGTAATTAACGCATTTGAATTAATAGACTTGCAACATATGGTCTGTGAGATTATTAATGAGGGGACAAAACCGGGAAGCGTGACAACAATTTCATTTATAGCATATTTAAAACCTTCTGATTTTCCTAGAATTTCAATAGAAATGTTTGAATTATCAGCCTTATCCCAGTGTGAATTGAAAGAATTTTTGAATTTGGCTCTAATAAAGAAAAAACGTGATAAAATAAATGGTCTAATTCAAAGTCTTACTGCAGATATGCAGAAATTAGAAGGGAAGACTTCATTGGAGACGGGAGGTTTTAAGATCTTTAAAGATTTTGTTCAAACACACAGTTTAGAAATCGGAGATTTTGTTAGTAGACCACTTATAGTTAAAATTAACGAAGTACTAAATAGTCTCTCTATCTTAAGAACATATTTAAGAAAAGAGATTGGCTCAGAAGTAAGAAAAGAGAAGATTAAGACTTACCAAGATCGTATGAAGGAATTAATTAGTATTGTGAAGACTCTTTTGTGTCCTAGAGTTTTTGTTGCTTCAACAAATTATGGGTTACAGGACATAAGAGCTAGGTTGCCTATATTTATGCATGAGATTGGATTTGTACCCATATATTTTGAATCCGAAGACTTTGACATAAAAAACGGCCACTCACATGATGTATGTCTTGATGCTGTAAAAAACTGTGATTTTTTCTTATTAATAATTGGTCCAAGGTATGGGGGGACATATAGTGGATCGAAATACCCCGAGATGAAGGAACTAAGTATAACTCACGCTGAAACGAGATTGGCCGTTAAGTTGAACAAACGAATTTATGCATGTATAAGACAAAACATTTCTGATGAGAGAAAAACTGTTAAGGATAACATAGGAAATGGAAGACAAATAGAGCCTTCTTTTGCGCAAATAGAGGTGTATAAGTTTATCGATGAGATTCAACAAGGTTGGGGGAACGAGCAGGGAAAGAAGATCAATGCTTGGATTGATACCTTCAACAGAATAACAGACCTCGAAACTACGGTGAAAAAAAGACTAGAAAAATACTTTTCGTCTAGAGATAGTGAAAGGTAAGTATTATATTACCATTTGCGGGAATGCAGAAACGGGAAAAACAACCTTAACTAAACTTTTAGCAGATGAACTCGATTGGCGCCCATGCCTTGAACTGCCGGCCACCTGCTCCCGAGGCTATTATTCCGTTGACTCTAACTTAACAAGTGGTGCTATTAATGGGGGCAGGTCAGGTATGGTCCGGCGCTATTCCCCTGTATTCGATTGGATGGTTGGGGTAATTCGTCAAAACGTGGCACATCACATCTCAACCAGTTATTTCGTACTCAACACTTGAGGTATACCTCAGATTAAATGGGAATTTAAATCTCCGTGAGCCCCTGGTCCTGCTTCTTCTTTTTTAAATCGCCAGACCAGAGGAAACTCCGGATCAGTGACCCAATCCTGCAAGTACTGGGCCCTGAAATGATAGATTTTCCCCAGGTGTCCTTCTCCAATCAGTTTTTTAGCCAGACCGACAGCGGGAACTTTTCTATAATTAAAGCAAACCATATGTTTTACCCCGGCTTGCCTCGCTGCCTCCAGCATCTCCTCAGCCTCAGCCAAACTTACTGCTAGCGGCTTCTCGCAGAGGATATGTTTTCCAGCTTTAGCTGCAGCTACGGCAATTTCCCTATGAGTTGAATTGGGAGTATTGATATCAACCAGACCAATGTCTTCCCGCTGGACAAGTTTTTCCCAGGATGTTTCGTAAGCTTCCCAGCCAAACCTTCCGGCAGCTTCAGAAACGGCAGTCTCTGTTCGACCGCAGATCACCTTCATTACCGGCACTGTCTCGGTTTCAAAGAACATAGCCACATCTCGGTAAGCGTGTGAATGAGCTTTGCCCATAAACTTATAACCCACCATCCCCACATTGATTTTTTTTACCATAAAAAACACCTCCTTTTTATCCACCTGCTTTATCAACCATAGCTCATCTCAATAATTGTAGCAAATGGAATCTCAGCCTTGACTTCGACCGTCGAAGTCAAGGCTGAGTACAACGTGACACATTATCAAAAAAGGAGGGTCCTGTCGTAAAGGGTAAAATACGAGAGTGAAAGGTCATTATTTTCACGGATTGTTTTTTGATAAAAGTCCACTTTTACTTTCACGAAATTTCACGATTTTTCACGAGTTTTACCTTAGCATAAGCATTTTGGATACCAGAATCAAAGTTGGTCAAAAATTTGAGGTCATCCTTCAGGATAATAGAATTTTTCAGTGAAATTGTTTCGTTAAATAACCTCAGCGTAAGCAGTTACGGGAGCAGCATCCAACTTCCTTATTCGCAGAGGGAAAATATAAACTTTCTCTATTTTTCGATTTACCAATGGGTATAGATTCATATCTTCTACAATAACCACAAATCTATGTGAAGAAGCTAAGAGAATCTTGCACTGGAAACTCCTCCTTTTTTCCTTGATCTATACTCTCTATGCTCACAGTATCTATTCCAACTGCCCTTATGGAGGTTAATTTCTCTATAATGAATTTTGCAGCTTCTAGTGAAAGTGCGGGAGGATTTGTTAAATATCTATTAGGATTTGCCTTCCTGTGTCTGCTGAACCCCGTATTTACTAGCAAAATATCCGCCTTTTCAAGAAGTTTCTTATCCTTTGATAAATCTTCCTTTAAGATATACTCATGAGCTTTTTTACGAATGTTCAACAAAAATGGATTTTTATAAAAAAAATAAGAGGGAGGAAGTTCATCGATTGGTAAACCTTTGGAATTGAAATGATAAGGAGCGTCCATATGTGTTCCATTATGACTAAATAGTGTAACTTGGGATGTATTAGAAGTATCACCCCTCGAGATAGTGTTAATAGCAACTATCTTATTTGAAGGATTATCAGGAAAAATAGGATGTTCTTCATTTATTACGTGAGAAAGATCGACTAACATTTTATTCTATCCTTCTCTTACCTGTACTTTCTATTTTAATAATTTCTAAATTTACCTTTCCTTATTCTACTCGGTATTTCTCGATTATTTCTTCGTTTAGTTCTATTCCCAGGCCTGGTTTCTCCAATCTCGCTATAATGCCATTCTTGGGATAAAGAGGCTCCACCAACAAACTTCGATTCAGAGGAGAATCTGTGATAGCGAATTCTAAAAAAGGGGCATTGGCAATCAATGAAATTAAATGTATAGATGCTGCAACGATTATACCTGTGCTCCAAGCATGAGGCACACATAGAACATTTTGGGTTTCTGCAAAAGATATAATTTTTCTACACTCGGTGAAACCACCCGCTCTAGTAACATCTGGTTGAACAACGTCAACTCCTCCCCTCTCTATTAAATCTTTAAAACCAAAAAATGTACATTCCTTTTCCCCCGCCGCTATTCTAATATCGACAGTCTCAGCTATTGCTGAGTAGGAATCTAGATGATCCGCCAATACAGGCTCTTCTAACCAAAAAACATCATATTTCTCCAATTCCCTGGCAATCCCTATGGCTGTTGGAATCTCCCATCCGAGCCCCACGTCTACCATCAAATCTACATCATAACCAACGGCTTTCCTAATTGATTTAATTACTTCGACCGCTTGTGAAGGATTTTCCCCTATCGGACCCCATCCAAATTTAATTGCAGTAAACCCCTCCTCGGCAAAACGGACAGCCTTTTCCACCCCTTCTTTTATTGATTCAGGAAATAAAGTACTTGCATAAACTCTAATGGATTTTTCCAGCGAACCACCAAGGAGTTTCCATACGGGTTTATTTAGCACCTTCCCCATAATGTCCCATAGAGCAATGTCGATGCCACTTATTGCATGGATAGCCGCTCCTCGGCGACCATAATAAAAACTCCCTTTATACATTTTTCTCCATAGTTTTTCAACCTCAAAGGGATCTTCTCCGACGAGGAGTTCTTTCAACCCGCAAGCAGTGTCATGGGACATAGGCGCCTCGATAACTGCCTTGACTACATGAGGTGAAGAATCAACCTCTCCTATTCCAGTAATTCCCTCATCTGTATGTACTTTAATAATCAAAGCATCCTGGGTACCGTCAGCTATCCACTTTACTTCAGGAAGGCGCAGGTGAATAGCCTCCACATCAGTTATCTTCAAATTTACCCCTCCTTTTTACACTGATCATCGCGAAGCTATATTTCTGAATTCCTCTATAATCTTATAACTACCTACAGCGGTAGCTTGTTCAACCAGCTCTTTGTTTCCTACAATGATTTTACCTCGGATCTTTTCCTTCTCGATAAGTAATTCTCTATACATCTCACATCGAGTCCTATTTCCCAAAAGGAGATATGTGTTGCAGCTGTTAAGGCCTGAAAAGTCAAAGAATTGCTTAATACTATACATGTCTTGAGCAGCAATAATCCCGTTTAAGAAGTACAGCCTCTGAACGGCCGTTGTTCTCATAAGGATCTCCATAAACCGAATCATCAAGAGAGATCTTGTTAAACCAAAATTGGTGGCGTATTCAAAACCCTTCAAAATCATAGCTTTGTCAATGTCACTTTTACAACTTGCCATTTCGTTTTCCTTAGGAAGTGAACTGGCAAGAAAAGTCCTCTCTTTCACAGCAGAAAACAGCTGTCCACTCATTGTAGTTATACTCCCTGTAATTTCATTGTTTTCGTTTATTCCTATAATTTTGGTGTGAGAACTCAGTATAATAATTATAACTGGGCCTTTTAAGCCTAGTACATCCAAAGCCCCAAACACCTGTACTTCTTCTCCTCTCATAAAGTCGGCCTGATTAAGATTATCCATACTCAAGTTTTTGAGGTTGTTTTTAACTCCAGGAATGAAGTGGATGGGTTGGGCTAGAATATCAGGTATTATTACCTTTTTTACCTTGAGGGCAAGCTTTTTTAAGCTGACAGGAGTGGATAGATGAGGTAAATTTACAAGTCCCAATTCGGAAGTTATCATTCCACTCGCAACGACGAAATCTATTTGGCTCATCTGAACTTTTGCACTTTGTAGTGCTTCGCCAATTGCCGTTTTTATTCCTTTTTGGAGTTCTGTTATACTTCCCGTTATAGCCGTATTACGTACACCCACATTCGCATATCCTTTCCCCATTATGTGTTCACCTCTTATGACAAAAACTCTAGTATTAGTCGTACCTGAGTCTATAGTGAGAATAATGTCTTGAATCAATTTATTTATTTTCCTCCAACATTTTTAAATCTTCCAAAGCTCGACGGATTTGTTCCCGCCTTTTCTGGTCCAGAGGAAAAAATGGCAGCCTAGGCACTCCGGCATCTATACCGCGGAGTCTTAACATCTCATATACCGAAATGATCGTAGAACCACCTATCTTCATAACATCTCTGAGCCTAAGTACCTTAAATTGGATTTCTTTAGCTTGTTGGAAATTCCCTTTTATGCAAGCTTGATACAGTTTTACGACTATTTCTGGGAACGCATTTCCTAATCCTGGAATGAATGCTTTAGCTCCCAGAACATATGCGGGTAAAAAAAGCGCCTCAGTTCCTAGAACTACATCAAAGCTCTCTCCAGTTTTTCGTATAAAATCAGAGAAAGTCATAAGATCAAAGCTGCTGTCTTTTACCCCAGCAACACCTATTTCTTCTAATTTTGCTAAGGTTTCTGGAGTAATCGCATAACCTACAGTTCGAGGATTATTATAAATATACACGGGAATATTCACTGCATCAACCAATCGTTTGAAATGATTAACTATTCGCTCTTCTGTATGGGAATAGTAGTAAGGAGCTACACTAGCGACTCGATAGGCTCCTATTTCTTCAGCATGCTTAGCTAATGAGACTGAAGTGGCAGTATTAGCACTACCTACATGCACAATAATAGTGATCTTTCTAGCTACTTCTTCTGCTACAATACTCACACATGCCTTGCGTTGTTGCTCAGTCATTAGAGGACCACACCCATAGGAGCCACATACAAATAATCCATGGACATGGTGGGCTAGAAAATTAACCAAAAACCTTAACTTCTTCTTATCAACCTCTCCATCTTCCGTAAAAGGTGTAATTAAAGGGGGCACCACTCCTTCTAACTTTTGAAAAGACATTTTTATCTCCTGTTATCACTAGTTGGTAATAAAGATCAATATGGACCGGTAAGGATAAGAGATTGAAAGCTATTTTCAGAAGAATATTTCAAAAAAAAGAAATTCACTTGAAAATTTTACCCTCTCTACTTAAAATTAAAAGACCCTTCTTAATTCTTTTGGAAATTTCTATGCTAGCTGGAATATGATTAAGTTCTTATCCTCCCAATTTGTTGGATTGTTAGACCTCCGTCAATCACAATTTTGTGTCCCTGTATATAATTTGCTTCATTCGATGCGAGAAATACGACAGCTCCTACGCAATCATCCACTGTGCCCAATCTACCTAAGGGAATTTTGGAAAGATATTCATCTCGGATCGCTTTGTTTTCTAAGAATTCTTTGGGGCCAATGTCTGTCCCGGCAATATATCCAGGTGAAATTGCATTCACATTTATGCCATAAGGACCCATCTCAGCAGCCATTGAGAGCGTTACAGCGTCCATCGCTCCTTTAGAGGCATTGTAAGCTGACCGATCAATTTCCACCTGAAATGCATTAGCAGAAGAAATATTTATAATTTTGCCCTTAATTTTATTTTCAATCATTCTCCTAGCAACCATTTGACTGCAGAAAAAAGTCCCTTTTAAATTTACGGATAATGTTCTATCCCAGATATCTTCCGTCATTTTAAGAAAGGAACTTGCCAGAACTATTCCAGCGTTATTTACCAAGGTATCGATCTTTCCGAGAAAATTCCAGGCTTCTTCAACCAATTTATTGATACCGTTCATCTGACCTACATCAGCTTTAACACCTATTGCTCGTCTTCCCAAACTTTTAATAATTCCAACTATCTGTTCCGCTGATTCCTTATGGCTATGATAGTTTATTACTACATTGGCTCCTTCTTTTGCAAGTCCCAAAGCGATAGCTCTCCCAATTCCTCGAGAACTGCCGGTAACAAGAGCATTTTTTCCCTCTAACCTCATTAAAGCTCCTCCTCCTTGGAAAACTCTTGCAAAATCAAAAGACTGCATTCGTTTTTCTATCTTTTCTCGAGAAAAGGAATAATATAAGGTGCGTCCGGTATTGCTAAGATTTTCATATTTGGTCCAATACGTAATTCGGCAAGTTTGAGAGCTTGTTCAATTGTAGAAGCATGTTCCACTCCCATCTCGGAAAGCTCCTTCTTAGATATTTTTTGAGTCACCACAATTACGTGAGCAAGATTTAGCACTTCGGCCCATAGCTGGGCAGCATATTGATCTAAACTTATTTTGCCTGAGGAAAGATATCCCAGTAAATCTCGAGGATTTCTAAATTTTTTTACAAGATCATAGAATGCCATATGCCCTATACCTTCGCGGCATTCGGCTACTAAGACAATCGTCCCGCCTTTTTTGACAATTGGTTCCGTTACCCTAATAGGACAAACCAATGCATTTAAGGCTTGATATAAACTTATGTCAATAGGAGAAGGACAACCAGTAATAGTAACATCTGCTTTTTCAGAAACTTTGATCTTGGCCATTTTGTCGAGGATCTTAGCCCCCTCTCTGTGAGCTCCTATAGACTCTCCAGTTACAACTCCCACAATTTCTCTGCAGGGGTTAACGACAACATTAATTATAAAACAAGAACCTATCATCTTTGTTACTTCCTCCATGTCTTCTCTCATGGGATTTCCCTCAATTACACCCAAAGCAGAGGAAGGATGTGCGATAGCTTCATAACTATGGTTCATGAGGATTGTATCTAAACCAGCGGTCCCTGGTATTATTGATTTAGCTCCCCCAGTATATCCAGCTTCACTGTGAGGTTTTATACATCCTAGAAGAATTCGTAAATCCGCGTCTACTACTAGCCTATTAAGTCCAATTCTTGTACCCCGCGAGGTTTTCCCCAAGTATTTCGTTGATGATTTGTTTTTTGCATCATGATTAACCGTTTTAATTCTACTGAGTATATCTTTCCCTAGAAGGTATTCTTGCTCTTTTCTGGTGACTTTTCGATGTGCTCCATTGGCAAATATTATTGTAATGTCTCTATCGAGTACACCAATATTAGAGAGTTTTTTTAATAAAGGACCTAAAAGATAATGAGTTGGTGTCGGCCTTGTAATATCATCAACTATAATCGCTACTTTGTCTCTTGATTGCAGTAGATTCTCTAATTTAGGACTTCTAATTGGATGATCAAGAGCAAATTTTATTGCTTTTTCAGAATCAACAACGGGCAAATAACGGACTTTTAAAACACTTAGGACATTCTTATCTGGAATCTCGACTTTTATTTTTTTTGATCCAAAAGGAAATTCTATTTGGCTCACTAGTTTTACTCCTCTTGTATATTCTGGGTTAACCGTGAGAATTTACATGTAACCCTCTTTTTAACACCAATTTTACTGCTTGCTGACGCTAGGACTAATCACCCATTTCTCGCCGATACTACGGACCACTTCTTCTTTTTCTAACTTCTTCAAATGAGCAAAAATGGGGAATAAAGCTTCGATGGTATATTGCCTCCCCTGCTTTTTACAAATTTCCTGCGTTATCTCACCTAGGTCTACCTTGTTTCTCGAACTTCTCAAAATTTCCATAATAGCTTGTTGATTCTTATTAACCTGAGAATAACTTTCTTCAAGGAAAGTTTTTGCCTTCGTTCCCTCTATAGGTGAGGTGTGAGAGGGAAGAATTCTTCTCAAATTAAGTTCCCCTATGCTTCTTATAGAATTTAAATAATTCTCAACATCGTCGTATTGGCTTAGCAAAGAGAAAATGCCTCTTCCGACAATAGAATCTCCAGTAATGAGCGAACCGGATACAGGCTCATATATACAAACAGAACCTGCTGTATGTCCAGGTGTCGATATGATTTGGATTTGTAAATCTCTACCTAAATTAATAATAAGGCCTTCATTGAACTTTATATCCACAGTCGTCTCTGCTCCCATCATTGCTAAGAATCGAGTTTTATCCTCAGAAGTAGGTAAAAATATTTTGGGAAATCTTTCTAAGAATTCTGAACATTGGTTTTGGTGGTTTTCAATCCAACGACTTGCCTTTTGGTGTGCAACAATCAAACAACCACATATTTCTTTAAGTGAGGCATTGGAACCGATATGGTCCGAATGTGAATGAGTATTGATAATTAACTTAAGAGAACTTCTCTTGTAACCCAAGAATTTGAGTGCAGATAAGACTTGGTTAAAGGTTTCCACGGTACCTGAGTCAACCAATATCAAATAGTCTCCAATTATCAAATAGGAACACACGTATTCATGGTTATCCAAATCAGATTTAATCCTATAGAGAAAATCTGAAATTTGTAAAATCTCTTCTTTTTCCATTTCCCTGATTCTTTCTAAACTATTCTAACTTCTTATTCTTTAACGTGCATTAAGTACACGTGCCCTCTTTTCTATTTTATCCCCGTAGAAAATTTTATCCCTTCAGCAAAGCTACGCCAGACCAAAGCACCAAAAATAATCGTTGGTATGATCGTCAATATTCCGGCTGCTGACATCTGACCCCACTCGATCCCATGTACCGCTACAAATGAAGCTAATACAACCGGAAGAGTTTTAGCATTCTCAGCGGTAAGAATTAGGGGATACATAAATTCATTCCATGCCAATAAAAAGTCAAAAATACCAATCGTAATTATGCCTCTCACAGAAAGGGGAATAATAACTCTAAAAAAAGTTCCCATCCTAGAAAGTCCATCAATCAGAGCTGCCTCATCCAGTTCGGGAGGAATTTGGTTAAATAATTGATGTCCAAACCACACAGTGAAACCAAGATTGAAGAATAAATATAAAACAATTAATACAATATGTTTATCATATAAACCTATTCCTTTCACAAATATCGCAAAAACGATAAGAACACTCACTGGTGGAATTCCCCTTGATGCAACTATTGCAAGCTCTAAAAACTTTGTCCTACTTGAACCAAAACGAGAAAAATAATAAGCTGCTGGTAGACCTATTAGCAGTATCAGTACGGTTGTGGCAGAACTTATCATAAGACTATTCAAATAATAATACGCAAAAGGGAATCTGGAAAAAACCCCAGCATAGTTGTCAATACTTGGGTAAAAAAACAACTGCGGAGGCATATAAAACTGATTAACTCCCACTTTGAGAGAGGAAAGAAGAATCCATCCCAGAGGAATCAAAACTTGTAATAAGACCAACACAAGAATAAAATACACAACTATCTTTAGGACCAATATTTTCATAATCTAGATTCTCCAAATATTTTGGTAACTAACCAAGCTGCACTAAAACAAAAAAGAATGCCTATCAATGCAATTGCAGAAGAATAGCCTAAATGAAAATAAAGAAAACTATTTCTAAAAGTGATAAAAGTTATGGTTTCTGTTGAGCGACCCGGCCCTCCATGAGTAACAACATAAATAATATCGAATAATGAGATGCAATCGATAGTCTGAATGAGTATAAAGACACCAATAATTGGCCTAAGTAGAGGAAAAGTGACATATTTAAAGGCTTGCCAATATGTGGCACCATCCATGCGTGCTGCCTCGAATGGTTCCTTAGGAAGTCCTTCGAGTCCGCTGAGAATTACTAGAGTGGCAAATGGTGTACAACGCCAGAGTTCAATAAAAATGACTGAAAGAAGAGCAGTCGAAGGAAGAGCTATCCAGGGAATAGCTGAAAAACCAAACAGGGTCAAGAGCCAATTATATAGGCCGTACTCTGGATTTAAGAGATACCTCCATAAAGTACCGACCACTACCGGGGGAAGAAACATGGGAGCAACAAAAATAGACAAAAATAAGTATTTGCCTTTCGTTGTCTTTTGCAACAAAAGCGAAATTACTAACCCTAAAAAAGCACCAAGAGAGATATTGGCCACTGTCAAAAGAGAAGTAACTTTGACGCTATTCCAGAAGCGAGGAGAAAATAATAAATCCCTAAAGTTCCAGAACCAGACGAGTCTCATCGGCTCCCATGGGCGTGCTAGATTCCACCTGTGAAAAGAGTAGTATACCAAAAAACATAGAGGAACAACGATCAAAAAGATGAAAGTAACTAAACTGGGAATGGCAAATATAAAAGAAGAACTCTTTTTTTTTTTGCATTTTTATCAGAACTTTGTTCTCCTATACTGTTTTTCTTCTTTGAGGTAGTTTAAGAACTCCTCCCTCTGTATTTTTGGGCTACTTCAACCCACCAAGATTCCAAACAACCCACCTGACAAAGTAATTTCGTGACTATTTAGGTACTCCCGTATCAGCTCAAATACACAACTTA
>Ga0209979_1004344_pt1 | contig 11804 bp, 11 predicted proteins | sample AnhtaG_FD_183114 | JGI IMG/M metagenome (GOLD analysis project Ga0209979, IMG submission 183114) | Deep subsurface microbial communities from Anholt, Denmark to uncover new lineages of life (NeLLi) - Anholt_01485 metaG (SPAdes) (version 2) | ecosystem: Environmental > Aquatic > Marine > Oceanic...
TTTCCTGCTTGGAGGCGACCCGCACCACGCCGCCCAGCGAAGGAAAGGACAGGGGCAGGCTCTCGGGCAGGCCCGGGTACTGGTGAAAGACGTAGCCCAAGGTGGTCGCACACACCACCACGGCCGCCAGGACCAGCCCCTGACCCAAGCGGTCCTGCCAGAAGGGCTGCGCAGCCAGAGAGACCCGCTCGGTGGCCTGAGGCAGCGACACCAGCGCCCCCAGCTTCTGGAATGACTGCAACTCGCCGGCGAACTCCACCTCGTCCTCCACGGAGATCGCATACGACTGAGAGGGAGTCACCACGTAGAGCAGCTCCTCGGGGGAGCGGTGCGTCGAATAGAACAGGGTGTCGCCGATGCGCTCCACCAGGGCCTGGCCCACGTGGTGGCCCAGCCAGCTCACCCCGGCGATGCGCGGCGGAGGCGCCTCGCGCCCCGGCACCAGGCGCTCGATCTGCCCTACGGGGACGGTCTGGCGAATATCGCCCCAGTGGATGGAGAGACCGTTGCGGTCAACCAGGTAGCGCAGGGTGTGGCAGCTATACGTCCAGTAGGCGAAGAGGCTGCCCAGCCCGAAGAAGAAGGCCGCTGCCAGGTAGGGAGCCAGCACCCCCAGCGATACCGGCTGGGTGACACCTCGCACCACCAGGCCGATCGCCAGGAGGTAGCACCACGCGGCCAGCAGGCCGCCCATCAGTGTGCCCAGGGTGCGAGGGGGTCGAAATTCCATGGGAGATCCCGAGCGCCCGGCTAGCCCTGCCTGGCTGCGGGCTCCAGCCTGGGCGAGGCCGAGGTGAGCCAGTGGGTGTACTTCTCGTCCCTGCCCACCAGAATGTCGAAGTAGAGCCCCTGGAGGCGGCGGGTAACCTCGCCGGGCCCCCCGTCGCCGATGGGCCGCCGGTCCACCTCCACCACCGCGCTGACGTGCGCCGCGGTGCCTGTCATGAAACACTCGTCGGCCACGTACAGCTCGCTACGGTCGATCTGCCGCTCCACCGTCTCCACGCCCAGCTCCTCCCGGGCTAAGGTGATGACGGTCTCGCGGGTGATCCCCACCAGGATGTTGTCGGAGGGGGGAGGCGTAATGAGGCGGCCTCCCTCCACCATGAAGATGTTCTCGCCGGAGCCTTCCGAGACGTGGCCGTCAACGTTGAGCATGATGGCCTCGTCGAAGCCGTTCTCCTGGGCCTCCGTCTTGGCCAGGGCCGAGTTCACGTAAAGGCCGTTCACCTTGGCCCGGGCGGGGATGCCCATGTCGTCCACCCGCCGCCAGGACGAGGTCATGCAGCGGATACCCTTCTCCACGTCCAGGTAGGGGCCGAAGGGGGCCACGAACATCAGGAAATCGTCCTCCAGGTCATGCATGCGCACACCGATAACCTCAGAGCTCTTGTAGGCGATGGGGCGGATGTACACGTCCTCGGTGTAGCCGTTCAGCTCTACCAGCTTCACCGTCAGGTCGCACAACTCCTCCGGGGAGTAGGGCAGGTCGATGCGCAGGATGCGACAGCTCTTGCGGAGGCGCTCGAAGTGGTCCCGGACGCGAAAGAGGTAGATACGGCCGTCCGCCTCATTCCAGTTGCCGCGGATCCCCTCGAAGCAGGCCGTGCCGTAGAGGAAGGCATGCGTCATCACCCCGATCCTGGCCTCCTCCAGGGGAACGAAGCGCTTCTGGAAGTAGGCGGTGGGCGTGGCCATCTCCTGTGGCTCCTTTCTGCGTCTACCGGCGGGCAGGAGTGGCGTGATTATAGCAACTTACGTGAAACGGGCAAAGTCCGAGACTCTTGCGCCCACGGGGAGATGTAGAGCCTTCCCAGTCTCCCGAAGCTACAGGTAGAGACGAAACCCAGGCCACCCCGCGGATGAAGCGGCAGGAACCGCACCTGCCTCTACTTCCCCGACGGCCGCCCGCCACCAGCTCTCCGCGGCGCCTATTCCTTCATGACTGCTCCCAGGTGACGCCACCAACTCAACATCATCGACCTGCTGGAGGCTACGGCATGCGACTGCGCTGCAGCAACTTGCCACTCCCGGCGGGCGTATAATGACACGAGGTTGCGCGCCTCAACCACCACGAGGACAATTGACATATGGAGCACGAGGCACAGATCGACACGTTGCGGGCCGCTATCGTTGAAGTCTTGTCCATGACGAGCAAGGTTGTTGCCGAGCTATCCGAGCCTGACAACCTCCGCTTGATGGTACTGAAGGGGATCACACAGGCGGCCCACGACCACGCCTCAGCGATCTTGCGGTTGTCCGAGGAGGAGCAGACAAGATCGGCCAACGTCTTGCTTAGGACGCTGATGGAGGGGTGGATCACCGCACGCTACGTCTTACCTGACGATACTGGGGAGCGCGCTAGAGCCTACGTGATGAAGGAGCTAACAGAGACGTTGCGGTTGCTAGAGAAGCTGCGTGGCTTGGTCGACAAGAACCCCTGTGAAGAACATGCAATCCTGGCATCCGCAGGACTGTCCACGCTCAACGACCTTGACCGGCGAATCACAAAGCAAAGGGGCTACATCCAACCCCTCAAGGAGCGTGGCCTGCGCTCGTTTCCCAATGTGGCCGACTGCGCCAAAGCCCTTGGTCTAGACGTTGAGTTAGCATATGCCAACGTCTACGGCTTCCTCTTGTCGCAGCAGGTCCACGCGAGGCCTCGCGACACCCTAAGAAGTCTCCTAAACCACGCCGGAGACGGCGACGACCTGTACGAGATCTTGCTCACAACGCTCTACCTGTTGGTCCAGATGCTCGGTATGACCAGCCAGCATTTCGGCCGCCCTGAACGCAAATCGTTGGTGCGGTTCGAGACGCTCCTGCAGGACCTGCAAAGCCCACAGCCTTGACACGCGAGAGGCCAGGGTTCCGCCGCGTGCTGGGCACGAACGGACTACCCCCCTCTCACTCCCCCTCCCACAGCACGTCGCCGCAGAGGTCGTGTGGGTGCTCGCGCGAGGCGAACACCGCGTACTCCTCCTTTGAGCAGCCGATGGTGACGTCATCGCCGTGGCCGGGGTAGACCGCGGTGTCGTCAGGCAGGGAGTACAGCCGTTCCACGATCGAGCGGATCTCCTCCTGGAGTTCCTCAGGCTGGTTGGTGTGGCCGGGCCCGCCCGGAAAGAGGGTATCGCCGGCGATGAGGTGACGGCCCACCAGCAGGCAGATGCTGCCGGCTGTGTGGCCCGGAGTGTGGATGACCCGCACTCGGAGCTGGCCCAGCGGGATCTCCTGGCCGTCGGTCAGGGTCCCATCCACCTTGTCTGCGTGCGCCTCGCGGTCCGCCTCGTGGCAGTAGACCGGAGCGCCGGTCGCCTCCTTGAGGGCGTCGATGGTGGCCCAGTGGTCGGAGTGGCGATGCGTCATGATGATACGCTGCACCTGCGTGCCCCGGGCCGCCTCCAGCAGACGCTCGCCCTCGGCGGGAGCGTCCACGATGAAGGACTGATTGGTGGCCGGGTCGATGAGGACGTAGGCATTGTTCGAGAAGGGGCCGAGAGGGCCTACCTTGATGACCCGGACCTCACCTTCACGCTGCGAGTGCATGGCTGGTCTCCTTGACTCGAACGCTCGGACGGCGAGCATAGCAAAGCCCTTTCAGCGGTGTCAAACGAGTACGCGCCCTTGACCGCCTCCCGGGCCGCTGCTACCATCCCGTCGAATTCGTCCACCGAATCCATCCCCAGGAGCGGCCCATGGAGATTACCCCTCGTGTCCACGACCTGCCCGTCAAGCTGGCGTGGTTCCCGCAGCCCTACTCGCCCAACGTGCACCTGGTTATGGATGGGGGCGAGGGAGCCCTCATCGACGCGGCCTTCGCCGACGAACAGTCGCTGGATGCCCGCCTGGCCTACCTGAAGGAGCTGCCGGGCCTGCGACTCCGCTACATCGTCCTCACCCACCACCATTACGACCACTCCAGCGCGGCCCATCGCCTGCGCGAGGCCACGGGGGCCCGCATCGTCATGCACCGGCTGGAGGAGCCGCTCATTCGCGAGGTCGCCGGCGACGTCCCTCAGGACCTGCCGGGCGAGGCCCGCTTCTTCCGAGAGGAGGCGGCCAAGGCCGTCCCCGACGAACTGGTGGACGACGGCGACACCCTCCGTGTGGGCGGGGCCACCCTGCGCATGGTCCACACCCCGGGGCACACCGCGGGCCACATCTGCCCCTTCCTCGAGGAGGAGCGGGTGCTCTTCGCCGGGGACAACGTGCAGGGGCTGGGCACGACGGCCATCCCGCCGCCGCCCCACGGCGACATGGCCGTTTACATCGACTCTCTCCGGAAGATGCAGTCGCTGGACGCCGCCCTCATCTGCTGCGGTCACGGCCCTCCGGTGAGGGAGGCCAACCGCAAGCTCCAGGAGCTCATCGACCACCGGCGGGAGCGCGACGAGCAGATCCTGGCCCTCATCGCCGAGGGCAAGAACACGCTCAAGCGCATCGTGCGCGCGATCTACCCGGAGGTGGACCCGCACCTGCTGGGCATGGCCACCGGCCAGATCCTCTCCCACCTCCACAAGCTGGAGCGCGAGGGCAAGGTCAAGATGTGGGTCGAGGGGGAGGAGACGTACGCCGAGCTGCAGCAGTGAGAGCTTGTTGCCGAAGGGGGAGTGCAGAGGGGCTCTGCCCCTCTGCCGGGGGTCTGGGGGTGTCCCCCAGATTTCAAATACACCCCGAGGGCGGGCGGGTGGGCAGAGCCACCCGACTTCTGCAACAGGCTGGTGACCCCGCGGGCCCCCGGAGCTGCGGAAACAGCCCTTCCCCGACACGAGGCCCGGCGCTCCGTACTCCGGATGGCAGGAGTTTCCTAGCACTTCCCTAGACCCCACCCCCCGACCGCACATATAATCTCCCCACAGCCCCCATGGAGGGTTCTACCCCATGATCCTTGACCCTGCCCTCGTTCCCATCTTCCCGCGCACGGCCGGCGCCACCCCCGAGGGGCACCTGACCCTCGGCGGCTGCGACGCCGTCGACCTGGCGAAGGAGTTCGGCACGCCCCTCTACGTCTTCGACGAGGAGGAGCTACGGGCCGCCTGCCGCGAGCACATCGAGGCCTTCCGCTCCCGCCACGCCGATAGCGCCGTCATCTACGCGGCGAAGGCCTACATCGGGCGCTGGCTCGCCGCCCTCCTGGCCGAGGAAGGCCTGGGACTGGACGTGGTCTCGGGCGGGGAGCTGGCGGTAGCCCGGTCCGTGGCCTTCCCCATGGAGCGCGTCGACTTCCACGGCAACAACAAGTCGGCCCAGGAGCTGCGCGAGGCGTTGGAGGCGGGTGTGGGCCGCGTGGTCATCGACAACTTCCACGAGCTGGCTCTCCTGAACAGCATCGCCCAGGCGGCGGGCCGCCGCCAGCCCGTCCTGCTGCGGCTGTCGCCGGGCATCGACCCCCACACCCACGCCAAGACCACCACAGGCGTGCTCGACAGCAAGTTCGGCCTGGCCATCGAGGGCGGGCAGGCGGAAGAGGCGCTGGTAGAGGCGCAGGCGGCGTCCGGCCTCGAGCTCGTGGGCCTGCACTGCCACCTGGGCTCGCCCATCTTCGACCTGGAGCCGTATCGACAGGCCAACGGGCTGATGCTGGACTTCGCCGCCCGCATGCGCGAGCGCCACGGCTTCGAGCTGCAGGAGTACAGCCCGGGCGGCGGCTTCGCCGTCCAGTACACGCGAGACGCCTCCGCGCCCACGCCGGACGAGTACGCCGCGGCCATCGTCTCCTCGCTGAAGGAGGCCTGCGGCCCTCTGCCCCTGCCCAGACTGATCGTCGAGCCGGGGCGGGCCATCGTAGCCCGGGCCAGCGTAGCCCTCTACACGGTAGGGGCCAGCAAGGAGGTGCCGGGGGTGCGACGCTACGTGTCGGTGGACGGGGGCATGGCCGACAACATCCGCCCCGCCCTCTACGGCTCGCGATATGAGGCGGTGGTGGCGAACCGCCTGGGCGAGCCGGCCACCGAGCGCGTCACTATCGCCGGCAAGTACTGCGAGTCGGGTGACGTGCTCATCCGCGACCTCGACCTGCCCAAGCTCTGGGCGGGCGACGTGGTAGCGGTGCCCGCATCCGGCGCCTACGCCCTCTCCATGGCCAGCAACTACAACCAGTCGCTGCGCCCCGCCATCGTGGCGGTGCGGGAGGGCCGGCCGCGCTTGGTCCGCCGCCGCGAGACCTACGACGACCTCCTGCGCTGCGACCTCCTGCCGGGAGAGGCCTAGCAGGATGACGAAAAACTCCGCCAGTCGGGGGTACAGGGGGCAGAGCCCCCAAGGTTTCCGCTCTCAGCCTTCCCCGTCCGAGCATTCCGCCCCCGCGCAGCGGGCGGGGGGCCTGGGGGGTGTCCCCCCAATTTCGAACATTGAGGCCGCAAGCCGCCGCCGGAGGCGGCGTGCGACGTGGCCGGCTCGGCGGCAAGCTTTTTCGGCACCCTGCTAGCGCCATGTGGAAGGTAGTAGGCCAGGACGCAGCCGTCACCATGCTGGCGCGCTGCCTCGCGGAAGATCGCATCAGCCACGCCTACCTGTTCGTGGGGCCGGCCCAGGTAGGGAAGGCCACCACCGCCCGCCACTTCGCCCAGGCCCTCAACTGCCAGGGGGACGAGCCCCCCTGCGGGGAGTGCCGCGCCTGCCGCCTCATCGCCGAGGGGAAGCACCCCGACGTCGAGCTGATGGGCATCGGCGGCGTCTGCGAAGAGCCCGACCACCGCGACCACCGCACCGACGGCTCCCGCGACATCCGCATCTGCCAGGTGCGTCGAATGGAGCGCGTACTCAGCCGCACCCCCTACGAGGGACGCTGTCGGGTGATCATCGTCGACCCGGCCGACGCCCTCACCACCGAGGCGGCCAACGCCTTCCTGAAGACCCTGGAGGAGCCCCCGCCCAACGTCGTCCTCATCCTCGTGGCCCAGCGGGAGGAGATGCTGCCGCCCACCGTGCGTTCCCGCTGTCGGCGCGTACCGTTTCGGGCGGCGCCCGTGGCGGCGGTGGCCCGCGCCCTGGAGGAGCGCTGGTCGGTCCCGCCGGAGCGCGCAGAGCTCCTGGCGCGGCTCTCCCGCGGCCGGCTGGGCTGGGCCCTGGCCACCCTCGCCGACGAGCAGCTCCTGGCAGCGCGCCAGGCCGCCGTGGACGAGGCCCAGCGCCTGGCCGACGCCGGCTACGCCGAGCGCCTCGCCGTCGCGGGGGAGATGGGCGGCCGCTGGCTTCGAGATCGGGAGGGCGTGCTGCATACCCTGGAGGCCTGGCAGGAGTGGTGGCGAGACGTGCTTCTGGTATCGGTGGGACGGCCGGAGCAGGTCACTCACGTGGATCAACTGGACAGGTTGCGTCGCCAGGCCGCAAAATGTGAAGTAGGGGTCGCCCTCCGGGCGCTGGAGGCTGTGGCCAGGGCAGCCGGCGAGCTGGAAGAGAACGCCAGCCCCGTGCTGGCGCTGGAAGTGCTCATGCTGGAGCTGCCCGCGCCGGAGGTGGCCGCTTCGGTCAGATCGAGATGAAAGGAGGCGGGACTCTCTCCCCGTAAGCGGTAGACCGCCAGAGAGGAACGAGGGTCCCGAGATCGGCTAGATGGCAGAGCAGCGAGTGCCTGTGGGCGTGCGATTCAAGGAGGCAGGCAAGATCTACTACTTTGACGCCAGCGGATTCGATCTGCACGTGGGCAACTACGTGCTGGTGGAGACCACCCACGGCGAGGAGATCGCCCGGGTGGTGGTGGCCCCGGACCAGGTGGTGGCAAGCGAGATCAAGGAGACCCTCAAGCCGGTCATCCGCCTGGCTGAGCCCGAGGACCTGCGTCGCGCATCCGAACTCAAGGAGAAGGCCACCAAGAACATGGAGACGGCCCAGCACAAGGTGACGGAGCACGGCCTGGATATACGCCTGGTCTCCGGCGACTACGACCTGGACGGCTCCGAACTCACCTTCCACTTCACCGCCGACGAGCGCGTGGACTTCCGCTCACTGGTAAAGGACCTCTCCTCTACCTTTCAGGCCAAGGTGCAGCTTCTACAGGTGGGCGAGCGGGACAGAGCCAAGATGGTCGACGGCATCGGCCGCTGCGGCGAGCGGCTCTGCTGTAGCTCCTGGCTCACCTCTTTCCCCACCGTCTCCATCAAGATGGCCAAGGAGCAGGACCTGCCCCTGAACCCCGGCAAGATCTCCGGTGTCTGCGGCCGCTTGCTATGCTGCCTCACCTACGAGTACGACGCCTACCGCGAGCTCCGCGGCACCCTCCCCAAGATAGGCACCCGCCTGTCAACCCCCGCCGGCGAGGCCAAGATCGTCGGCATCAATGTGCCCAAGCAGATGGTCACCCTGCTGCTGACGGAGAGCATGACCACGTACGAGATCCCCGCCCTGGAACTCCAGCTCCAGTACGGGACGGTGGTTCGACCTGCCGAGCTGGTGGAGGCAGTAGAGACGCCCCTCCGGAGGGAGGAGGAAGCGAGGACTCAGGGCGAGGCGACCGCTACCGAGGCGCCGGCCGCGGCTGAAGGGGCCCCAAAGACACCCCCGGCAGAACGTCCCAAGCGCCGCCGTCGGGGTCGCCGGGGCGGGCGACGAAGCTCCCGCCGTGCGCCCCCCCGATCTGGCGAGACGCCCCAAACATAGTCTGTCTCATCACGCCACCAGTTTGCACGCAGGCTATTGCGTCGCGGCAGAGGCTGTGCTAACATCGCCGCTGTGCTTCCCGTCGCCATGGCGGGTCGCAGCTGGCGGGGTTTTCATCGGCCCAGAATTCAGACTGGCCTGCTGGCGGCTCTCAGAGCTGAGGCTGCCGGGGGCTTTTTAGCGCGCCCGATAGGGGAGGTGCAGCCATGTTCCGCCGGGGCGTAATGCCCCGGGCCTGATAGGAAGGGGGGATCGATGCACGTTACCATCGACGGGTTCGGAGGGGACCCGGAGCGGCTCGCTAATGCGGAGCTCGTGCGGGACCTGTTGGAGCGTTACCCGGCCCGCATCGGGATGACCAAGATAGCCCCGCCTCACGTTCAGCGTTACGTGGGGAACAAACCCCAGGACTGGGGTATCTCCGGCTTCGTCCTCATCGCCGAAAGCCATATCTCCATTCATACCTTTCCCGAACATCGCTACCTCTGGGTGGACATCTTCTCCTGCAAGGGCTTCGACGCCGCCCAGGCAGTGGAGGACGTTCGCCAGGAATTCGACCTGGCCGATATGCGCACCCACATCCTCGAGCGCGGCCTGGAGTATCCCCATGCCGTGGATGCCGCCCTGCCGCTGTCTGCCACCGAGCGGGAGCGGCTCACCGCCTCCGTGGGAGAGTATTGGGAGGGGTGAAGGGGGACAAGCCGGCGGAACGTGAGGACTGAGCCGTGTTTTGGGAAGCGGTCAGCAGCTTTGCGTTGTGGCTCTATCGCAAGTATACGGAGCCGTCCAAATCCCTAGGCGACCTAGTGGTGAAAGTCGTATGGTGGGTGATAACCCTGTTCTTGGGAGTTGCGATCAGCGCCGGTGCGGTGGCGGCTGTGAAGGGATCAGGGTTCGACTTGAGCAAAACTCATCATATCGTGATCTTCAGCCTCGTGCTTCTCGTGGTCGCACAGGGGCTTTCCATTGCGGTCCTTACTTGGCACAATCGACAGCTCTGGTTGGCTTCCGGAGCAAAGAGGATCGAAAAGAGTACGAAGCTCACCAAACTGCTTGACGAGCAAGGACGAGCCTTGACGCTTCTAAATATGAAGGTCCAGCCCGATGAGAGCGCACTCACAAGGTACGTGACTGCTCTGCTGGACGGCGCCTGCGACGTCCTAGGTCTCCGCTACCCAAGGGGGTGCATCTACACACCAGACGCATCCGGCACACGCCTGGTAATATGGAAGGAGGTAGGAATAGGTGACAAGAGCAGGCTGGCGGATGCCTTCGATATCACGGGGACGTATCGCGCTCCCCAAGTTCAAGCCGAGCGCCGCGGTACTGCAGCGAAAGTCTTCATGACGAAGAAGTACACGCTATTCAACGATTGGCGCGAGGACCCCGACTACAAGGTTGTGCACGAAGACCGCTTGAGCAATAATAGGGCCCCGCCGTACCAGGGCTATCTCATCACCCCAGCACTGGATCCTTACGATAATTCACTAGGAGTGATGTGTATCGACCGCCAAGCGGAGGATCCGTTGTTTACTCTTGAGGATGTTAGCGTCTGCCTAGCGATCGCCGGGTACGTTGTCGACGCGATTATCCTGCGGAATAAGCGGGGCCTATGAGGGCTCCAGGCAGGCTTCGCATACGTTGCGGGACCTGAGGAAAGGGGGTTATCATGGATCAGCCAAAAGAAGGGGCAGCCGAGTCGCTCCGCCAGCTCGAGGACGTGCCTGTTGTGTTGAGCCAAACGGTCAGGGAGTATGCAGATGGGACGATTACACTCGTGGAGCTGCGTTCCGTGTTTGATCAGTACGGCCCTTTCGGCCTGGCCTGGGAAAGAGCGACCTCGCAGGTGACCAGGCGAAGCACGCCGGAGCGGTGACGTGGCACCCAGGGTACAGCGGGCCTATCCTATCGGAACGCGCTGGTTGATGCTATGAACGACCTCTTCCACACGCGCGTCAAACCCTTTCCCGTCAGCGAGCGGGCCACCGCCGCCGAGATCGTGGAGCGAATGGCCGGCACGTCCTTCCAGGCCCGTAACCTCGCCCGGGCAGTCCGCATCTGGTCGCGCATGCTGGAGGACGAGGTCACCATCCTCTTCGGGCTGGCCGGGGCCATGGTGCCCGCGGGCATGCGGCCCGTCATCGTCTACCTGATCGAGAACCGGCTCGTCGATTGCATCGTCAGCACCGGCGCCAATCTCTTTCACGACGTCTACGAGACCCTGGGCAAGCCCCACTGGCAGGGCAGCCCCGAATTGGACGACGTGGAGCTGGGGCGCAGGCGCATCAACCGCTTCTATGACGTGCTCGCCCCGGAGACCGACTTCTCCCAGGCCGAGGATTTCGTCACCGAGTTTGCCCTCACCCTCGAGCCGGGCCGACCCTACACCACCCGCGAGTACTTCGAGCTCCTGGGCCAGGCCCTTATCCCGGCAGCTCAGGAAGAGGGTATCCTGACGGCGGCCGTCAAGCACGGTGTCCCCATCTACAGCCCTGCCCTGGGGGACAGCGTCCACGGCATGGCCATAGCCGTGACGCGGGTTCGCACAGGCCAGGCCGTCCTCTTCGACATCATCGGCGACGTGCTTGAGACGGCCCACATCGCCCTCACCGCCAAGGCGACGGGGGTGGTGTACATCGGGGGAGGCACCCCCAAGAACTTCATCCAGCAGGCCGAGGTGGCCAGCTACATCTACTCGCAGGAGCTCCCCGGCCATAAGTACGGCATCCAGATCACTATGGACCAGCCCCAGTGGGGAGGCCTCTCCGGGTGTACGTTCGAGGAGGCCCAATCCTGGCGCAAGATCGCCCCCGACGCCAACACCGTTACCGTCAACGTCGAGGCCACGGTGGCCCTGCCCCTCATGGTGAGCGCCCTGGCCGAGGCCAGCGCCGAGGCCATCCGCAGACGTAAGCGCCCCGCCATCAGCTTCGAGGGGATGCCGGGCGCCTGGCACACCCTGTCCAAGGACGGCCTCCGGCCCGCCGCCCGCTGAGCCCCGCCGTGCCCGACGAGCGCTTCTACCCGCCCTTCTCCTTTGCGGCACCCCCTCCCCAGTACACAGACTACAATCGGTCACGGGTCGTGGTGCTGCCCGTCCCCTACGACTCCACTACCACCGGCCGCGCGGGCGCCAGCGACGGCCCCCGCGCCATCATCGACGCCTCCGAGGACATGGAGCTCCACGACCTGGCCCTGGGCTG
>Ga0209979_1004345_pt1 | contig 11801 bp, 9 predicted proteins | sample AnhtaG_FD_183114 | JGI IMG/M metagenome (GOLD analysis project Ga0209979, IMG submission 183114) | Deep subsurface microbial communities from Anholt, Denmark to uncover new lineages of life (NeLLi) - Anholt_01485 metaG (SPAdes) (version 2) | ecosystem: Environmental > Aquatic > Marine > Oceanic >...
AATGGGAATTCTATTTACCATCCTTATGGGATTTCTGTTTACCATTACCCTGGGAATTCTGTTTACCATAGTACTAGGAATTCAGTTTACCATTTCCAACTTCTGCCTTGAGACTGATGATAGAACAGGAAAAGAGAAAGTCAAGGCCGAATTCCATGGCTACCGTGCCGAACCTAAAAAATGGTTTCTGTCCATCCCGAAGATACAAGAGCGGTCAGGTACTCGAGTGAACTGGAAACAGATCGTCGAAGAAAACGGCCTTCCTGAGTATTTCTTGCATGACAACAAATGCAACAAACCTATCTTCCAAAAAGCATTAGATCGGTATCTCCTAGAAAATGATGTTGAATATGATAAGCCAGACCTCAGTGCAACACAAGCTCTTGGCTTGCAGAGTAATGTAGTTGCAACGTTACCTTCAGTTTATCTCCTCAGAGCGATTACGGATTACAGTGATGAAATTGATAAACGTTCGAGTTCATCGACATTCCGACGACTCATGGGCGACTTAGCTGAGCGGATATTTAAAAAAGATCCTAAGTACCATGAAGTTCAGACTGCATTGGACAATATCAAAGCATTACTCAATAGGGCCGCTGAGGGCAAGCCAGAAACACGGTTGCCTTCCTTGGCAACCGTTGAGACCAAAATCACGCAACTATTGAAGAAACTAATGCCGTCTGTTGAACGCGTCTCAATGGCGATAACAATTGACGAAATGAAAGATATCTTTTCCAGTGGAGTGTCTCTCACCGTGGACGATGGCGTCGATACAGATGTTTTGGCTAAGGGTCACGGCCTACAGAGATGCATAGTATTTACCTTATTACAGACCTTGATAATTAATGAACGCAATCAGCTATTCACTGTAGTTGACGAGGTCAATGATAGCACCGGTAGGATAATTTTGGCTATTGAAGAGCCAGAGTTATACATTCACCCCCAGCTTAGCAAGCTTTTCTATGATGTGATGAAGGAATTCTCCAAAACTGATCAGATCATCTATTCAACTCACTCACCCCTTTTCATTGATGCTTTCGAGTATGATAAATTGGCTATAGTCGAGAAAAAAAGAGTAATAGACGGAACAAGAGTGCGGACATGTGACCCGCAAGCGTTTGATGGCCTCACGGAGCGGAAGATTTTCCAAGGACTCACCAAATTCAATCCGGCAATCAATGAAATGTTCTTCGCACGCAAAGTAGTCTTGGTCGAAGGACCGGAGGACCAGATCGCCATAACGGCTGTGTTGCAGGATGAGAAAATCATTGTCAATAGGATTGAGGAAATAGACTGGTCTATAGTTGTAACTGGCGGAAAACAATCGATCCCCTTTTTCCAAAGAGTGCTTAACGGGTTTGGAATACCGTATGCGGTTCTACACGACCATGACATTACTCCAGACATGGAAGATAGCGACAGAGATATAAACGAACAACAGAACAAAGCAATCAGTTCTCTATTGAATAGGAATCAGGTATATAAATTCCCAGTCAAACTTGAGGTATCCCTTGGACTTGATCATCATCTGAAGGATCAATATGCAGCGCATAAGTTGTTTCAAGCCACGGGAAATATTACCGAAGAAGTAAGGAATATTATTAAAGGTATATTTGAATAATCCGAAAATTGAAGCATCTAACAACCGCATGAATACGGCCGGGGAATGCTCGCTGCGCTTGTATCCCCGCCGGTTATGCAGAGCGTTAGATGAGAAATAAAAAAATTGATTGAATAAAATGTTCTTTCAAATTGCGCAAATTTAGGAGTAGCAACAGAGCCGACACTTACTGTCTCAATTGGAATCAAAGCCTCTATTACATGGGTAATAAACCTTATGGAGGTAATTATGAGCCCAATTATATGCATAATGGCGGGGACGGCGCTACTGGGGAGGTCTGGGGACTTTGTCTCCTAAATCATGAGAGGCTGAAGCGAAAGCAATGTTCTACTCTGATTTGCGAGTTAGCGCAATGGGGGTTCGATTCCCCCTCTCCTCGCCCACAAAGAGGAACAAGATGGAATGGATCATAAAAACTATAGATTGGATTAAGAATATATCAAATTTTTCGGTGATCACCGTCTTACTTGGTGTCTGTATTGGTGCCTGGTTAGTGAATCGCCAAAGTCATACACAACGAAAGCTTGATTTTTATGAAAAACAACTTAGAGAGTTTTATTCTCCGCTAGTCGGGATTAGAAAAGAAATAAGAATTCTAAGTGAATTCCGGCTTGCTGGAGAAAATGCATCCCATGAATGGTGGCAAAAAGTTTGTGAATATGGCAAACAAATCAAAGATCCCGATAAGGCTGAAAAATATTATGGCAAGGAAGGCGAAAAAGTAATAACCAAAATTGAATATGAAAACAAACAATTGACAGAAAAAATAATACCTTCTTATCGGAAAATGATAGATACATTTAAGGAAAACTATTGGTTAGCCGAAGAAGAAACAAAAGAATATTTCCCTACCTTAATAAAATTTGTTGAAGCTTGGGAGAGATTTTTATCTGAAACCCACCACCCTGATGTGTTAGAAGATATTAAAGTAAAAGAAGAAGAGCTAATACCTTTCTATGAACACATAGAGGTAATACATAAATCATTAAGAGGAAAATTAAAAGAAGGAAAAATTTAACATCTAATAATATGTTAGAAAGCCATAGATTTGAAAAGGAAGATAAAATGCAAAACCTTCAAAAAACGCTTATCGAAATTTTAAAAAATGATACTACTTACTTCAGTGATGGTAGGCTCCTAAAAAACAAACTCACTGAAGATGCCTTCAAATTAGAACCCAAACTCATCAAATACATTCTGTCTGATAACAGGCTGAAAAAGCATTTCTTTCTGGATATTGGCGGTGTGCTTGTTTTTGATAAAGACAAGTTCATTCAGTTTGTAAATGACAAACAGTTTTTACCTGATTCCTACACCAGTTTCAGAAAGACAATAGGCTTATTGGATGAAAACGGCTGTTACTTCAAGGAAAAGAGAAAAGTGGTTCTAGCCTGGCCCTATAAGGATTGCGTGCTGGAAGGTGGACAGGACAAAGAAGACCAGAAACGAGACGAAACATTTTATAACGAAATTCTTGCTCCCGATGAAATAGATCGTCTGCTTGATCCCAAAGTGCTGACCAATTTCAAACGCTACGATATAGACGGTGAACATCCAAACCCAAAAGATATTAGCAGTAAAGATAACTTGATCATCAAAGGAAACAATTTGTTGGCTTTACATTCGTTGGAAAAGCTGTATCGGGGAAAAGTGAAGCTGATTTATATTGATCCGCCGTATAACACTGGAACAGATAGTTTTAAATATAATGATAAATTTAACCATTCTACGTGGTTGACTTTTATGAAGAATAGGCTTGAAATTGCAAGAGAGCTTTTAAGCACGGATGGAGTAATTTTTGTCCAGTGCGATGATAATGAGCAAGCGTATTTGAAAGTGTTAATGGATGAAATTTTCACTAGAGAAAAATTCGTGGGTGTCCTCATTTGGCAAAGAGCTAAAGGTGGTGGCCAGGCGAAAGAAATAGTTAGGGGTCATGATTATATATTAGTTTACAAAAATTTTAAGGACAATCTAACTTTGAGGAGAGAGAAAAGTATACAAAAACAAGTTATTGAGATTAAGGGAATAAAGTATATAAAGAACGATGATTTTTTAAGAAAGGTTTTTGGCAAATATAGTGAAAATAAAACCGATGATTTTGATAGGAGATGTTTTTATGAAGAGATAGAAAAAATAAAAGGGACCGAAAAAAAGAAAGAAATAGACGAAAAAATTAAATCAGGGGAATGTATACTTGAAAAACATCCAAGTGGGAAACATATAGTTTGCAGATTAGAACCCCTTGATCAAGCATATTCAACATTCTATTCAATTATTAAGAATATATCGGATGAAGACAATCAAATAATTAAGGGGTATTTATCTGAGGTTGGCAAATATGATTTAGTAAAGCTAAGAATTAGTAATTTTGAGTATCCTAAGCCTATAGGTTTAATAAAGGTGTTAATAAAGTCCGTAATGATGTTTGAAAAGGAGGGCTTGATTTTGGATTTTTTTGCAGGCAGCGGCACTACTGCTCAAGCGGTTTTGGAATTAAATAAGGAAGATAACGGCAATAGGCAATTTGTTTTATGTGAGCAGTTTGATTATGTTGATACTGTTACTGTGCCGCGAGTGCGAAAAGTAGTTAGAAAACAAGGCAGAGGATCCTTTGTGTATTTGGAGCTTAAAGAATGGAATCAAATCTATATAGAAGAAATTGAAGCATCAAAAACCACAAATGATTTATTGTCTATTTACGAAAAAATAAAATCAGAGGCCTTTTTCCGTTATGATGTTGATTTATCCAAGTTTGATGAAAAGGAATTCGAGAAAATAGAGTTGGAGCAGCAAAAAGAGGTCTTGACTGAATGTCTGGACAAAAACCATCTCTATGTGAATCTTTCGGAAATAGACGACGCTACGTATGAAATATCCGAAGAAGACAAAGAAATGAACCGCAAGTTTTACGGACTTTAATAAATGCCAGAACAGACTCTGTTACAGCAATTTGACACACTTGAAGATTTAGAAATGTTTCAATACGAATCCAAAGAGTTCGTTGTGAACAACCTAAATCCGAATATTGCCCTTCGTCCCTATCAGGAAAACGCCATTGCACGGTTCGAATATTATTTGGACGGTTATCCCAAAAGGCAAAATCCCATTCACCTTCTTTTCCATATGGCAACAGGAAGCGGTAAGACTATTTTGATGACCACAAATATTTTGTATCTCTATAAACAGGGTTATCGCAACTTTATTTTCTTTGTTAATTCCACGAACACTATTGAAAAGACCAAAGCCAATTTCTTAGCCAAGGATTCTTCCAAATACCTTTTTAATCAGAAAATTATAATTGATTATCAGGAAGTTCAGGTGAATGAAGTCCAGAATTTTGAAGCCGCCAATTCCGATGACATAAATATCCTGTTTACTACCATTCAGGGGTTGCATTCAAGATTGAATAATCCAAGTGAGAATACCATCACCTTTGAAGAACTGGCGAATTCAAGACTGGTGCTAATTTCTGACGAAGCCCATCACATCAATACCCTAACGAAAAGGAAAAGTGAAATCGGGAAGACGGAAGCGGAGCTAGAATCCAGCTGGGAACACACTGTTAACCGAATTTTCCAATCGAATCCTGAAAATATAATGCTGGAATATACCGCCACAGTTGAATTGCGCAATGAAAGAATTCGAGAAAAATACAAAGATAAAATTCTCGTAGAATATAAATTGAAACAATTCCGTTTGGACCGCTATTCTAAAGAGATTAAGGTCTTACAGTCGGATGTTTCCCCTTCTACACGCATATTGCACGCCATTATATTAAGTCAATATCGTCGGAAAGTTGCCACTGACAAAAGGATGCACTTAAAGCCGGTTGTGCTCATAAAATCCCGCACCATCACCGAATCTAAACAGGCAGAGCAAGATTTTTACGAGCAGGTCAAGAATTTGAAAGTGTCTGATATTGCGAATGTTAAACAACATTCCCGGAATACATTGCTGGCGAAAGCCTTCAAGTTTTTTGATTCCAATGAGATAACCAATCAAATTTTGGTCCAGGAACTCAAAGAAGATTTTCGCCCCGAAAAGTGTAAAGGCATTAATTCGGAAACCACCTATACCGATGAAGATCAATTAACACTGAATTCATTGGAAGATTATGATAATGAATTACGATTGATCTTTACGGTAAATATGCTCAATGAAGGCTGGGATGTTTTGAACCTTTTTGATATTGTCCGCATTGATGAAAGTAAAGGCACAAGATCCACCACCATTTCCGAAGCCCAGTTGATTGGCAGGGGTGCCAGGTATTTTCCATTTCAATTGGACGATACCCAGGAATTATACAAACGTAAATATGATGAAGATGTAGATAAGAACGTTCGTTGTTTGGAAGAATTGTATTACCATAGCATCAATAATTCTGAATATATTCGTAATCTCACGGATGAACTTGTTAAAAGTGGGATTATGGAAAAAGAATCCAATCAGCTAGAACTATTTTTAAAAGTGAAACCGGAAATTAAGAGGAGAAAATTCTGGAAAGAAGGATACATTTTTCATAATGAGCGTATAAAATTCGACCGTAACAGAATTACATCTTTTTCTGACCTGGAGTTAGACAAGAAGATTTACACTTATGATTTTGGCACCGGGGCCGTGAGCGAAACCGCCATTTTTATAGAAGAACAGTTAAGCGAAGAGGAAAAGAAGAGTTCATGGATTACAGTTGCTGATTTAGGAGTTACGGTTAGTCGAAAGGCATTAGATAAAATTCCTTTCTATCGCTTCAATAATCTTAAACTCTATTTCCCAAGACTAACGTCAATCCTTGAATTTATAACTTTATCTTCCTATACCAAAAATTTGAGAATCTATCTCAAAGGGTCAAAAGAAAGGGTAAACAATCTATCCCTAAAAGACAAACTGAATGTTGCACTAAAAGTGTTTACATCAGTTTCCAATGACATTGTAAAGAGAAGCCCAAAGTACGAAGGGACAAGGGAATTCAAAGGATACCCCGTTTACTCGCTTGTAGAAGATAAAATCAGTCATGTTGTTGTAAGAGAAGGTGGTGACCAGCAATACGGCGTTTCTATGAAAACTACAACTAATGATGATTTGCGTTTGAACCTGTCTGAAAAAGATTGGTATGTTTTTGATGACAATTTTGGTACAGTAGAAGAAAAATATCTGATTCGATTTATTAATGATATAATGGATAAGATACGGAGGAAATTCGATGATGTTTATTTGTTGAGGAATGAAGGTATTCTTAAGTTATTCCGTTTCGCTGATGGCGCAGCAATTGAGCCAGATTTTGTGTTATTCATGACCGAAAGGGACACCAAAGAGAAAATATCTCTCCAGATATTTATCGAACCTAAAGGCGAACATTTGATGAAGGAAGATAAATGGAAAGAAGAATTCTTACAAAAACTGAAAGATACCTTTTATATCAATCCCTCAACAATCTACGAAAGCAGTAAATTCAGATTAATTGGCCTTCCCTTCTTCAATCGTAAAGATAAATATTTTGTAAAATACAAGGAGTCATTTCAAAGTGCTATAGGGATTGAGGAAAAAGGTTGAATTAGAGTTATAAAAGGCTTTCTAATAATAGAAAAAGAGGGACAGCGACCATTATTATTGACAGATTGAGCCGCTGCACCTAGACCATTGAGGTGCCCACGAACATCAAGAGCTGCGGCAACGGGTTTTCCTCATCATCTTACTCAGAGGGGAAATTATCAGCAACGTTTTTTTGGAGACAATAATAGCTTGAGCATCTATCACGCTTACTGCATTGTGTGGTAGGCAGAATACCAGGAGACTTATTTAATGGCTAAAGAAGAAGTTCCGAACATTATTTCCCAAGGCGAATCCTTCACTGTGGAATTTAAAGGTGAGGAGAAATCTCCCTTATCTGACTATGAATTATATAAAGCAGTTGTATGCCTTGTCAATGGCAACGGGGGTTTACTTCTGATCGGCCTGTGTGTACTGCCAGCGGTCTATATGTCCGCCGTGCCATTATGGGAACGGGCAAGCCGGGGTGCGTTCCCTTTTATGCACATGAAATGGACTCTCGCAGGGGAAGTCTTGGTCTCTTGGACTTGACAGCTCAACCTGTTGTTTCTGTAAAATGGGAAGATCTTGATTCCATTGAATTTGACCGGTTAAGACGGGTAATAAGGCAATATCGCGGAGATAGAACTTTGCTTGCTTTTGATAATTTTGAGATGGCTAAGGCGCTTGGCTTGGTAGAAGGGGATACAGAACCGAAGCATCCTACTCTGGCGGGAATCCTCCTTCTGGGAAAGGAAGAAATTTTACAAAGGAATGTTCCTGTTCATGAAGTTGCTTTTCAGGTATTAAAAGGTACAAAGGTTGAGGTAAACAATTTCTTTCGCTTGCCATTGATAAGAATAGTTGAAGAAGTTATGAGCCAATTTCGGGCGCGTAATCGGGAAGAGGAAGTAATGGTAGGTTTATTCCGTATGGGGGTTCCTGATTATTCAGAACAAGGAGTTCGAGAAGCATTTCTTAATGCCCTAATTCATAGAGACTATCAAAAACTCGGTGCTGTCCATTTTCAATGGTACGAAGATAGAATAGAAATAAGTAATCCAGGTGGCTTTGTTGAAGGCGTTACCCTTAGTAATTTACTCGTTACACCACCCAGACCAAGAAATCCGCGTCTGACTGATGTGTTTAAAAGAATTGGCCTGGTTGAGCGCACAGGACGAGGGATTGATACTATCTTCGAAGGACAGGTCAGATATGGACGCCCAATTCCAGATTATAGCAGAACTACAGAAGACAGTGTAACGGTAATATTGCGAGGAGGTCCAGCAAACCTGGATTTTTGTAAATGGGTTGCTGAACAAGAAAAAACAGGACATACTCTTTCTCTGGATGCTCTGATTATTCTTAATGAGTTACAATATGAAAGGCGTATCGACATATCTCATGCAATGGAATTGACTCAAAAGACAGAAGGAGATGTCCGTTCTACCCTGGAACATCTTGTAGAGTATGGTATTATAGAAGCTAAGGGAGAAAAGAAAGGGCGGACATATCATCTTACTGCAAATGTTTATAGGACTTTTGGAGAAAAAGCAGGGTATGTGCGGACACGAGAATTCGAACCAATCCAACAGGAACAGATGGTGCTCCAGTATGTTCAGGGACACGGAAAGATAAAAAGAGGAGAAACCGCAGAACTCTGTAGTATCACAGTGTTTCAGGCGAATAGGCTTTTGACAAAACTATGGAAGAAGAGAAAACTTTTACGAAAAGGACAGGGTAAAGGCACCTATTATGTTTTACCAGAATAAGGTTATTATACACGAAAATACATGCGCGCACGAAAATAATACATGCGCGCACGAAAATAAGAGCGATGATATGAACTTTTTTAAGGAAATATAGGCTAACAATGAGTTATGCTATGGTCAACATCGTCCACTCCGGGGACCCGTACAGAACTCGAACCGAACTCTCCTAGCCAGGTGTTTTCGCCCACAAAGAACGGCTAGATCTTGTGACCAATTTGTGACTATAATCAGTACAAATTGGGGTAAATTCGGCTAAATTGGTGGGAACACAGAAAAGCTAGAAGTTAGTCTAGATTTGGGATTTGCTCATTTGGTAGGACTATCAGAACCGCGGGGATTTTAGTTTCCTAATCCGTTGCCAAGCATTCTTAAACATTCCCTTAAATAACCAAAACCAGCCTGTAGCCTTATTCCAGCGGTTTTTGTTTCGCCACCAATTTGTCCAAATTTACGCCATTTTGTACCTCTCATGGACACTATATGGACACCTGAAGGTTGAAATCCACAGAGAAGGTAAACAGTTTATCTTTACCCATTCCGTTAAGCAACAACATTTTCGCAAGTGGGGCGTGAGGTCGTGACAGCGTGACTTTCGACAGACAAAAGCTACCCTGAAAAGACGACCAGCGCACAAAAATGTGTGCTAAGTGGACGGTTAGAAACAACAGGAGGGAAAGTGGAATACCTGAAGATACACAGGTGGGTGTTCTAAGGCGGTACTGGAACTATTCTGCAATACCGAGAAAAATCAAGAAAAAAAGGATGGAAGGGAGGGTAAAGGAGGTAGCAGCCAAGACTATATCTGTTTGTTAACGTTATGATCTGAGGAGACGTATATGGCTTCCAGAAAGAGAAGTGTTAAAAGCCCCAAAAAGAAGGGGAGTGTTAAACGAAGGACGGTCAAGAAGGTCGCCAGAAAAGTCACTTCCAAGCGATCTACTGAGAGAAGATCTACCAAAAGGAAACGCTAGCATTATACTATGCATAAATCAGACTATAATGACAGTGTTTTCATTAATTGTCCCTTTGATCCTGAGTATAAACCTATGTTGGATGCGGTCGTGTTTGCTGTATTCGACTGCGGATTCATAGCCCGTTGTACTATGGAAGAAGAGAACGCGAGTCAGATCAGGATAGAAAAGATCTACAATATTATCTTTGATTGCCGGTATGGGGTTCACGACATATCTCGCACAGAGTTAGACCCGATCAGCGGTTTGCCAAGGTTCAATATGGCATTGGAGCTAGGTATTTTCCTGGGTGCAAAGAGATTTGGTCAAGGTGAGCATCAAAAAAGAACTGTCTCATCCTTGATAGAGAGCAGTATCGGTATCAGAAATACATTTCCGATATTTCGGGCCAAGACATTCATGCACACGAAAATGATCCCCAGAAGGTTATTTCGATTGTGCGTAACTGGCTCCGCAACGCCTCTCGCAGGGTTACTATTCCTGGGGGTAATGTAATTTGGAATCATTATGAATTATTTAGGAAGGATCTGCCAGAAATGGGCAAGGAACTGAATTTGAGCGTGAGCGATTTGATTTTCAATGATTACGCTTTGCTAGTTACGGAATGGCTGAAGGCACAGGAGTAGATCTATGGTACACCTTCGTTAAGGAATTTGCGTTTCCTATAGATTCGGCGTATTCGTATAAACAACAACCACTTTCACAAACCCTGCCTCCTTGCACTTCCTCACATTAGCCTCTGTGTCCCACTTCCCGGTCTCTATCTCTGTTGGCCTGTGTCTCGTATGGATCAGGGGAGACGAGACTATTGAAGGGAGAAGTCTATACGTGGAGAAGGAAATACACAGAATCACAAACAATACGGTGACAAGAAAGAATGAGGCACCAGTTCGTAGAGACGGATCAAATAAGAGATGACAGGGGGTTCGCATATATCCTACAAACTTAACAAAAAGCGAATTTCGCATATAATTGACTTAGGCGCCGTCCGGCGCGGAGTACTGGGAATGGACAAGAAGACTATGCATGAACTTATTCAGCAAAAGCAGATCGAAGACCCCATAAAGCAGGAGTTTGAGCAAACTTTATCAGACCGAGCCGCCCGTTACTTGCAAGTAAAGCCTCATGGGATCACACCATACGAGCACTTCTCAGTTGCATCGGCTGAGTGCAGCTTACTCTTTCGGGATGGGCATTTCTACGGGTGTATAGCCCTTACTCAGGCCGTAACAGAGGCTCTTGCACGATTCCTTTGCCAGAGAAACTCCTGGAAACCCGCCAATAAGTTCGAAAAGAATGTAGAGAGACTTTCTGCAAGGAATGTTATCTCCGGTAAAGTGAAAAAATCTCTCCTCAGAATATGGGTGAAGCGGGATGATTATCATCATTTGAACCCTAATATAGAAGGTGATCGCCAGGCGCTAGAAGAATTGGCAAGGGAAAAGGTTCGCTTTCTTGCTGAGGTAGAGAGTGAGGTATTTCGCTTCACGGTTGCTGATGGCAAGATAATCCCGGAGCAACCGAAGTATTGGAAGGAAAGCGGCAATCAAGTATTTCTTCGGCTTGGTCCGTAATCGCACGGACGGGGCTAACACGGCACAAACGACTCACGCCCAAATGTTCGCTACGTTCGCACTTCGTTTGTGCCGATGACGTTATATGAAGTTGCCCCAAGACGTTAAGGGTAGGGGATACCGATAGATGAAATTACCATCAAATGAGAAAATAGCTTCGATCATAGGCAATCGACTGCTTGCGTCAGCCATTCATAGGTCGGTGGCCTGGGCACTTGGATATCCTTAAGAAAAATCAAGAATGAACTAATTTTCAGAGCTAAAAGGGCTCTACCGGATAAGCCTCTTTATTCCGGCGATAATATCTTTTTCACTGGGCAAAAATGCCTTTTCC
>Ga0209979_1004346_pt1 | contig 11800 bp, 14 predicted proteins | sample AnhtaG_FD_183114 | JGI IMG/M metagenome (GOLD analysis project Ga0209979, IMG submission 183114) | Deep subsurface microbial communities from Anholt, Denmark to uncover new lineages of life (NeLLi) - Anholt_01485 metaG (SPAdes) (version 2) | ecosystem: Environmental > Aquatic > Marine > Oceanic...
CCCTCTCCCAGTTTGATGTAAACTACTAATATCTCTGAATTTAGCATTGCTTTTCAAAAATGAAAAACATGGGCGTATAATTTGACTTCTCTTCTTTATTAAAACTAAAATACTTTTAGATAGGTCATAAATATTCATGTATTTAAATAAATTTTTTTTTAAAGGAGAAGCGATAATGAAAAAATCTTTTATTTATCTTTTCTTAGTTTGGGCTATTAGCATGATTATAATTGGACAAGCGAATACTTATGAAATTGAAGGTTCTTTTTCGAATTTCTTTTTGAATAGGAATCATAATGAGTCCATCTTTAGTGAGAGATTTGAAGAGGCTCGTTCGAAGATAATAAATATAATGATGGAAACAGGAGTTCCTTCCATATCTGTAGCTGTCGCAAAAGATGGAAGAATTATATGGGAAGAGGCCTTTGGCTGGGCGAATCGAGAGAAAAGGATTAAAGCGACTCCTCATACGATGTATTCATTGGCTTCCATATCAAAACCGATAACAGCCACGGGTTTGATGATCCTTTTGGAGCGAGGGCTTATCGACCTGAATCTGCCTGCCAACAATTACCTTGGCCCGGCAAAATTGGTAGGCTATGAGGGGAAAGCTTTGGATGCAACAGTAAGTCGGATTTTGCACCACACCTCGGGTCTCCCTCTCCATTGGAACTTTTTTTTCGAAAATGAACCCTATCGCCGGCCGAGCATGGATGAAACAATCAGGCGCTATGGAATTCTGGTGGCAGAGCCAGGAGAAGTTTATCAGTATTCCAACTTAGGCTACGGAATCCTTGACTATATTATTTCCAGGGTATCCGGGAAAAGCTATGAGGAGTTTATGAAGGCTGAAGTGTTTGTGCCTCTAGGCATGACTCACACATCCATTCAAATCGGTCCAGGATTGGAAGATTATGCAGCCCAAAGATACAGCCCGGAACAAACACCTTATGCATTTTACGACTTTGACCATAGGGGGGCATCGGCTGTTTTTTCAAGTGCCCATGATTTAGTGCAGTTCGGGATGTTTCATTTGAAGAATCACCTAAGCAATCAAGAGGTGATCTTAAAGGATGAGACCATTGAGCGTATGCAGCAGGATGTAGATCCGAAATTACCAGACATGCTCTACAGGCTGGGCTGGCGTGTCGAAGATAATGACTATGGCTATCGTTCCGTTAGTCATAAAGGCGGGATGAAAGGCGTGAGTACGTCGCTTAAGCTCATTCCCTCCGAAAATCTGGCTGTTGTTGTTTTATGCAACGGGAATCACGGCAAGATCTATAATCTTGAAAATGAAATTCTTGCTGCATTGCTTCCAAAATTTGCTCAGAACTTCATGGCCAAAGAAAAAAAGAGTGAGGATAAGAAACCTGAAATATTTTCCCCGCCGTCTTCTCTTTTAGGTAACTGGACAGGGAAGATTAAAACGTATAGTGGAATCATGCCTATTGAATTTGTCTTTCAAAATGATGGCGATGTCCATGTGAAGATTAAAAATCAGTTTGAGACACTTTTAAATAACGTCAGCCTCAAAGATCAGTTTTTCACCGGCGACTCTTACGGAGAGATTGAAACCGAAGATGCCCGTCGCACTCCCCATACGCTTTACTTTGTCATGAAACTCAGGGGCAAAAGGTTAAGCGGCTATGTTTGCGCGGTTCCAGCTGGCGGCCTCTCTTCATATATTTATCTGGAAAGAAAATCAAAAGATAAAAAGAATTAATGACTTAATTGAGTTTTTGGCTTTTTCCAGTGAACTCTAAATAAATCCAAGAACTCAGTGACTTAATAAATCTAATCAATTCTGTTTATTTTGTCTAATTTTAAAAACGGGTATGGTGTGCAGCTTTCCTTTATTTGTGCTCCCTTTGCTTTCTTCCCAGTATATCCATATCATTCCGTTTTAAATCAGAATGTTTCCCTTCTCAATTGATCACTTCAATAAAAAGAAAATTATCATAGCCCCCTTCTCAAGGGATCATTTATGTCTAGAACAAACTGGTGAAATCCTGTAATAAAAGCTGAACCTGATATTTTCGGGACGGCTCCTGGGTGAGACCCGACATTGACAGACTTGATTACCCTTCCTTCAAATTTCGTTCCATAAACACTTTCGTTAACGAAATTTTCATTTAACTTCAGCTTATCCGAAACAAAAAGATAGGCCATTTTTGCACCTGTCCCGGCCCCACAAGGAGAACGATCCAGACTTCCTGTGTGAGAAATGACAGCATTGCAGGAATGACGCTCAGTGATATCTTCGTAAAGCATCGCCAGCTCAACAGTGTTAATATCAAGGTTCTCTGGATGATGGACATCAAAAGACTTATTAGCAGCCTCAAGAATCTTCACCCCGAGGCTTATCAACTCCGGTGTTTTATCCCGCTCAACTTTAATTCCTAACTGTTTTACATCCACTAGAACAAAGAAAATAGCACTGAAAACCAGACTAACTTTTAGATGTGTTTTGCCTCCTATATCAATATAGGCCTTCTCTGTATGAACAAAGGCTGGATTAGTCTGAATAGTTATAGATTTTAATCGCTTCTCTTCATATTTTGGCTCAAGAGAATTAAGGCCTGCTGGAGTATCAAGCGTAATAGGTTTCCCCTTCTCTGGCTTGGGAATGATACCTGTTTCGAGACAGGCCGTCGCCACTCCGATCGCGCTGTGCACACACATGCTGAGATAGCCTGAGTTTGTCAGGAAAAAAACACCTAAATCAGCTTGAGGGTCTGGCGATTCAGTAATGACTGCGCCAAACATTCCTTTATGTCCTCGCGGTTCAAACATGAGCATCTTTCGCAAATCATCAAAATTATGCCTAAAATATTCCATTTTTTCTTTTAGGGTTTGGCCGGGCAGCGGGGGCACCCCTCCCGTAATAATTCTTGTCGGTCCTCCTTCAGTATGAGTGTCAATGGTAGTTAGCATATTTCTAATATCCATCGCTATTTCCTTTTTGTTTTTAAGGTTTGAAAACAACCTTTATCGCTTTTCCCTCAAAAGAGCGCCTAAAGCCTTCCTCCCACTGTTCAAGGGGAAGAATATCCGTCACCAATGGTTTTGTCAGTATCTTTCCCTGAGAGAACAATTTAATGGCTGCACTCCATGCTGTATATTTCTGGCTGAAAGAACCAATTAATCGAACTTCCCCATACAAGACTCGGTCTAAGTCAAATGTCACAGGGTGACCAAATATTCCAATTTGCGTATACTTCCCCTGTTTTCTCAATAATTCCAAGCATTCTTTTGCCGCTTCTTCAGCCCCTGAACATTCTAAAGCAACATCTACTCCTTCTCCATTACTCATGTCCAGTACGATATCTGTAAGATCCCCTCTAGAGACATCAACGGTAGCATCAGCTCCCAGCTCTTTGGCAAGATCTAGCCTTTTTCTATCTTTCGCCAATCCGGTAATAATAGCAATGCCCCCATTGGCTTTGACATATTGGAGGGAAAAAAGACCCATGGCACCCGCGCCCGTGATAAGCACGATGTCTCCAGCATTCACCCCAGTGAGTTCCTGAACGGCATGGTAAGCACAAGCAGAAGGGTCTGTCAAAGCAGCTGTAATAAAATCAACATTCTCCGGGAGAAGGTGAATGCGTTCTTCAGGCACGACGCAGTAGCTGGCAAAGGCTCCATCAAAGGCATAGCCTGTGGCTTTTCGTTCTTTACAAAGATTATAATTACCTGTCATACAGTACCGGCAGTGTCCGCAAACAGAACGGGAGTTCTCAGCCGTAACCCGCTCTCCCCCCTTAAAACGTTTAACATTTTTGCCAACTTCGGTAATAATACCAGAAAATTCATGACCGATGATGAAAGGCACCCTGGTAGGAATTCCAATATCCCATGTGTAGATGTGAAGATCAGAGCCGCAAATTCCCGCGGCTTCTACCTTTATTTTGACTTCATTATCTCCAACAGCCGGTTCAGGAACATCGCGCAATTCAATGTTTTCCTTACCTTCAGCATATTTTACAACAGCTTTCATACTTCTTGCCTCCTCAGTTTAAATAATATCTCAAACATAAAAAAATTTTTTGACTATATTTTTTTTCAGACTTTCTTAATTTGATGTTTGCTTTTAACTTTTATTAAAATGAGAATTAACTCTATCGGGATGCCTACTTACCGAAATTATTTTTTAAGCTGACTCCATAAGGGAAGGGCATATCGTCGACCCGAAATTGGCGGTGCAAAATTTTCATTTTTCCTTTGCATATTGGAATTTGCTTTTTTGTTTCAACGACTTTTTCCATTTTTTGTTTGATTTTCATCAACCGATTTCTTCTATATCTTTTATCACTGGAAAAAATGAATGTCAATGTAGTATATGGGTCCATAACATTAGTGACACTCACTTTTCTGATTTTTCAACCACAGTTGATAATATTTATTGGGAGTCAAGTAATCAAGGGCTTGATGAGGTCTTATATGGTTATAAACATACTCTCATTCCTCCAGCTGCCTGTTGTGTTCTTCTATAGATAAATCTATTTCTTCCACTTCATAAAACTCCTCTCTATGTGTTCTGTTTGCTCTTTCCACATGTCCATTAAGCTTGGGAGAGCGTGGAGGAAGCTCAAAAAGCATAATCTCTCTTTTCTGCCATACTATTACCAGGCAGGAAGGGAAAACCACTGACGACAATTCTTGTCGGTTCACCTTCTGTATGAGAGTCAATTACATTAATAATATGCTCAAATCTCATTGCTCACCTAATCCTTTCTGGTCTTTGGCTCAAAGTCACTTCCACACTTGTTTGAAGACTCTGATGAAATTCTCCCCCAGGATTTTCTTAATATCCTTCTCAGAGTAACCCCTTGAAATAAGTCCTCTTGTGAAGTTTGGAGTTTTAGATATATCATCTATATTTTTAGGATATGTCCAAGGAGGTAAAGGGTAGGTCTCTGGGTCATAACCAAAATCTTTATACTCTTGGATTGTTTCTTGGGCAAAATCAAATCCAATACCTATGTGATTTGTACCTACAAGGTTAGCAATATAGTCAACATGATCTAAGAGGTCATTGAGAGTCGGCTTGTTTTTTTTGACAAAAGCAGGAAAAGCATTCATCCCAATTACACCTTTTTTCTTGGCAAGAGCTTTTATTTGATCATCTTTGATATTCCTTTTACTCGGACAAACTTTCCAGGCATTTGAATGACTAAACATTACAGGGTCTATGGATACCTCCATGGCCTCCATGGAAGTTTTATATCCTACATGAGAAAGGTCGACAACCATTCCTAGCTTGTTCATCCTTTTTATCATTTTTTTCCCGAATTTTGAAATACCGCAATCAGTTAACTCCGTACAGCCATCTCCCACCATGTTTTTTTCATTATAAGTCAGTTGAATGACTCTTACCCCTAACTTATAAAAGATATCGAGAAGCCTTAAATCGTACTCCACAGGCCGTGAATTCTGAAAATGAAAACCAACGCCCACCTTTCTTTCTTTTTTGGCTCTATAGATATCATCGACCTGGGTTATAAAGAGCAGTTTATTGTCATTTTCAAGCCTCTCGTAAAAGGCAATTATTTGGTCAATAGCACCTCGAAATTGGTGATTTGATGCCACAGTACTCATGGCAAGTGTTATGCCTCCTTCTTGAAGTTTCTTTACATAATCATCATCCATAGCAGGAGAAACAAAAGGGCAAGTATGATTTATAACAATGGAAGAGAAATGAATACCAGGCTTTCTATTAGATCCTGAAAAAATTGGTTCTTTAGATGCAGTTGCTTCCGGATTTATTCTTGAATTATTAGAGGAAACAGTTCTTTCCAATGCTCTTCTTTTCTTTTCTGAGAATACCTTTTGACTGCCAAAAAGGGCGAAAGAACCTAAAGCTGTTTTTTTAAAAAAATCATGGCTTGAATTACAAAAACTTTTTTTATTAAATTCTTACCTCCTTCGAAAGAAGCTATTTATAATCCCTTTGATATTTTATCCCTAAATGATTTTTCTAAAAATATATTTATAGAATCTTCTAGGAGGAAGTATCGATATTTTTCTATTTTTTTGCTTCTCTTATTTTTTGTAATATGAATTTTATTATTTTGGTTTTCACCAATTTTCTCTATTTTTAGTTTGATTTTAAGGCATTCTTTAGGGCTTATAGCATAGGAAAAAATTAAGGTCAATACATGTGGGGAAAAAAAGAGGAATTACCCCCGGCGAAAATGGTAGTGGATAAATTTCGTATCATAAGAGATGCTAATATAATGAAAAAATCAATAAACCTTGGAATAGGAAGAAAGCATATCATAAAATCCCTAACTCCAGATGTGAAGCTTGGGTATGGGTGATAAATTCCAGCCTATTCCAAACAGCCTCCGAATATGGCGGATATTGAGCCAGCGTTACTTTTCGTGAACAGCGATAACTATTGAGTGTATTCATGAGTCCTGAAAGTGACGATTTAAAAAAGGGGAGCCTTAATTCAACTAACCGCCAATTCTAACACGGAGCCCGAAGTTTTCCATAATGTTACGGATTGAGGCTATACGCTCTGGAGTCAAACTAATCATTCCTGATAAGGTGTACTCTTGACCTTCACGGGCATATTTTGGTTCCCCCAGTCGGTGGTAGGGTAAAAGGTCAATTTCTTCCACGCCAGGCAACTCACGTGCAAATTCAGCAGTTCTACGTATGTTTTCTTCGTTATCATTATAACCTGGGATTAGAGGGAAACGTATAATAAGTTGTTTATGAGACCTCGCTATTTGTATGGCATTTTGTAGAATGAGTTTGTTACTTATTCCAGTCAATCGACGATGCTGAAGAGAGTCCATGTGTTTTATATCGTAAAGGACCAGATCTGTGTACTCCAAGAGAACCGCTAGTTTGGACCACTTGACATAACCACATGTCTCGATAGCGGTGTGCAAACCCCATTCCTTGATTTTGTACTGACGAAGCAATTCATAAGCAAAATCCGCTTGTGCTGTAGGTTCTCCACCAGAAAGAGTCAGGCCGCCACCGGAGCGGTGATAAAAAACGGCATCTTGGGCAACTTCTCGAAGTACTTCATCCACGGTCACGTGCCTTCCCACCAGGTTAAGCGCTTCACCAGGGCAACGATTTACACAAAGACCGCAAAGGTCACAAAGCTCAGCATCGACTCGTTTTTTCCCCTTCTCTTCCTCGAAGATTGCATTGGTTGGATAAATCTCTAGGCAAAGATTGCATCTGATACAATTCTCACCTATCCACAAGATTTCGGGGTAGAAATTTCGTGATTCAGGATTGCAACAAAACAGACATCGCAGAGGAGTGAGGCTACAGCTTAAGGCGGGCGCTGATTTGATAAAGGTATTGCCTCCCTATTCTTGGGAGGAGATAGAGGCGGCTGTAGAAGAGACCCATTACTACGGCAGGCTTGTCACTGTCCATTCTGGCCATTCGGGCTTGATGTTGGGTGAGCACTATGATTTTGTGCGCTGGACGGTTGAGGTAGGTGTTGATTGCGTTGAGCATGGTTTTGCCATACCTGATGATGTGATCGAGATGATGGCAGAGAAGGGGACATATTGTGTTCCCAACCTTGAGATGATGTTGTGGATAGCCGACAGACAGCTGATAAAAGATATAAGAGCATTACGCAAGGATAAAATCATCGTCCAGGGTGGCAAGGTTATTAAGCATTAGATTCTTTACCTGTGAAAAATTTGGGTTTTTGCCTTAATCAAATTTTATGTTAGAATTAAATCTCATTATGAAAAATATTAATAAATATAACTATACTGAACTTAATTTAAGAGGTGAGGAATGGAATAATTTTTGATATTAAAGGAGGAAAATTTGCGAGAAAAACTAAAAATAACCAGCATCGATATTTACAAATCTGATATTGAGTTGAAAGAGCCCTTCAGGATAGCTATTATGGAAATCACCGCCGCTCACAGCCTATTCATAAAGATCAATACAAACGAGGGCCTCTCTGGGCTTGGCGAGGTGAGTCCCATGTGGGGGATTTCTGGCGAAACACAATCAATCAGTCTTGCCGGCGCATCAGATCTTGCCGGGTTATTGCTTCATAAGGACCCTCTCAATATTGAAGAGCGGATGGGAGAAATCAATATTGAATTTGAAAATTTCTTAATGATTTTGGGGAGGTAGGTAAATGAAATTTATTGAAGATCCAAGAATAAAAGTCGCAAGGAAAACTCTCACCATGGCCTGGTTATTCTTTGCTATCTATCTTCTAGTCATTATGGTGATTTCATATATCTTGGGGATAAAGCCTTATATATGGGGATTACCTCGCTGGGTGACAATCGGTAATATCATTGTTCCAATTGTATTTTTAGCAATATTAGTATTTGTGGTGGAAAAATTCATTCCAGATATTCCCTTGACAGATGATGAAGAGTCGGAGAGAAAAGAATGAACGGGGCAATTGTTTCCTTTTTGCTCTACACAGCCATCTTGGCCGCAATCGGGATATGGTCATATAAAATTGTAGAAAAAGTCCCCATCTCGAAATACGAAGAAGAGTTCTATGCAGCGGGCAGAGGCCTGGGAGGGATTGTCGTTGCTTTGATTATTGCTGGAGGACTTGCCAGTGCAGGAACCTTTATAGCGGGTCCAGGAATGTGCTATGCCTTCGGTTATTCCTGGGTGTTGATAGGTAATTTTCAGATTTTTATGAATCTTTTACTACTGGCTCCAATTGGCATAGTCGTTGGAATTGTAGCCCGCAGGGTGAATGCCGTTACATATTTGGACATCTTTAAAGCTAGATACCAGAATAAGACAATAATAGTGATATTAGCGGTTTTAGTGACCGTCTTTTTATTGCCTTACATGTCGACTCAGTTTGTAGGCGCTGCAAGGGTCATCTCACAAATGACGGGATTGGGATATTTTGTTTCTCTTGCTCTTGGATCATCAGTTGTAATGATCTATTGTGTGTTAGGCGGGATGCGCGGAACATCCATAGCAATTCTTCTACAAGGAATTGTTATAACCGTTGGATGTGTATTGCTGTTTATAGGCACCGTAAAATTTGCAGGAGGATTCCAAAGGTCAACTGAGATTCTAGCTGCGCAGGACATAAACCTTCTCTCGCCAACTATGGGTGGGGCCTTTTCTCCGGCATTTGCTTTTTCGATTGCTTGCATGACCGGCTTTTTTATAGTTGGCATGCCACATGCTATGCTTGGAGCTCTTGCCTACAAGAATACAAGAGCACTCAAAAGAGGCATATGGATGGGAGCTATAATAGTTTTTATTTGGACATTTCTCTTATGTATGGCAGGAGTAATAGGTCGGGCAATAATACCTGATCTTGCAGTAGCCGATGAAATTGCCCCGTGGTTAGCTATGCATGTGATGCCGGATGCTTTGGGAGGAGTTGTCCTCGCTGGCATTGTGGCCGGAATCCAGACTACTGTGGCGGCTATGGCTATAATTATCACCTCAAGTATTGCCAAAAACCTTATCAAAGAACTCAAACCTGATATATCAAGCGAAAAGGTAAAATTAGTGTCAAGATTGACGATGGGAGGTTGTCTGGCAATAGCAACTGGTTTAGCTCTGCTTCAGCCCCCACTAATACAGTGGATAATCTTCTTTTCAATCGGAGGACTGGAAGCGGCTACATTCGGGCCTATCCTTTTGGGAATGTTTTGGAAAAAAGGAAATAAGTGGGGAGCTTTGGCCTCGATAAGCTGGGGAATGATAAGCTACGCGGTTGGAATGGGGATCAACTCACAACAAGGACTATGGGGTACACATCCCTCCTTTGTTTCCATAGTTACTGCGACAATCGTTTACGTTGTGGTTAGCTTGTTGACATCCAGACCATCAGGTGAAATTGTCCGCACGTTTTGGGGCAAGACACAGTGAAATATCAGAAAAGGAAAGGAAAGGTGTCTTCTTACAGGATGAGATGACATTTTAGAATGAAAAAAAAAGTTACTTCACCACAGAATCAATAATGATGCCATCATTATTTTAATTCGACCATTTTGTCGAGTTGATATCTTAACCTCCATTTGGCTTAATGAGCTCTCATTTTGCGAAATATCCTATACGATGAATGACTTTATAAGCTTTGTCTTTAAGTTTTATCTCTATATTTCTGAAGCTACCGTTTCTCGTTTGATTTGGTGAGCCGTAGGTTATGAGATAGTAGTTTTCAGCCGTTGCAGCGGCATGTCGAAAGGCAACATCTGGCTTTGATGTTGTCTCAACAATCCCTCCCGTTTCACTTGCCAATTCGGAGAATGTATTGAACATATCAACAGAATGCTCTTTCCATATAAGCCTTGGTAACCGTCCTTGGGGATTTTTGATGTATATAAAATGAAAAGTGACCGCAACATCAGCAAAGACTTCCTGCATTCTTTTGACATTTATGGATTCGATTCTCTTATTCAATTCAAAAACATCTAAATCAGCTAAATCATCTAATTTGTAATCTTGGATTCTGCTGAGATCGTTAATTGTTTTATAGTCAGGTATGGGTCTAAACTCTTGTTGATAAAATAAAAAAATGTGACTTTGCCCTTTCATCTGCTTTAGTGCATCAGATAACTCCAGCAAATATGGTTCATTAATCTTACAAATAGTATTAAAATCTCCTAAAAGCTGTTTGTATTGGATGAGGTATTGCTTAATATTCTCTTTATCTCCTAGTTCATCGGGCAAAATTCTTATTATGTTTCGCATGGCTTTAACGATAGATTCGTAGCTTGCTCCCAGCATCGAAATATCACGTTTTAATGTTTTTTTTATGGCATCTATCAATTGGTCTTTGGTATATTTCTCTAAAGTCTGTTGAGAAAAATTGTAAGGCTTCTCTGGAGTTACGAGTATAAGTCGATCTCCAGGCAGCAAAATTTGATTAAAGACGAATTCAATATTATCGGCTATCTTTGAGGTGTACTCCGTGGCTTGGAAGATAAGGATAAAATTTCGTGATGTGAAGGGAGGAATTTCCATGACCCCTTCGCTTCTCTTTATTTCTGCCTTTTTTATCAGACAAAGAGATTCAACCTTTACTTCTTGACTGTTTTCATAAACAACAAGATCATTCCTTGTTAAACCGGAAACAAACTTATCTTTGTCATAAACTCGGAGCGGGACATCGACTTTAAAACCCTCTAAAACTTCTGCCCTTAAAACAAAAATAATTGAAAGCAATACAATAAAAAAACAAAAAAGAAATGATTTTCTCATAACTACCTCTATTTCTAAAATTTTCATATACTTTCTTATTACTTTTTAATAAAAAGATTAGGGCTTGTCAATAAATTCTGAAGATGAATATGACTATAAAAAATCAAAAAAACCTATATCATATCTACAAAGGAGGAAAACATGAAAAATAGCCAAATTAAAGTTCTGATGGCATCTTTTTGATTCTGTGGTTAGGCAACTTTTTTTTAGCAAACGGATATTTGATGTCTAATAGAATGGACGAAAAAGGGTTTTTGGTTCAATGTGGAGCGAAAATTCCTATGCGAGATGGTATTAATCTCTCAGGAACAATCTATGTGCCAAAAGAAATACAAGAGCCTGTACCAGTTATCCTTCATTTCACTCCCTATACTGCAACAAGATTCACTCGCAGAATGTTATACTTCGTAGAACAGTCGGAGTTTTGTGAAGGTCGTAAGATTCATTGAGAATGATAGTAAAAATTTGGAGGTGTGAGAAGGGGGAGGAGGGCAAATTAGATAATTAACTAATTATTTTTGATTCAATAAGATAATTTAATATTTGAAGTGATGAAAAAAGAGGGTTTCACAAAATGGATTGGTTATTGGAGAGC
>Ga0209979_1004348_pt1 | contig 11799 bp, 5 predicted proteins | sample AnhtaG_FD_183114 | JGI IMG/M metagenome (GOLD analysis project Ga0209979, IMG submission 183114) | Deep subsurface microbial communities from Anholt, Denmark to uncover new lineages of life (NeLLi) - Anholt_01485 metaG (SPAdes) (version 2) | ecosystem: Environmental > Aquatic > Marine > Oceanic >...
CCAAACAAATATCTATTACTTCGTTGATGTCTTTGGCCCTTTTGATATTAGGATTAACAGGCAAGCCGAGTTTTTTAAACCTAAGCAGCGTTTGGTAGTGATTTTCCGCCAACGGCTCGGAAACCTGGCCGGTCGCGTATGCAAAGAACGAAAGGTTCCTCGCCGCGGTGATTTTTGCATCCAGCAGCTTCAAAGACCCTGCCGACGCATTTCGCGGATTGGCGAAGGCCGGTTCGCCTGCTTCGGTGCGAAGTTTGTTCAGCTCGACAAAAGCGCTTGTGGGCATATAGACTTCGCCGCGCACTTCAAGCACGGCTGGAATTTTATCGCCTAATAATGACAACGGAACAGCTTTTATTGTACGCACATTAGCCGTAACGTCATCACCTACTCTGCCGTCACCGCGGGTAGCAGCCGTAACAAGAGCGCCACTTTCATAGCGAAGACTTATAGCAAGCCCGTCAATTTTCAACTCGACTACATAATCATAATCTATCTGGCCAAGCTGTTTGCGCACCCTTTCATCAAAAGCCCTCAGCTCATCATCGTTATACGTATTATCTATACTCAGCATCGGTACTGCATGCCTGACGTTGACAAAACCTTCGAGCGGCTGTTCGGAAACGCGCTGGGTGGGTGAACTGGCTGTTATAAATTGTGGGTTTGCCTCTTCTAATGCCTTGAGCTCGGCAAAGAGCTTATCGTATTGCCGGTCGCTGATTTTCAGCTCATTGAGAACATAATAGAGGTGATCGTGCTCTCGAATCTCGCCCCGCAACTGCTCGATACGTTCGGCAAGCTCAGCACAAGTTTGTTTCTCTATATCTTTCGCCATAACAGCCAATGTTATATGCTGTTCTGACCGTTTTTGCAAGACTGTAACTAACCACCAAAGTAACAACAGAAAGTAATTTATAAGAGAGGCATCTCATATTCAACGCGCCAGTTTGGCGGCTAAAGCTAAAGTGCTTAAAGTGAGCTAAAGTGACACGTAAGTGTCATCCTGAGGCGAAGCCGAAGAGCCTGCCCTGAGCTTACCGAAGGGATCTGGCCAACAAAACAGAGATTCTTCACTTCGCTGCGCTGCATTCAGAATGACAGCTTTGCTGTCACTTTAGGCACTTTACACTTTATTTCGGGCCGGGTCATTTTGCCGGAGCATCCATTGTTTTAGCTGAGCCTGCATCTTTTTAAGGATCGGCCCGGCCTCGGGCTTGTCGGCGATATTATTAAGCTCGTAAGGGTCCTTTTGCAAATCGTATAATTCCTCGGCAGGGTGATGCTCGATAATATCGAGCAGTTTGGCGGCCTGCGGGTCGGTTTTGGCCTTTTCGACCCAGGTGTCCCAGACTTGCTTATGGCTTTCGGGGATGCCGGGCACTTTTGTAAAATGCGTGGTCCAGGTGTTTTCGGGATGAAGATTCAGAATATACTTATAGCGGACATCCCGAACACCCCGCTGAGGAAAGACATTCATATTGCCGTCACGAGTATGGCTGGCATAAATACACTCCCGGAAGGTTTTGGTTTTGCCTAACAATACATCTAAAAAACTTTTTCCGTCCAAACCTTCAGGCTGCTGTCCGCCTGCGATATCAATAAAGGTTGGGGTAATATCGACAAAGGAAACCATAGCGTCACAGGCTGAACGAGGCTTGATTTTTCCGGGCCAGACAGCAATAAATGGAACATGAATACCGGTATCATATACAGTCCATTTTGAGTGCGGCCACTCGGAACCCTGGTCCGAAGTATAAATGAAGAGCGTATTATCCTCAAAACCATATTTTTTCAACACGGTTCTGGCTTCTCCGACGCGTTTGTCCATCGTAGTAATATCCTGGTAGTAATTGGCCATGGCCCTTCGAGTCAACTCTGTGTCAACAATATATGGGGGCAACTGCAATTTTGCCGGGTCATAGGTTTTGTTTGGCTCCCAGGTTACATGCGGGCTATTGTCGGCAAGAATCATACATAAAGGCTTGTTAGGCTGCTCCTTGGCATGTTCTGCAAGAAACTCATCGACAGCCCTTATGTCCAGGCCTTCCCTGCGATATTTTCTGGGGTTAGCAGGGTTACGAGGTAGTCTGGCATCGATATATTCAAAACAGAAGACTTCCCTGGGCTTGGTATGATATTTGTTTGCCAGTACAACCCGATAGCCCAAACGGCCCAGATACCTCGGCAGTGACGTAATATCATCCCGGCATACAGTGTGGTTTCCCATGCAGCCATTACGAGCAGAATGAAGTCCAGTCCATAATATCGAACGGGAAGGTGCACACGTCGGTGAGGCAGCAAACATATTTTTAAAGAGCATTCCCTCTTTTGCAAGGGCATCAATATTTGGAGTTTGAATATCTTTGTTCCCGTAACAGCCCAGAAAATCCAGACCGTGGTCGTCGGAAATATACATAATAATATTGGGTTGTCTGTTACGGTCATTTTCCCTTGAATACAAAGAAGCTGCCGGTATCAAAACGCCTGCTACACCAAGGGCTCCGGTAGCAGAAAGTTTTAGGAAGTTCCTGCGTGTTAAGCTTTGAGCCATATTATTTTCTCCAACCCTATATGATAAATTTTTATTGTCCCATAGACTGCCGAAGCACTTTCCTTAGCTCTGCAACGGTTTCGGTGTACTGAGGGTCACGAGCAAGGTTGTAGTATTCCCCGTGGTCGGTGTTGTGGTCATACAATTCTACGCCCTGCCTGCCCTGGTCCCATTCTGTGTAGCGCCAGCGCTCGGTTCGTACGGAACGACCGGCTATCCTGCCGCGTTGCACCTGCGTAAACGCCATTTTTTTCCAGGGCAGCTCCGGCTCATTGAGTAACGGCTTAAAGCTGGTTCCCTCCAGATTCGCAGGCGTGGACAGCCCGCACAAATCGGCCAGTGTGGGATAGATATCCACGAATTCTACAATTTGCGAACAACTCTTACCCTTTCTTTTCATTTGGGGTGTTACCACAATCAGAGGGGCCCGCGCTGACAATTCAAACACAGTGTTCTTATTCCACCAGCCTCGTTCGCCAAGATGGTAGCCATGGTCGCTAAAAAACACCACTGTGGTATTGTGCCAAAGCTCCAAGCGATCCAGAGCTGCGATTATCTTTCCTACCTGCGCGTCCATAAAAGAAATTCCGGCATAATAGGCACGCATAAACTCACGTCGTTCCCGGTCGGTAAAACGGTCGAATTCCGCTTTCCAACCGCTTGCGATGGCCTGGGGAAGCTCGGCAGAGCGGTCAGGTGGGTCCTTTGGTGGTCTCAAACGCTCGAGCGGATAAAGGTCGAAATATCGTTTCGGTGCAATAAACGGGTCGTGCGGCTTGTGAAATCCAACCGCAAGGAAAAACGGATCACGGCGATGCTGTTCCAGCAAACGGACGGCTTCTGCGGCAACTTGACCATCAGGCTGGTCCTCATCGTCCCCCTGGGCAGCAAGCCATCGACACCATCGGACTCGACCGCCGGTAAGGTTTCTCCCTTGCCCTTTTTTGCCCAGTGGTGTTCCTTTAGGGTCAGAAGTTATGTCCCACGCCTGGGGGTCATCCATATTCTTAGCTGAATGAAAAACTTTTCCTACGCGGGCTGTGAAGTATCCATTTTTGCGGAACAGCTGTGGCAGGGTTACGGCATCCGGCAGCTTCGACCGGAAAGGGGTATTGTTGTTTAAAATGCCAGTCGAATCCGGCCTTAGCCCGGTGAGAAACGATGTGCGACTCGGATTACAAACCGTGAATTGACAGTAAGCGCGGTCAAAACGAATGCCACGCGCAGCCAACCGGTCGATGTTGGGGGATTTGACCACAGAATGACCGTAACATCCAAGGGAATTATTCAGGTCATCGACAACGATGAACAGCACGTTTGGCTTGTGTTGAGAACCTCCTGGCTTAGAGCTTCGCGACCGAGATACTAATCTTTCTTGCGCAACAATCTTTTTACCTGCTAAGTTTCCGAATGCCGTTGTCCCCGCCACCGTACTTACTTTCAGAAACTGTCTTCGCGTTATCGTGGAATTCTTCATCGCGTTTGTCTCCACAGATTTCACCGATTATTACAGATTTCACAGATTTATCTGTGCTAATCAAACCCAATCTGTGTCATCTGTATTTCCTACTTACCTTCCAGGCACAGTACCTGGCCGTTTTTCATTGAAAGGTACAGCCGTCCATCAGCGGCGGCCATACCGTCAAAGACCGGTACTGTTTCGAGTCTGTATTCCGCCAGTTTTTTGCCGTCCGAGGCCGAAACCACATGCAGCGAAGCGCCCTTTTTCCCGTCAAGGGCCGTAGTTTGCTCGCGAAGCTTCCCGGCAACGCCTGGAGCATCAGGATTTTTAAATATCTGTTCTTCGTCGATTATGTCCGGTGGGCCCGCGATGAATAGAGTTTTATTCGCCAGAACCATTGCACGAACGTAAAGCGGTGCTTCCCGCGACCAATAATAGAGCGGCCTGGTGGTGGGGGCAGCGCGCTGTCTCTTTTTCTGCTGTCTTTGCTGCCGAGGTGTTAGTTTGGCTGTTTGCTTTCGTGCCGCTCTCTTAACGATTTCTGGTTCTCTATCAGCGGCAAAAAGGTGATATTCCATAGGCGTTGTCCATTTGTAGTATTCCAGCTTGCGGCCGTAACCATAAACGTTGGAATCATCAACAACCAGCAATCGTCCGGCAGGGGTAACTCGACCGGCCCGAGACCAGCCGCCGGCCCCCGAAGCAATGCTCTTGCCGAATATCCAGTATGAGCGGTGGAACCATGTGTCGTCTAACATACCCGTAGAGCAGAACAGATGCCGTCCCTCGCCCAGCTGGTCAGTGACATCGGTCGGGGCGATATACCGGCGTATGCCGTTAAGGTCAAAACGCTGGGTCCGCATGTAAAGGTACTTGCCGTCACTTGAGAGAATGTCCGCAAGTGCGGGCGGCATATTCAGGCCTTTGACGTGGACTTGCAGATTCTCACCGGTATGTGGGTCGCGGTCGTCGAGAATGTTCTCGGATATCTTTCGGCCCGTTTCTGGGTCAAGCCGTAACAGATGCAAGCCACCGTCGAGGAACATCGACCTTCCGGCGACACAATAGACAATATCGTCCTGTACAAGCACACTGCCGTGAACCGGCCAGGCCGATTCCAATTGCTCGAATGACGTCAATCGCATCTCTGCCGGCGCTGCGCGGAAACGCCAGGCCAGCTCGCCATCGGAGGCACGCAGACAATAGACCCAGCCGTCGGCTGAGCCGAACAGGACCCTGCCCTGATAGATAGTCGGCGGTGAATCGACTCGTCCTCCGACCGTGTAGCTCCAAAGTGTCTTGCCGTTCTTTGCATCGAGGGAATGTACGGTATGGGTATCTATTGAAGCCACAAAAACCCTGTTCTCGCCGACTACGACACTGCTGAGCTTGCCACCCAGATTAGTTTCCCAGGCGCGTTCCAACTCAACGGGGACCTGTGCCTTTGTGAAGCCAGTGCGTCCGGCATCATGGCGATACGTAGGCCACTCGTTTGGATTTTCGAGTTTCGATTGTCGATTGTCGATTGTTCTATATGCAGGGCCGCGTTCGAGTCTATCGGCATCAGGTACATTCTTCGGGAGCTTTCTGGTTTTGGACTCAGGTGCCAGGGCGTTGAATCCGTACAGCTTGGCATCGAGGTAACAGCCGCAGGAATGTGGCGGTGCATAGACAAGACCGTTGCACGGCATAATACCGTAGAGACAGCCGCCTCGAACCCAGTGATGTATCTTCCAGTTCTTATTCTGGAAATCAACGAATTCGATGCCGGTCCTGGACGGCAGGAGCCAGCGGTCTGTTGCCTTTGCCCGGTAGCATCGATGATGGAACCAAAAAGTATCGACGTCGGGCGGAAACTGGTTTTTGACCTGGCCGGTGTACAAATCTCGTCCGGTGAATACACCTGAATTTTTGCCGACTGCTATTTCCCCCGACCAGACAAGCCCACCAACGACAAGAAGGTCTTCAGGAGAATTGTGGCCTGAACGAGGGTGTTCGGATGTCCAAAGTGTTATACCGGTATCAGCAGACAACGCCGACATTGACCTGTCGCCGCCTGAAAACAATACAACGTCCTTGTACACGACCAGTGTCGGCCCAAAGTTTGTTGGAATGGAAGGACGTCTCGATACCGGCTGTGATGCCCAAAGCTGCTCGCCGTCCCGGCGATTAAGGCATATAATCTTTTCGCCATCGTGGAAGAGCAGTCTCTTCTGGTCCGCAGCCAATGTCAGAGGAACGACCCGAAATTTTTTGCTCCAGAGGACCCGGCCCGTATCTGCCTTAATCGCCATAATGCGTCTTGGTCGCTCGTCCCACGGCCACTCCTTGGCCACACGGCTCTTAGCTTGCCCGATATTGTTGGTTGCGGGTTTATATTCGTTATAGTTCATCGGAGTATCGTTGGCCATCAAGAACAGCACGCCGTCAGAAACGATAATTTCTTCGGTGGCGTCCGTGTTTTTATATGTCCGGATGGTCTTTCCGGTTGCTGCATCAAGCGCGGTCAGCGGCGCCTGAAAACCAAGCGTAACATATACCGTGTCCCCAACAGCCACTAAGCGGCGAGGCAGGTGGGCCGGGCCGCTCTTAAAAGGCCACAAATGAGTATGCCACGATGGAATCGGCCTTTTCCACAGAATAGTGCCGTTGAACGCATCTCGGGCAATGAGAGTTCGCTCCTGCGGCAGCTGGATGATAGCAGTCGGGCCCTCGTCAAAGATGTAAAAGATACGGCCATTGGCTGATACCAGCGCACTCATACTTGCCATACGGTCGTGATGCCGCGACCATCTTGGGCTTCCAACCCACTGCAGATGGGCAGGCGGGTCAACTACCTGGTCATGTGAGACCGCGTTGCCGGTTGCGTCGTGCAGGTAATGCGTCCATTCGTCGATCTCTTTTGGACGCGGCTTGACAGTCTTGGACCACCGTCCAGCCTTCTTAATGTAGGCTGCACCATTAGGGGCCAGGACCCGCATGACCTCGCTCATTGTAATTCTGCCGAGATTCTCCGAGACGACGAGGTTTACAAGGTTGTCGATGTATGGAAGACGGCTGCCATTCAAGCGGTCGACCGAAACCTTCCCGTAGAGCTTAAGCGACTGGATGTGCTTGCGGGCCTTTTCGATGTTCTTTACATCTGGGTCCAGGCCATGGACGAGATAGCTGTCATTTGCGCGCAATGCGGCAGTGAGCTTCCCATCCCCGCAGCCAATGTGGACGATGAGACCTCCCTTCACATCACAGGCATCCAAAATCTCCGCAGCCTCGCTTTTGTGTGCCCCGCTGCTTCGGGGCTGCAAAGCAAACCGCCGGGGCTGAGCTTTTGCCACCGAAAAGATGAACGATGTTATAAAAATATAGTTTAAGATCATAGATAATGGACTTCTCTTTTTCATGAGCACTTCCCTTTCACTTCGAACCTTTGTTAAGAATCTCCGGCAACCTCAAATTTACATGTTAGGCATCATATACGAAACACTGTTGACGAAACGAATTTACTTTAACAATGATTATAATCTGACAACATACTAAAATCAATAACCACCTTTGTAAGCGCATATAATTGCAAACTGGATGTGAATAAGATTTGATACCCATATCTACAGACTTGTGCAACCTTGTTGTACATATTAGTATATATTTGATTGAACATCTCGATATGGAATCTCTTTTAGTGTGTAAAATACAATGTGTATGACAAATTAAAGAGGCTGAATAATGAAAAAAAAAGAAAGAGCGATTGGTGCCGTACAATATGGTATCTCCGGGTTTTGAGGCGATATACACGGGTAAAAAGCCTTCATCCGAAGGCGAAAGAGTGGAAATAATTACAACCGTTACTACAGACCAGGCAGGTAATGAGATAAGAAAATGGTCGGTTGTTTCCTGGACGTTCCCTGGTCGGGAAAAGGACTGGGATGAGGAAATAAAATACATCAACAACATGCAGAGCAAATTAGGAGAACTGGATGACAGCACTCGCCGGATTCGCTCTCATATCGCGAGCCTTGCACCGTGTGATAGCGGATTTCCGGTTACTGTGGACGAATTATTGAATGCCATCAGCAAAGGCAAACTGGATGAGCCCTCATTTCGCAACGGATGCTGGTGTTCCGGCATGTGGTGGGAACAGAAAACCACCCAGCCGTCTCATATTGAGAGCATGAGGATAATATATACCGTATTAACAGATTATCTCGCAGGCAAGACCAGGGAAGATTGCATCAAGGAATTCCCTCACGCTGCAGGATTTATCAATCGTACCTATGAATGGCTTGGGCCGGCGGCAGAGTTGACGGAAGTCCAGAAGCTGATGATGCAACGAATGTTTCTTACGGTGGATTTCTTCACGAAGTCCAGTGACACCACGGATAGCGGACCCTGCTCACAATTCTCGGATGTTTCAACAATGCAGGAGGGTGAGATGCTTGTAAAGGAACTTTTCGGCCAAGACGGTCGCGGGGCTCGTCTCGATGCGGAAATATCAGAAAAAGCAGACCTTCCGCAGATTCATCCTCGGTGGACCAGCGAATTCCAGGAAAACCTTGAGAAGCTTGAGGATCCCCGGAAGAGAGACTTATACAAAACCTGCGGCTATATCGCCTCTGGTGTGCACACTTTGTCCGATTGCCATCATAGCACATTTCGTTACATAGAAAGCTGGATTCATGGTATTGGAACCGGCAAATTGGGCATCCCAAGCCGCAAAGTCGGCACAGAGAGGGAAAGACTCGGACGGTCGCTGTTCGGTTATGTGCTGGGATTGGACAAGTGGCTGTTAGGCTTACCGATGCAGTTTGTCCTTCTGGATTTAGGGCACATAGACCTTGGGTTCGAACCACAAAACGAGATACTTCGCGTATACGCCTATCTTGGTGAAGAAAGAACGCCTGTGAAAGAATGGCTCGCCGCCTGTTTGTGGCACAACCTTACATATTGTCCGATAGCTGGTAATCCCGGCGGCCTCGTTCGCCACAAGAATCTGCTCGAACGTGCCGCACAAGCAGGCATTAGCCCGCGTGAGTGGATGGATAGAATCTGTTCTTGAAAATCATTTAGGAAACGACAATTGGGCGTAAATTGTAAGTAAATCATCGAAACAATGTTTGACAAAATTGCCAAATTTCAGATAATACCTTAAAATTTGTATGAAAAATGGCTCTGGGAGCCGATGTATTGATTTGCATTTTGCTATTCCCCGATAGCTCAACTGGTAGAGCGAGCGGCTGTTAACCGCTAGGTTGTAGGTTCGAGTCCTACTCGGGGAGTTAAAAGGATTTTGGCCTTCTGGTCAAAATCCTTTTAATTGTCTCGATAGGTGAGAGCCTATGTGAGCTTGTCCCGAGCGAAGCGAGGGAAGTCCTGCCTTGCAAGAGTATTATGTGGCATTTGTACATAATCGAGAAAAGTGACAAATATTACACCAGCATTACAACCGACCTCAAAAACCGCCTCCGTCAACACGGAAACCCACCATTACTTTACAAAGAAACATTCCCTGATAAGCATCAAGCTGCCAAGAGAGAAAAACAGATTAAAGGTTTCTCCAGAGCAAAAAAGGGAAACCTTATAGCAAAATTCAGCAGGTGAGTTTACGCTGAGCGGAGCGAAGTGAGTCCTACTCGGGGAGGTTGGGAAATGCAAAGGTGCAATTCTGGGCTTACGTATTGGAGAATACATCGGGCAAATTTTATATAGGCTCCACGGAGGATCTATCCTCGCGTCTTTCTCAGCATAACGATCCGGAGGCCAAGCCAAGCAAATACGCCCCAAAGAATGGTCCGTGGGTTTTAGTGTGGAAAGAAGATTTTCCGACGAGAGACGATGCGATGAGGCTAAACTGTGGATGGGTTGTTCTGTCCTGTGGTATGCTATCTTTAGGGTCCCTTATCCAAGTCTTTTTCAACGATTGATGCTCACCGTTTCTTATTAGGAGGCCCTCTTTTGGTTACACCAAATATGACTACTCTATTATTTATGAAGAGCAACCGAACTCCCTGCATACAAGCGTCTCCTTTCAATCCCAAAAAACAAAAATCCACGTCTTCTGATTACCGTCCTTGACCTACCAAGGACCGTCTCATGCAAACATAATGCAAAACCACGAAAAAACCTATCCAACAAAGCGCTACCAGCCCCAAAACACCTACCGGCCCAATCACATCTATTAGCGGCTGCTTGAGCACCCCTGCAGAGACTATCCACCCCAGCATAAAAACTACCACGAAAATAATCTTGACTATCAGATTACGAGGGAAAGCGACAGCACAGCTAAGTGCTATAGGTATCACTAACAAGAAAATATAAAACTGGCCGATATCCATTCCATGATAACTTAACAAGTCTGCCTTAGAGCCAAATTCCGGCAACAACGTTTCCAGAAGAACCGATATGCCGGTTAAAGCCAAAGTCAATACTCCTGCCGAAAAAGTTATAATTACCGCCAATACCAATGTGCTAAAATACTTCTCAGTTCGTCCCGCCGGAAACAGCATACTGCGGTAAGGCAGCAAATCCAAACTAAGCACACCTAATGCCAGTATAACAAATAAAAGATTTACCCCATCTCCCTTGCCCACAAACCCAAAAAACAAGACCAAAAAACTTATTAATGCACAAGAGGCTAAAACATGCTTCATCCGCCAGGTGCCAAAACCTCTGCCAAACACCATATAGAGATTACCCCAAATATATCGGCCTTTGCCCAAAAACTCATATCGATTCATCCTGCGTAAAAAGAACTCATGGAGTCTCTCGAAAAAACTAACCTTCGCTGTGGTTAGTTTTCGATCTGCTTGAGCTTGTCGATATTTCTGAGCTTTTAATGATGTATCAAATTCACCAAACACCAGCCTGCCACAATGCCGCCTTGCCAGGGAATCACGGCCAAGCAGCCTCCAAAACCAAACACATACCAAACCACTCGCCAAAATCGTTGGAATTGGCCAGGAAATAATCATATTTTGCAAAACCACGTCCCATTTGATAAGAATCACTCCAAGGATTAACAACAGATAAATTCCCCATGACAGCCTTTCTAATCCTAAGAGTGGAATGCATACTCCATAAAAGTAAAGAATCATACCAACAAAGCCGCCCGCCAGAATAGCCATCAGGACATAAGGAAAACTAAGCCCGGGATACAACAAAAACACGCATCCCAAAATCAGGTTAACGACACCACCAATCCAAAAAATAAATAGCTTTGGAATTCGACGGTGACCCGGAAGACAAAATGAAAATGGCTTTGTCAAAACATCCTTTTGCATATTACCTGCAAATACTCCCGTCCAGAAGCTGATTAGCAAATATAACAAATACCTGTCGTCGAACTTTGCAAAGGAAAGTGGAAGTAGAGCTATCGGCACTCCACACAAAATAATCAAATACCCAAACCATGCCCCACGCCGCTGATAAAGATGCTTCAAATTAACCGTCAAGATACCCATTGTTATTTTCCTATTCCGGATTAACAACGATTTTGTATATTTCTTCCAATGATAATGGTTTTATGTCAACTGTGCAGTTTATCTCTTTGGCTTTAGCTTCTACATCTGATGAGGTATAATTCTGCACCGTGAGTACGGCCTGTGAACCACTTCTTTCACAACTGATAAGATTTTCAAATGGCAGTTCCTTTGGCAACTGTCCATTTAAAGATGTAAGTATAACCTTGAGAAACTCCTCTCTCAAGCTGTCAAAACTACTGTCACGCAGTATTCTCCCCTTACGCATAATAATCGTATGATCTATTACTTTTTCAACGTCGCTTAATATATGT
>Ga0209979_1004349_pt1 | contig 11797 bp, 7 predicted proteins | sample AnhtaG_FD_183114 | JGI IMG/M metagenome (GOLD analysis project Ga0209979, IMG submission 183114) | Deep subsurface microbial communities from Anholt, Denmark to uncover new lineages of life (NeLLi) - Anholt_01485 metaG (SPAdes) (version 2) | ecosystem: Environmental > Aquatic > Marine > Oceanic >...
GACCTCGTAATTAGAATAATCAACTGAAGAGAGGGTATGGCGAAGCATCTCCCCGATGACCTTCTCCTCTCGCCAGGTAGGGATGAACAGGGCGATCTTCTTCTTGGGAACAGAGTTTATTTCTTCTAGGGTCGGATAATTCTTCTTCCTCCGACTCCTGAACAGATAATTGAAGTCGATAAAAAGGTCATCTAAGCCACTAATAAAGAAAATAGACGCAATGGTATAGGCTATCTCTCTAAACATGGAACACCACTTTCAGCCTAAAACAGCCCTTCATTGTCTGCTCACCATTGGAGCCCCAGATTAGCCCCTATTCGCCAGTCGGTGTAAGTAGAGGGGTAGGGATTAGGGGTTCGGCTCTCTATATCCAGATAATAACCCTTTATATATTCAATATGAAAATCCATATTCACCTTTGAAGAGGGACGAAAGCGGACCCCCCCACCAACCTCCCCGATGTTATTAAAAAACTCTTTGTTGGTATCTGCCACAAAGTTTACCCTCAAGTAGGTATCCAGAATCTTGTCCTTATACTGGAGGAATTTCAACCCCTGCCTGGTCTGAATATAGCCGATGATATTATCATCATACCTGGAGTAGTAGGAAACATCAGTATAAAGTTCGCCAAAATATTCCAGGGGGAAGATCAGGTCCTCCTCCCTCTCCCTAATGGGGAACATACTCCCCCATCCCTGATAATAATTGAACCCCGCCTTGGTCTCCAAGAAGTTTCTATCCTTGCCAGGCAGTTCAATGAGCCTTACCCCAGCATACCCCTCTAAATATAGATATAGGTCAATTTTAAAAGGCTTGACCCTCACTCCCAAACCGGCTTCAGCAATGTTATCGGAAAAAATCTGGGGATACCGACCTCCCTTCGAATCGGTATCCTTCACCACATTCACCGCCACATAGAATTGAAAAGGACCCAGAAAGGAGGGCTGAATCCCCTCTTTCAACTGAAAATATACAATAGCGTTATCCCAGCGGGAGTAGTTGGTTCCGTTGGAATAGATCCTCCCCCAGAAGAGTTTCTCCTTAGGGGGCGGGGATTGAGTAGTGGGCAAACTCCGCAGGGCTTCGTTAGCCTGCTTTATCTCCTGCTCGTTCCCTTTAAGGGCTACATATTCAAACTCAGCCCGAGCCTTGCTTACCTCGCCAACCTTATTATATAGATAACCCAGCTCCAAGTGGGCTCGCATATTAGCGGGCTCCAGTCGCTTTACTATCTGAAACTGCTCGATGGCTTCCTCAAGCTCCCCCGCTTTGATGTAAGTATAAGCTAACTCCATCCTCACTATCACATCGGTCTCCCTCACTGTCAACACCTGCTGAAACTCCTCAATTGCCTGCTCATAGAGCATAGCCGAAACCAGAGACCGGGCTAACTCCAGCCGGACAGAGACATCAGCCGGCTCTTCCAGCAAGTAGATCCGATATTGCCCGGCTGCCTCCTCATACTGCTGAGCAAGAACATAGACCCGGGCTAACTCCAGCCGGACCTCTAAATTGCCCGGAGCCAGCTCCAGGGCTGCCCGGTATTGCTCGATGGCTTCTTGATAGCGATGACTCGAATAAAGAAGCCGGGCTAATTTGAGCCGGAGCTCAATATTGGAGGGGTCGGCTCTGACGTCCTCCTTAAGCTGACTAACCTCTTGCCCTTTTTCTATTCCCTTCTCCTCCCCCCAAGGGGTCGCCTGAGAGCCCAAAGCCCCCGAAAAGAGAATAACCCACATCACGAGCACAACAATCAGAATTGGGAAACGGCCCTTTTCCGACATCATAAATCACCTTTTTAATGATAAAAACATTGCCTTTAAGATATAAATTTATATCATATCTATCCTCCCTTGTCAAGAAAAAAATCCCTTAAGTATCTGAAAATATAGTAGATAGATAATCCTGACTTCTATTGAATAAACTTGCATTTTTTTGCGAAAGCTCTCTTATCATACCACTTCCACCCGGAGCTAGGAGCTTGACCCAGAACTCCCTTTTAGGGTAGAATCGAAAAGTAAAATTCTTTACCATGTTTATCAAACAGGAAAAAGCCTTATGATTACCCTTAAACCCAAAAATTATTATCTATTGATGGTAGTGGTATTGGCAGGACTCCTCTTCTTTCCCGCCAGCTCCCACTGTCAGTTGGAAGCGGAGAAGGGTAAGTTCCTTTCTGAGGAGGAGATTACCAAGGAGCTCAGCCGTTGGTTTGAGAGCCCTTTGAAGTATATAATGACCCCCGAGGAAGAGAAGATATTAAAAAGACTCAAGACCCAAGAAGAAAAGATTCAATTTGTCAGGATATTCTGGGCACGCCGGGATTACAACCCTGAGACCGAGAGCAATGAATTCCGGGAGGAATTCTACCGCCGGGTTACTTACTCCAATGACAACTTCGGACGGCGTGAAGAGGGATGGAAAACCGCCCGAGGGGAGATATTCATCGTCTTCGGACCCCCCTCCCGGGCGGAGACGCATTCTATTGCCGGCTCGGTGCGACCGGCTTTCTACTGGTATTACTATAACAACCCCTCGGTATATATATCAGCCTTCAAGCCCCTGATATTCGCTGACATCTTCGGGAACAGCCGATACTATCTTGTAAACCGTTCCCTTTCAGGATTGAGACCCTTCTCTGGACACCGATTTATGTCCGAAAAGATACCCTTTGAATTCCGTCCTGCCCTGCAAGATGCCAATGAGAGAGCTATCTTCAACAAGAAACTAACCTACGACCAACGCCTCCCCCCATCCCCATCCACACCCTCCTCCGCTACTAACACTCCCCAGCTTCCCTCCCAGCAAATCCCCTTCCAATGGAAAGTAGCATACACCACCCTACCTGAGGAAAAGGTCGAGGTACTCCTCACCCTAAAGTTTAAATACCGAAACCTTACCTGGTACCAGGAGGAGGATTATTTGAAGGTCCAGCTCACCGTTCAGGAGAAACTGACCAACCAGCAAGGGGGCGTGAGCGACCAAAGGGCTGACACCATAATCCTCCGCCTCACCCCGGACCAATTGAAGGAGAAAAAAGAGGAGGAGTATCACTACCAGGTCAGCCTGACCGGGAGACCTGGTCCCCACCTTTTGGAAATAACCCTTAAAGACGACCTAAGTGGAGGGATTAGCCAACTGAAAGAGACCCTTCACCTCCCAACTCCTCCCTAAAAGGATACAATTCTTCTTCGCCCAAGGGAAAGGAGGATTAATCCTCCTTTGGCATAGGGATGAAGCCCTCCTTCATAAGTAGTTTGGTTTCCGCCCGGGCTCTCTTGATGATGGTGGAGGCGGTTTCAAGCAGCTCGCTTCGGCTCATCTTGATTCTGGCTACCTTTTGCTCGATAGCTTTCATTCCGACAGCAGTCGCCTCCCGGGGGTAAACCTCCCACTCGTCCATATTGGGGATGATGTAATCGGGGCTCAGGCCCTTATCCTCGGCACACTTTGCCAGCTCACGAGAAGCTGCCAGGCACATCTCATCGGTGATGGTGGTTGCCATCACATCGAGGGTTCCCCGGAAGATGCCAGGAAACCCAAGCGAGTTGTTCACTTGATTGGGGAAATCCGACCGCCCGGTAGCCACAACCTTTGCCCCTCCTTCTTTTGCTTCCCAGGGCCATATCTCTGGCACCGGGTTGGCACAGGAAAAGACAACGGGGTCATTGGCCATCTTGGAAACCCACTCCTTCTTTATCACTCCGGGTCCGGATTTGGAAGTTGCTATCACCACATCGGCCCCCTCCATCGCCTCCGGGATGCCCCCCTTGCGCTGCTCTTTGTTGGTAAGTTCACACAACTCCCACTTATGCGGCTCCTTCCCCTTGAGCTCCAGCCTCTCTTTGTGGAGAATACCTTTACTATCCACCATTATCACTTTCTCAGGGTCAACTCCAGCGGTAAAGAGAAGGTGGGCAATTCGGATGTTGGCAGCTCCCACTCCTACCATAGCTATGTTCACCTTGTCTATTTTCTTATTCACCACCTTCAGGGCATTGACCAACCCGGCTGTGACAACCGCAGCAGTCCCCTGCTGGTCATCGTGCCATACTGGGATACGGCACTCCTCTCTCAGTCTGCTCAGGATGTAGAAACATTTAGGCTTGGAGATGTCCTCCAGGTTTATCCCTCCGAAGGTAGGCTGTAGCCACTTCACCGCCTTGATTATCTCCTCGGGATCCTTGGTGTCCAAACAGATGGGGAAAGCATCCACCCCACCAAGGTATTTGAAGAGTATGGCTTTCCCCTCCATCACCGGCAAGCCAGCCTCGGGTCCGATATCACCCAAACCCAGCACTCTGGTGCCATCGGAGACAACCGCCACAAAGTTCGCTTTGTTGGTATGTCTGAAAACCGCCTCCGGATTCTTGTGAATATCCCTACAAGGCGCTGCTACCCCTGGGGTGTACCAGATGCCAAAATCATTAAAATCCCTGATCCGGCATTTGGGAACCACCTCCAACTTCCCACGATAAAAGGGGTGCAGTCTCATAGCATCCTTGCCCGGCTGGGCGGCCTTGGCTAATAGCTCTTCCACCGACATCTTTTTCTTCATTTCCATCCGTTTTTCCTCCTAAAGATAAAAGTAAATTCTTAACCTTCCTTGCTTTAATGCTAAATCTAATGTAGTGGACAAAACAAGGAAAAAACCAAATAAGGGTAAAAATCCCCCCATTCTAAGCTAAGCCTTTGATAAGAATACGGCAAGCCCTTCCTGCCGCTCCACTCCCCTGGGATATAACCTCGGAGACAGTCTGGGGTGAATGGGCTAAACCGCAGACAAAAAACCCACTCCGGGAGAGCTCCAGCGGGTTGAACTTAGGATGAACCTCCTTAAAAAACCCATCCTTGTCCAAAGCCACCCCCATCATCTCTGCCAGTTCCTTATTACTCTGGGGGGGGACTACCCCGATGCTCAACACTATGTTATCTACCGGGAGAGTAACCTTTTCCTCCTTAGTCGCCTCGGTGAACTCCACCTGTAAGCCCTTGCTATTGACCACCTTGGGATCCCCCTGGCACCGGAGGAAATGGACCCCTTTGTCAACGGCATCGGTAAAGAAGTCCTCTTCAAAGCCATAGACCCTTATATCCTTATGAAGGATATAAACCTCACTTTCTGGATACACCTCCTTTATCTTGAGGGCGTTCTTTATGGCTTCTCCACAGCAGAACCGGCTGCAATAGGGATGCTCTTCGTTCCGTGAGCCTACGCATTGAATCATCGCTACCCTCTTCCCCACCGCTTCCTTCTTTGCCAGCTTTTTCTCCAGCTCCCTCTGCGTCATTACCCTAAGGTCTTCTCCGTAGAGATACTCTCGGGGTTGATACTCCTCAGCTCCGGTAGCGATGATGCAGACCCCGTGCTCTATCCTGACCGCACCACCCTTATGGGCTAAATTTGTCAGGAACTTTCCCTCTTTCCCTTCCATTTTTTGCACCGTAGCATCAATATATACGCTAATCCGCTCGTTTCTCTCTACCTCCGCTACTAACGACTTTACCTTCTGCTGTATATCCTCCCCTTCCAAGGTATAATAGGAGGAGAGAATCCTTCCTCCCAGCTGACTACTTTTTTCTACCAGATGCACCAGGAACCCGTTAGCCGCCATATCCAGCGAAGCGGTAAGCCCGCTTATCCCTCCCCCCATTACCAGCCCTATGGGAATAACCTTTTCTGAGATGGGCTCCTTCATTGGCTCTCCCACTCTATCTATCCCCCTCTCGATCGCCCTTCTTATCCCTTCATCCTGAGCCTCACCCTTAGATGATTGTTCGAGGATCAGCCGCTGAGGGCTAAGCCCTCCCTCTACCATTGTCCGCTGAAATATGGAGCGGCTGACAGACGGCTGACATCCAACCACGACCACCCAGTTTACTCCCTTCTCCTTTATCAGCTTCTTTATATCCTCTCGCCCGGCGCTCCAGCAAGGAAACTGGAGGACTTCTGCCTCCACCACCCCAGACAAGCCCCTGGCATATTTGAGCCAACCTTCTCTCTTCCTCTCTTCACCAGCCACCCCGATATAAGGACAGATAAACACCCCTATTCTCATCTCCCCGTCTGAAGCCCGACTCTCTTGCTCCTTCCTAGAAGGGGTTTTCGGGAGTTCCCGCCCGTCAACCAGCATCCCCGCCGCTTTCACCGCGGCGCCGCTCCCCTGCGCCAACGACAGAGAGATATCCTTTGGGAAGCTAAAAGCCCCTGCTACGAAGATTCCCTCCTTGCTGCTGGCGATTGGGGAGAAGGGGGTGGTGTGGCAAAAGTTGTATTTGTTAAGTTGAACTCCAGCGAGCCTCGCTAATCTCCGAGCCGTCTGAGGAGCCCACAAACCAACCGACAGAACTACCAAGTCAAACTCCTCGCTCTCTTTTTCCGAGCCTTCCTCGCAGTCAGCTATCAGGTTTCGGGTGGAGGGCACCTCCTTGACCGCCCGGGGGATGCTGTTGATAAATCTTACTCTAGGATTCTCCACCAGCTGACGGAAACAATCCTCATAGCCCTTCCCCAGAGGACGAATATCCCGGAAAAATACGGTGGTGAGGATATCGGGCACCTTCTGGTGGGCAGCCGTGGTCTGCTTTATCATAGAATTGCAGCAGACCGAAGAGCAGAAATTCGCCCCGATAAACTCTTCTCGGGAGCCGACGCACTGGATGAAGGCTATCCTACTGGGTATCTCGCCATCGGAGGGACGGAGCAATAACCCCCCGTAGGGACCAGTTGGGCTCAGAATCCTCTCCAACTCTACGCTGGTGATGACATTCAGGTATTGGCTATAACCGAACTGCTCCAGAAGGTTAGCATCAAACTCATCGAAGCCGGGAGCTAAGATTGCAGCGCCAACCTTCAGCTTAACCTCCTCGTCCTTCTGGTCATAGACTATTGCATCCACCGGGCACTCCGCCAGACAGAGCCCACATCCGATGCACCTACGGCAGCTCAGGCAACGCCGGGCTTCGGCTATAGCCTCCTCTTCGCTATAGCTTAACTCCACCTCCTTGAAATTCCCCCTCCTCTCTTCCAAAGGAAGGGATGGATCAGGGGGGCGTCCCGAAGGGATGTCCTTGAACTCTGTAATAAACTTCCTTTTCTTCATCCCCTATCACCTCGACCGGAGGTAGCGGCTGATACCTGAGGCAGCCCTATGCCCGGCAGCAATAGCCCCAATTGCCGTGGCAGGACCGGTCACCGCATCCCCTCCGGAGAAGATATCTGGCTGATTGGTTTGCATTGTCCGCTCATCTACTATAAAAGAGTTCCACCGGCTTATCGCCAGCCCGTGACCTTCTGGGAGGAAGGATACATCGGGCTGCTGGCTAATGGCGGGAATTATGACATCTGCCTCGATAGTGAACTCCGAACCCTTGATGGGGATGGGTCTCCTTCGCCCACTGGCATCGAGCTTGCCCAGCTGCATTTTGGTGCACTCCATACCCATCACTCGACCGTTATTCCCCAATATTCTTATAGGAGCAGCCAGATAATGGATCTGTACTCCCTCCTGTTCTGCCTCCTCCACTTCCCACTCATTAGCCGGCATTTCCTTTCTCGACCTCCGATAGAGGATGTAAACCTCCTCACAACCCAACCTGAGAGCTACCCGGGCGGAATCGATGGCGGAGTTCCCCCCACCGATTACGACCGCCCTCTTGCCCGGCTTGCTCTTATCACCCAGGTTCACCCTCTTCAGAAACTCGAGACAATCGATAAACCCCTCGAACTCATCTTCACCGGGGACGCGCAGCTTCAGCCCCTTATGAGCCCCGACACCGAGGAAGATAGCTTTATATCCCTGCTTTCGGAGGTCATCCAGGTTTAAATCCTTACCTATCGGTGCGTCCAACCTGATGTCCACCCCCAATCCCCTTATGTAATCTACATCAGCCTCGATGATGTCCCGTGGGAGCCTGTATTCGGGTATCCCTAGATAGAGCATCCCGCCGGGAACCGATTCCTTCTCGAAGATGGTAACCTCATAGCCCAGTTTCGCTAAGTCGTGCCCGCAGGTCAGCCCCGCTGGTCCGGCGCCCACAACAGCTACCTTCTCTTTAGTCGGCTTCTTCGGAGGGGCAGGCTTGGGCAACAGCCCCTGGCGGAGTAGGCTCAACTCATAGTCAGCCACAAACCTCTTCAGCTTCTCAATGGAGATGGGCTCATCCTGCTGCCCCCGGTTGCACATCCCCTCACAGGGGTGGTGGCAGACCCGCCCGCAGATCGACGGGAGGGGGTTCCGCTCCCTTATAACCGCCAGCGACTCCAGGAACTTCCCTTCGGCAATCAACCCCACATATCGGCGGATATCAATATGCACCGGGCAGGCTTCCTGACAGGCAGGGGTCTCTTTCTCTATGTTGTAAATCAGAGGGAAAAGAGGGGGATTCTGATGGTCGACAGCGCAGCGGAGGGTCAATCCTTCTTCAAAGGTATTATATGGTTTAATAGGGCATACCTGATAGCAAGCCCCACAGCCGTCGCACTTCTCGGTGACCCTGAAAGCCTTCTTTATGATGGCAATCTCAAAACTACCCGGCTCCCCGCTGATGTCTTGCAGGTCGACATTGGTAATGAGTTCGATGCTGGGATGGTGGCTGATGGCATCGACCATTGCCCCCATCTCACACGAGGAGGATTGCCCCTCAGGGAAGGAGCGCTCCAGCTGAGCGACCGCGCCCCCTATGACAGGAGCTTTTTCCAGCAGGTAAACCTCCAAACCCATATCAGCCAGATCAAGGGCTGCCTGCATTCCGGCAACCCCGGCGCCCACTACCAACACCGAACCCTTCTTATCCTGGGGAGTCATATCCTTTCTTCTCCCACTTCTACCGCCTTCCAGAGAGGGGTGCGCCCTTCTATTCTCTCTAGCTCCATCAATCCCATCCGCCTCATATCAGTGAGCCGGCGGAGCACCACCGGGGGGGCTAAACCTGTCTTCTCAGAGAGCTCTCCAATGGGGAGGGGAGATTCCCTGCTCAGGAATAATATTTCCTGTATAGCCAATTCGTCGAGCACTACCTCATCGAAGAGTCTGTTTATCTCTTGTTGGGTGAAGACCTCTCCATAGAGGTTCCCATTGGTCATAAACTCAACCCGCTTGGCAACAACCCACCTCAACTTCTTCCCTTCCACTGCCCTTTTAGCTGCCTGGAGCTTCGTCTTCAGCTTTTGGGGGTCAACCTCCTTTTTTAAGGGACCGAGCTCTCCAATCCTCTGGCTAAACTGGGTAACTAACTCCACAAACTTCCCCCCCTCGGCTGCCGACATAAGCTCAAAGGCGAGCCTCTCTGGGTGGAGACCTACGGTCTCCAGTATCTTTCTTAACAGTATTACCTTACTTTCAGCCTGAAAGTTGCCCGTTGAATAGTGGCATTCGCCTAACTTTCAGCCGCCGGTGAAGACCCCATCCGCCCCATTGGCGAAAGCCTCCAGGACGAAGGGTGGGTCGAGCCTCCCCAGGCACATCAGCCTGACAAGGCGGATGTCCGGCGGGTACTGAAGGCGGCTCACGCCAGCTAAATCGGCTGCCGCATAGGCTCACCAGTTGCAACAGAAGGCTAAAATCTTGGGTTGGAAACCGTTCATCGCTCCTCACATTTAGAGAGTTGAAGTTTAGATGAACCATCTATCTCTATCCTGCCGACCGGAAGGCTCTAATCTGAGCCTCCAACTGCTCATTGGTATAATGGCTTATTATGATAGCCCGGCAATAACAGCTCGAGGCACATATACCGCACCCCTTGCAGGCTACCGTGATTACCTTTGCCTTTCTCCCCTCGGGGGTGTCCACCATCTCAATTGCCCCATAGGGGCAGAGCCCCGCACACAAGCCACACCCCTGGCAGAGCTTCTCGTCTATGGAGGAGACGATCGGCTCCACCTTGATGTAACCCTTGGTAAGGTGGATGGAAGCCCGGCTTACCGCCCCCAATGCCTGGCTCACTGCCTCACCCACATCAGCCGGGTAATGGGCACAGCCACAGAGATAAATCCCATCGGTGGCAAATTCAAGGGGTCGGAGCTTGATATGGGCTTCCAGAAAGAAGCCGTCCTGGTCGATGGGGACCTTGAGGAGAGTAGCCAGAGCCTCGCTCCCCCTTTGGGAAACCAATGGGGTGGAGAGGACCAGCAGGTCAAAGGGGAGGGTCAGCTCCCGACCCAGCAGCTGATGGTAGACCTTAACCTGGTGGTCTTCCACCACTGGCGACCGCTCAGGGGAGAAATTGACCAACCTAACTCCCATCTCCTTTCCCCTCCGCAGATAAGCTTCGTATTCGTCCCCATAGGCTTGCAGCTGCCGGTATAGGATGTGTACCGTAGCCGCCGGGTTCATCTCCTTTATCAGAATGGCGTTCTTAATGGCGGTGACACAGCAGATCCGGGAGCAATAGCTCCTCTCCGGGCTCATCGCTCCCACGCACTGAATCATAACCACCCTATCGCCTTTGAGCTTCCCTTTCTTCAGAAGTCCCTCCAGCTCCAGTTGGGTAATCACATCCTTACTATTATATCCATAAAGCCCCTCAGGGGGCTCCCACAGTTGGGCGCCCGTAGCCACGATTATCACCCCTGTCTTGAGGGGGGTTTCCTTCTCGGGAGACCTTATTATGACATCGTAATTTCCTATAAACCCTTTAACACTGATGACCTCTGATGCCAGATATATGTCAATCAATGGGTTATTAGTAACCCTATCCCTCCAGAGCTTGAGAAACTCCCCAGCCATTACATTGGAGGGATATAATTTATAAAGATGCCTGAGCATCCCTCCCAATTCCCCCTCCCGCTCCACCAGAGCCACCCGGAAAGCCCGCTCAGCCAGGGTAGCAGCTGCGGCAAGCCCTGCAATGCCCCCGCCGATAACCAGCGCCGAAGGTTCCACTTCGGCTTCAATCGGCTCCAAAGGCTCCAGCTTTGTAGCCCGGGCGACCCCCATTCGGATGAGGTCTTTTGCCTTCTCGGTAGCCTCCTCCCTCTGCTTCATGTGCGCCCAGGAGCAATGCTCCCTGATGTTGACAAACTCAAACAGGTAGGGGTTGACGCCCACCTCCTGGCATATCGCCCTGAAGAGAGGCTCATGGGTAAGGGGGGTGCAAGAAGCCACCACCACCCGCTGGAGGTTGTTTTCCTGGATACCTTTTTTTATCTCCGTTGTGCCGCTCTCGGAGCAGGAGTAGAGGTTTTCCTTGGCGAAGACCACCCCGGGGAGGGTTTTGGCATATTCCACCACTGCGGCAGTATCGAGGAAACCTCCAATGTTAACCCCACACCGGCAGACGAAAACACCTACTCTCGGCAATCCTCTCTCTTCGTTCATCACTGAACCCCTCTTATCAAGCCACGGTTCTCTTGCCGGAAGAGGTAATTCCCAATAGCTCAGCTGCTCTGGAAGCGGCTGCACTTGCCTGGCTCACCGATTCGGCTATATCCTTGGGACCTTGGCAGAAGCCACCGACAAAAATCCCCGGCATGGTGGTATTGCTGGGATGGAAGGGATCGGTCTTTACGAAGCGATTAGGTGTCAGCTCAATCCCCAGAATCTCAGCCAGCTGCTCGATCCCTTTGCTGGGAATGGCAGCGGAGCATAGAACAACCATATCCACGGTCAGCGACTTCACCTGGCGGGTGCGGGTGTCCTCATACCAGAGAATGGGATTCCCTTCGGCATCCTCAGTAATCTCGGCTACCCTTCCTCTGATGTAGTTTATCCCGTAATCCTCCGCCCCCCGCAGTCGGTACTGCTGATACCTTTTGCCCATAACCCTAAAATCGCTATAAAAAATGTATGATTCAGCC
>Ga0209979_1004351_pt1 | contig 11791 bp, 6 predicted proteins | sample AnhtaG_FD_183114 | JGI IMG/M metagenome (GOLD analysis project Ga0209979, IMG submission 183114) | Deep subsurface microbial communities from Anholt, Denmark to uncover new lineages of life (NeLLi) - Anholt_01485 metaG (SPAdes) (version 2) | ecosystem: Environmental > Aquatic > Marine > Oceanic >...
AGTTCGGAACTATTTTTTCAGCCATTAGCTCTTCAGCTAATCGGCATTGATAATCAAAAGATTTTAGCGCCTCGAATTTCTCGTCCGTTGCCGGGTACTGACGGACTGTGAAAGACAAACTTATCGCCTCATCTGCAATCCGTCCTTTTTTCTTAGGCTCATAGACGCTCGTTTTTGACTCTATGCTGATTCGTCCCTGAGTACGGTCATCGTCGGACAATGCCATTACCAGCGCAGGTGAAAAACCGATGGGCCTTGCCCCGGGCAAATCCAAAAGGCAGTTAAAAGCGCTCTGCGCCAATAACGCCTCGGCGATAACCTCATCGTGACTGCCTGCATAATCAAAATCCATAGCGAAAGTAACATCTAATGAATCGATATCGAGATGATTTACTCCAAGCATATAGGGAGCAAGCTCTAGCACCAATCTGTCCTGGCAATAGGCCGTCTCAAAATCAGAGGGGTTGACCACTCCTGAGCCGATACGGTCTATTTCAAGACTGACCCACCGGTATTGTCCGGGGTTGCGGTCTTCCTCAAGATAGTACTCATTATTCTCACGCCGATAGAAACGGCCCATAGACGGAAATTGTTTTTGTATCCGCTCGAAAAAGGACAGAATGGTATCACGCCCGGTCGGCAGCTCCAGCTCGGTATTGATGTACATATCGAGGTAAAAATCATCGCAAAGCGAACTATAACTATTTGACATCATCATAGAAAACCTCTCCAGAGCAGGCTCCGGGAACATGCCCCAAAGGCCTTACAAAAAGGTTCAAAATTCAAATCATATAATCTATCGAGCAACCATTATACGCCTAAATACTCATTTTTCCAGTTTTTTTCAATTAAACCCTGCAGTTGGTGCTCAATAGCGTTTGTTTCTGTGTCCGATCCATCGGTGTATCAAAAGCGGGCCTCATTGCGATCATAATGGACATCTGAAGCTGATAGAGCGGTCAAGAGGACAATCTCACTTCGATTCAGTCCGTGAATTCCAGAAAAAATGCTTACAACGCAAATGGCTCCCCTTGCGTACTTATACCCCTGGTGGTACAATCACCCCTGTCGGTGGACATCAGACTTGCTGTCAGCCATACCGACGACATAATGGCGCAGATAACTGGAGCACCGCAGCATGTCATCAGAACAACGGTCGCGAGCGTTTCTTCGCCGGCTGGCCAAACCGGCCGTGGCGGTCTGCGCCACCCTGCTCGCGCTGCTTGCGGCCGAAGCCTTCGTTCGAGTCCTCGGTCGGGCGCCGGGCATGAAGCCAATTCAGCTCAGTTCCTATGACTGCATCTACAAGCGCTCGACGAATCCGATCCTGGGCTTTGAGCTGAAGGCAAACTGCCGCAGTGACGATCCGGACTTCATCCAGACCTACGAACGGACCAACTCCCACGGGCAGCGCGACAGGGAGCGCACGCTCCAGAAGCCTGATGGCGTCAGGCGGGTCCTGCTGCTCGGAGATTCGGTCGTCGAGGGCTATGGGCTACGCGAATCCGAAACCATTTCTCGCCAGCTCGAAGATCTCTACACCGACGGATCGACCGAGGTCTTCAACTTCGGCGTCAGCGCGTATTGCACGCGTGCCGAAGTCGAGTTGCTGGAGGTGAAGGGGCTGCGATTCGATCCGGACGTAGTAGTTCTGGTGTTCGTGGAGAACGATTTCGACAACTTCAACCGCGAGGCGTTTCCTCTTGGGGAGACGATTGATCGTCCCGCGGTCGTCAAGGCGTTGTTTCGGAGGTCCCACCTCTTTCGCCTGGCCAGCGTCCGGTTGAACCTGTTTCACTTCGGAGCGGAGGCGGACCCCGTGCGCTGGAACCAGGACGCCATCGGAGACAACAATGTGGCCGAGGGATTGTGCCGATACCGGGAGCTCGCCGACCGTCACGGGTTTCAGCCGCTCGTCGCCATCTGGCCGCGGTTTCTGGATGACCGCATCGCGGACGTCTGCTTCATGCCCCAGGGCAGCGAGCAACTTGTGGTCGAGCATCTGGCGGCGATGCACGACATCCCGTCGGTCCGGCTTTCGGAGTTCTTCCAACGGCACCACGCGGAGTCGGCCGGCGCGGTGAATCCGCGGCTGCGTTACAGCTCCGGCGACGAGCTCCATTCCTCTCCCGAAGGGTGCCGCGTCGTCGCCGAGGCGCTGAAGCGGATCTTGGCCGATCTCAACGTCGGCCGTGCGCCGTCGGCGCGCGAGATTCCGCGTTCTGCTCAAAGTGACGCGGAGGCCGTCGCAGCCGCCAAGGCATTGGGTCAGGCCCAGCCCAACTACGCGCGCGTCCACAACCGCATGGGCACCGAGCTCCTGAAGACGGGCAAGCTGGCAGAAGCCGTGGCGGAGTTCAAGCAGGCGCTGGAAGCGGATCCAACATACGCCGGGGCACACAACAACCTGGGCGTCACCTACGAGCGACTGGGCCATGAAGAAGCTCAGGCGCAATTCGAACGGGCCATCCAGCTGAGGCCCGACTTCACGCACGCGCATTTCAACCTGGCGCGAATCCTGATGAAGAAGGGACGCGGGGCGGCAGCCGTGGCGGAGCTGCAACACACGATTCAGATCGATCCCAACCACGTGGGCGCGCTCAACATGCTGGGGATGGCACTCGGCAGACAGCAGAAGTTCGCCGAGGCCCAGTCCCATCTGGAGCGGGCGGTCCGCCTCGAGCCGGACCACGCAGAGGCGCGCAACAACCTCGGCGTGGTGTATGCCGCGCAAGGGCGCTTCCGCGAGGCGGTGGCGCAGTTTGAAGCAGCACTGCGCGTCGATCCCGACGACCCCGAGATCCGCGAGAACCTGAAGAGGGTGAGGGCAGCCCTGCCGAAGTAGCCACGGAAGTTGGAGGAAACCATACAGTAGATGAGACGACGCGAGGTTCTAAGAGCAGGTGTTAGCACGGCAGTCGCATTGCAGAGACCATGGGTTTTCGCGAGTTCCAGCAAGCCACCTGTTCAGCAGCTTGCACCAAAGATAACCGCGCGAATGGCGGCAATTCGCGGAGACAATCTGGATTCGATTACACGCGATGCCATAGATGCGCTAAAATCCCTCCCAGAGGGGGGTTTGTAGAAAATCCTGAGTTGGTTTAACCTACGGAGTTGATATTGCTCCAAGACAAAGGGGCCTATACCAAATCACTCAGTATAAGCCCCCTAATTGATACATATTTGCTACATCAACCACGCAATTTTAATTGCCGGTCCCGGCTTACGGCGCCGGTGGATACAACCGAATATCATCGAAGTACATCATACCTGCACCGCCGGCAACGGGATTATTCCTGTTACCAAGACCAAGGGTAATCGAATTGACATTAGCAAGGTTCACGCCCTGGTCGGTAAAAGCCTGCAAGTCGATATTCCATTCGGTCCAGGAACCTGTCTGCGCTGCGTCAGGATTATCGTGATTGACCACAGCACTGTCATTGAGAGCAACATACATCTGCTCGGCAGCATTAGACGAACTCCCTCTGAACCAAATCGTCAGTCTATTGACACCATTGACTGTCCAGTCACGATTGGAAGTCAATGTCAAAGTCGCTTCGGATTTGCCAACACCATTGTCGTAGGACATTGGCATCGACTGATTACCGCTGTGAACAATAGTCTGCTCAGCAAATGGAGCAGCAGCATGGCCAACTACAGAGCCGTTTATGGCCGGATTATCGAATCCGTCTATCCAGACATTAAATATCCTGTTGCTCGTGGGGTCAGCCGGGTCAAGGTTGTATGTAGCCCCGGCTTTTACCCATGGTTTATTTCTATTTACAGTACTCGTCAATACCTATATCGTATCCTGAACCGGCAGGGCGCGGATCCCCCTCAAAATCGTAACTTGGTGCGTCAATAGGCAAACCCTTGTCTATAGCAGGTGAATTTGGCTTTAGATGAAAATCTCCCAATGAGGTATTCACGAAACGGGGATCGCCAACTACAGCTCTATCACCATAAATTTCACGCCACGAACCCCTAAAACCATCAATCAAATTATAGTCCACATGAATCTGGGTTTGTTGATTCCTGTGCTTTTGTTCGGAAGCATCCCTTAATTGAGCCTGCTCGTTTCGGCTGCATATATTGTTTCTTACAACAAGATCCTCGAATATCTCATCACCTATATATATCCCACCTCCATTGTCATAAAAAGTGTTATTTATTACTTTACCGTGCTTTAACACTGAATCATCGTGCCAGGCATTAACCATAATTCCCCAAGTGTCATTATTGTAGGCGAGATTGTTATAAAACTTGATATTTTCAAGCTCTCCGCCGGCTTCTGACGCCACAGCAAAACCAGTCTGACAGTCGTGCACTATGTTGTCGAAAACCTCGATGTTAGAGCTGTCTTCATCCCAGGCATCCACATAAATACCGAGTTTGTTATATGTACGATATACGCAATTTCCATATACCTCCCCATTAGAACAGCCGTCCTTCGTATCTATCCCCTCGCCTCCGGTGGAGTATTCCAACGTTTGAGTAAGACTTCCGTGGTGAATGTAATTATACCTGACTTCAAACCTGTCTATCCCACTAAGTGATATGCATTCCTGTTGCTTGCCATTTACGGCCAGCTCAATCTCATTGCCACTAATGATTATGTCACTGCAATTAACTGTCTCTTGTCCCCCCCAGGCAGCAATCCCGGAAGAAGCTGTGTTGTAAGTATAGTTTTTCTCGATGATGATGTTATTCGAATTTCCTCCTACATAGATTCCCCAGTAGGAAGAGTTTATTACCCTTAAACCGGATACCTTGATATAGCTCTTGTCTCTCACATTAAATAATCCACGCCAGTCAAATTCTATGCCCTTACCGTCAATTGTCACTGTATGACCTGGATATGCGGCAAAGGTAATGAAGTTGCCGGGTCTTCCGGAATTCTGTACCCAGATTCTTTCGTTGTAAGTTCCTTCTTTTATATAAACGGTTTCGCCTGCGGTCAACGTGTCGGCTGCTTTTTGTACGGTCCGCCAAGGCCACCGCTCTGTGCCGGGATTGCTGTCCCGGCCGTTAGTGGCAACATAGTAAGCATTCTTCGGCCTTGAGTGACTTTGCGTAAATATTGCAAAATCAACAAAGTTGACATTGCCGCTGTAATCAAGGTCGGCTCCATCACACCAGCAATTCTCAGCGGAGCAGCCATTGACCAGCCGTTGTTCTTCCAATCCATCCAGTCCCCGTAGAGTCATTGTAGGCCTGTCCGGAATATTGACGCTACCCAAACCGTACTTCTGTGCCAAGTAACTTGCAACTTCATTCTTTTCTGCTGTAGTTAACTCGCGGTCGTAAACAATGATTTCTGCAAAGTCGCCATTAAGGTCATTAGAGCCGCCATCAATAAATCGTGCGATATTAAAGGCGTTACTGTCAACATTTCCTGTATCGACATCTACGACAAGATATGGGTTAGCCAACCCAACAGGATTGTCCGGGAATGTCATCCCACGGTCTGTTTTAATAACTGTGCTTTCCTTGACGACTGATACGCACAGACCTCTTCGAGCGCTATCCGTACCACCACTCGGCTGCGTGGAAAATATAACAACTGATGAATCTCCAGCTCTCGAATGTAAAACGCCAACAATAAAAACAGTAGCCGTAATATTCGGCTCAAACCCGTTTTGTCCCACCAGATACTCGTTGGGCTGAAAATGCACTACGGCCTTACCGTTAATGGCACTTGTGGAGTAACTTGGAACGGTGCTGCCAGCAGCATCATTGCCATTGCCGGACTTATCCGCCCAAATGGTTACATCGACACCATCTGCGGGGTTATCATTTGTATCACCATCCCCATCAATGTCACTGGCATCCAGCCACAGCACCGGGCTACTAACAAGGAACTCGGGTGTCGTAAAAAAGTTCCAGACCTCACCTTTATGCGTCACGGCGCCGTCGAACTCATCTACGCGCCAGTAATACGTCCTGTCGAATTCAAGCTCGCCGGGGTAATACTGGGTGTGCATCTGAGGTATTCCCCCCACAGCATTGGCCACGGTATCAGGATCATCGCCGAAATATACCGTGTGCAATTCGGCGCCGAGCCCTGCCACCCATGTAAGGGTTACGTTCGCGGCCACGAATTTAGCGCCGTCGGGCGGGACAGGATTATATGCCTTGCTGGAGGGGATGAAGAAGCTCCAGACCATGCCTCTATGTTTGGTCACACCGTCGGTTTCCACTTCATCGATGCGCCAATAATACGTTGTGCCCGGAACGAGACCGTCCGGATAGGCAAACCCGGGCAAGCCGACAATAACATCCGTTCCGGCTTGATTACCCTGGAATGTACTTTCAGTTCCGCTGTCCACGTCGTCAAAATTCTCACCAAAGTACACATCATGTGAAACCGCAAAACCTCCCGCCATCCAGGACAGGGTCACCCATGTTCCCGGATGCGAGGCGCCGTCGTTCGGACTGGGCCCCCGTGCCTGTGGAGAAGCTGCGCTCTTCATAGCAGTCCGGACTTCATCGGCGGTGAGTGCGTGATCGTATAGACGGACTTCGTCGAGCAGACCCGCAAAGGCCTCAGTTCCCTGGTTATACGGGTTTCCGTCATTGCCGATGTCCATGAAATTGTGGAGAGCGGTCAAACCGGTATACGAGCCTGCAGCGATTTCCTCTCCATCCAAATAGACGACGTATCTTCCCGAATCCCAGGTTAAGGCGACGTGATACCAGATCTCCGTCTGCAACTCCACGATATCGGTCCGCCGGGTATGCGAGTCGCCAAGTCCGAGGTCAAGGATGGTATTGTTGCCGTCCATATATAGTTGGATGCGATTGGCGTATGAGGGTTGTGTCGTATGGCCGAAGAAATACGAGGCATCGTCTCGATTCGTTGGGTAGGGCTCAGCCAGATTACCCCAGATCATCATCGTTCCTTCAGAGGCGGACATTCCCGTCGTTGGAATCTCCACACGTGCAGTGTTATCATCACTACTATAAAATAAAGCACCCCCTGCTTTGCCTTCACTGGGTCTCCATTCCACATCTCCAGACAGCGTACCGTCGTTGTCACCTCCGGCCATGTCAGCCGCAATCGTGCCCGAAGATTCATCGAGTCTCCAGTACCCGACGAGGCCTGCCTGGCCATGCGCAGGAGAAAGGCCCATGCACAGCACGAAAAGAAAAGAAACCAAATAAATCAATTTTTTACAAATAACAGTCCTCCTCAAAAATGTTTGATAACAACTTCTCCACTCACTACATTTCTTCTCTGAGGTCAATTCAGGACAGCCACTGTCTTCCACCTCGTTTTCTGTGCACTGTCCGCAAGCCATTACTGAGCAGCATAAATCTAAGATGTCTTGCATCGTCATTTGCTAATGACAAATCTACACGATTGAAGCGGGATTGTCAAGAAAAAAATAGAAGACTGAAGACAGTTGTTGGTTGTGCAGAGCCGAGGAATAAAATTACGCCATGTCCGTATTGGGCAGTTTTAGCTCCGTAACTATTGCCCCGATAGTGGAAAGAATCGCAAAAATAAATACCCGCCACACGCAGCTTGCCACAATCCCGCCGTTATAGCTCAGTATCGCCGAAGCTGCCGTATAAAGCACACCAATCAATGCGCCGCAGACAGCCGCTGCCCCAATCCGTTTTCCTAATGCTGCCCCGCCGCAGCCCAGAGTTACAACCGCACCACAAATTAAGACCCCCAGCACAAGCACTACAAGCCACCAAAGTATATTCAAACCCGGCGGCACTCCAACACTCTCTAAGTAAACAAACTCAGCAAACGTGAATAATCCCGCAACCCCGATTGCACACAAACCCACGTGCCAATATCGCGGCTTGAGCGATGCACGCAACTCTGCCCGCTTTCGCATTCGACGCCGTATCGTCAAGGGCCGGTTATAGAACAGACAAAACACCCAATGCTCCAGCAGTGCACCTCGCTCGCCGAATACCGGAACAATATGCACCGCTTCCGTCGACCAGTGAGCCGCCATAAATCTCGCCAGAGCAGGATAGTGATACGTCATCTGAATCGGAAAAGCTAAATAACCGACATACTTGAAAAAACCCAAAAACACTGCGATATTGTAGTCCTTAAAATTCCGTTCCCTGATGACCAGATACACTACATAAAGCCCCCGAACCAATGAACCGGGCGAAATTGGCGTAACCTGAAAAGCACCGATGATTCCCAATCCAACCGCCCAGGCATTCGGCTCGTCAAGGTGAGTAAAATAATAAATCGCTGCAATAGTGACCGAAACAATCTGCGTTACCGGCAAAGTACAAACATGCACCGCTAAGCTCTTTAGATACTTCTGAATAAAAGGCTCGTTGAGCTGTGAAAGGATAATCTTTGCATCCTCATCGCTGAGCATGTGCTTTTTTTGTCCCTCGGCCATCATCTCACGAAGCCACTGCTCACGCAGCTCCGCATTAAAATACAGCCGAACCGGACGAATAATGAAATAGGCCAAACGTTCCTTTGCATACCCCCAGTCTGTCAAAAACCTGTGCAGACCGGCAGGCAAAATCGACAGCGGCAAATGACATAAGAACCGCCTAACCCCGCACCGCGGGGTTAGATCAAGGCCTGCTTCGCAGGCCCCGCCCGCTATCTTAAGCGCCCGCTCATCGCCAATGCGTCCGGCCCTGTACCAAACGATGACCTTTTCGGCAATCCTACCTCTAATTGCTCGCCGAAGATAGTCCCAGCTCCTCAGCATTGTCACGTAGTGCCTGCGCCAATCAGCTCGCCCCCAAATTCGGCGAATCAACTTACCCAAAAACGGTATCACTCCAATCACAAAAAATATCAGCGTCAAAATCCTGCTGTCTCGCAGCTTCCGCTCGTGCTGCTCGTCAACCAAGTTCCGCACGCGCCACCCGGTTACCGCACTGGCAAGCATTGTTGACCACAGCTTTGGACTGTAAAGAAGATGAATATGATTGTGCGCAATATCAGGTATCGAATCTCGATACACCTGCTCGGCATCCTTTAGCTCCTCTAACATCTCGCGCATATCGTCAAACTCATCGCCGTGCGCCTGCACAAAGGCCTCTAACTTGCTAATATCACCCCGGTCAAACTGTACCAAAGAACCACGCATAAGCCCTTTGGCTATCAGCTTGAAATCACCCGGACTCATCGGCAGAAACGGCAGCAGGGCAAGCCCCGCCCGAAAATCAACCGCCACCAACCCGCCGAAGGCGGGTATGAGCATGGCTGGCGTTGCCGGTCCTTCTGACGGTTTGTCATTAGTTTCGTGGCGTTTGAGGACGTTCGGTTGACTCTTGCACGTTGACCACTCATACTGCCGGGCAAACTCATAGCCTCCCATCTCGTGCAGTAGCTCGACAAATTCACTCATAAACCTGCGCTTCGCTCGATATTCCGGCGAACCGAGTCCGCCAATTGCGGATTCATCGAGCATCTTACCATGACTCCACTTCGCCAATAAATCTAATCGGTCGTCGACCTCCAGCAGCCACGTCCGTCCCTCAATCCATTCGCTCAATTCCCCGCAGCTGCCGAGCTTGTCATCCACGAACGTTGCATAAATATCTCTAACTGCACTTTCATCCCCAAATCGAATTTTTGCCCCTCGCCGAATAAATTTTTGCCAGAGCGCTCCGGCCTTTGCCGCTGCCGGATTGACCTGAAGCTGAAACGGCCCCTGAAAACCAACCCGATATAACAAATTACGAAACAGCCGAGAAAAACCCGATGGCGGTATAAGAATCTTCATCGCGTAGGCTCTACCCTCCTCGAGTCCCTTTACAGCACCCTCAATCCCCGCAATTTTTACGTAGTACACCTGCCCTGCAAATCCACCGCCTATAAATTTCTCGACGACCAGATGCACTCGTGCCGTACCAGTTCCCGCGAGGCCGCTAACTTGATAAGTAAGCTCCGTGCCCGCATCGTATCGCTTGATTCGCATCGGCCGATGCAGTTGCGCACGATGAATCCTCTCCTCAAGTTCCCTGCAAACCTCAACGGAGTATTCTACTGCCATCCTTGCTTCCTAATTATTAACTACCCACCAATCCAAAACCTGATGATAATCTGCAAAACAATCGCTGCATACACGCCTGCCAATAAATCATCTGCCAGCACTCCCCAGCCTTCGGGGAGCTTCTCAAGTCTGCGTATTGGACAGGGTTTGACAATATCGAACAATCTAAACAGCAGGAAACCACCGGCTGTAATAATCCAGATTTGTCTTATCGAAAGTATTTCCGGGCTTAAGAGCGGGGCGGCTAAAAAGGTAACCGCCTGGCCGGCCAGTTCGTCGGCGACAACCTCGCGTGGGTCGTTTTTACCTGTCGCTGCAATCGCAGCGGGGGCAAATTTCACACATACAACAGAACCGGCTAAAGCCAGGGTCGCCATTACAATTGATATTATAACGGCCGGGGCTTGCATTTGGGACATCAAGCCAAAGATAATCGCTACCGGCAGCGAGCCCCACGTCCCCGGAGCAACCGGCAGCCGACCAAGACCAAAACACGATGTGAGAAGTCTTTTCATAATTATGAAACGTTAACGGAAAGACGAAAATTAGTCAAAGGTTTGTTGGTTTTTAGTGGTTAGTATTTAGCCCTGGGTTTGGCTGGACACCGTTCACTAATGACTGCCGCTCCCTGATTGCGGGAAATTCAGACTGGCGAATTCGCCGTGATATTTTATTGCAGCGCGGTCGTAGGCCTTGGCCGCGTCGATTTCGCTGCGGAAGCAACCCAGAAATATTCTCTTTCTCTCGAACGTTATCAGAACCTCCCATTTGCGAGTCTTTTTTCTCCAGGAAACTCCTTTGTATTTAGAGCTGCTTGAATTAGAGAATTTCTTCCTGTTGCGTATGTTCTGTGCTCGCGTGGCGGCTCTTAGGTTTGCCTCTCTATTGTCCATCCCATCGTGGTTGATATGGTCCACTACCATGCCGTCAGGGACTTTGATAACTTCCTGGTGCATGTAAACAAGCGTCTCTTTTCCTCCTTTGCCGGTTGGTACGCGTCTTCGCGCGTAAAAGCTGTTTTTGCCTTTCTTTGAGAGCCATTCGTGTCCTCGCAGGCGCTTGTAATTGGCCGGGTCCACCTTTGCGTACTGAGGCTGCGCCATGCGAATCCGCCGAAACGCATACCCGTAGCGCGCCCGCCGATACCTAAGGAGCGGCAGCATGGCGAGTTTCCTGAGCCAACGCGGAATATGAACGGTTGCTTTGATGCGGGGTCCCCTCCGCCGGGCGAAATCCTAAGCACTAAGCACTAAGCACTAAATCCTAAACAAATTCGAATCACTGAAATTCAAAACTCAAAACGTTTTGGTCATTTGGCAATTTGAATTTTGATATTGTTTCGTATTTAGGATTTAGATATTAGGATTTGACAGTATGTTTGTTTCGTTCTTCTAATTTTGAAGTTACTACTTATGTGTAGGCCCACCAACAGGCTTCTATAATTAGAGCTATCTGCGTATTTGATTCGAAAAGAGTCCTCGATTCTCGATCCCGATTTTCGTAACTCGATGTGGGAAGGTAAGTTAAAAAATTTTCAAAAAATTTAATTTTTGTTCTTACCCCTCTGCGTTTTTGATTGATTTTTCACTAATATTTTACCTATTTTAACACCAAAACGCTTTTTGTCCGTCTAATCACTAATCACCAATCACTAATCACTATCTTTATTTTTCTTGAAAATCCCGCTTCAATAGTGTAGATTGCTCATCAACGAGCGAGCGAGAACATCTTGGTTTTATGCTTTTCAATAATGGCTTTCGGGCGGTGCACAGTAAACACGGTAGAAAACT
>Ga0209979_1004352_pt1 | contig 11788 bp, 11 predicted proteins | sample AnhtaG_FD_183114 | JGI IMG/M metagenome (GOLD analysis project Ga0209979, IMG submission 183114) | Deep subsurface microbial communities from Anholt, Denmark to uncover new lineages of life (NeLLi) - Anholt_01485 metaG (SPAdes) (version 2) | ecosystem: Environmental > Aquatic > Marine > Oceanic...
TTCCTGGTGCTGATGACTCTAGCTGCCGGCGGATGTCTTCAGCAGTGAACCTCATCGGCATCACACAGGACTTATACCACGGGCACTCCTTGCATTGGACTATACCATAGGCCTCATCTAAAATATCACCCAAGTTCAGCCTCCTCTCAACCTATGATTTATCAGGAATCACCTTTTCACTAGGAAATAATCTTACTTAGGCTCCTTTTTATTTCCAGCATGCTCGAGAAAGCCCCCACTTTTATTACTTGAATTACGCCCTCTTTGTCAATGAAGAAGGTAGTCGGAATGCCTCGGATATTATACTCTAGGGCTACATCCTGGTTGGTGTCAAGTAGCACCAGAAAGGAAAAATTACCACTCTGTATAAAATCTCTTACCCTAGAGGGAGTTTCGCCTATGTTAATAGCCAGTATTACCAGCCCTGTGTCTGAAGATTCCTCAAATATGCTCTGGATGAAGGGCATTTCAAAGCGGCAGGGGGAACACCAGGTTGCCCAGAAGTTGAGTAATACTGGCTTACCCCGGAAATCGCTCAGGGAAACAACTTGTCCCTCCAAATTAGGGAGCTGAAAATCAGGCGCCGGCTTACCTACCTGAGGGGCTGGAGAGGAACAGCCGACTACTAACAGCACCGAGGTCATGAGCACTACTGCTAAGGTTAATATTCGGTTCATAATTCTCTTCTAAGCTATTTTTACGTGGTGAGTAAGGAAAACCAGGTCAGGCTATTGGTGAGAATAAGCACGCCTATAGTGATAAGCAATAGGCTGCTAATAATGTAGATTAATTTAGAATAACGATGGATACGCCTTAATAACGGAGTGACGGAATCAAAGGCAATCCCTATTATCAGAAAGGGTAGTCCTAACCCCAGAGAGTAGATAGACAGCAGGTAAGCCCCGTGCCAGGCTGTTTCCGAACCCAAGGCAAGGGTCAGAATGCCTCCCAGTATGGGGCTAACGCAGGGTATCCACGCTAGGGAGAAGGTAGCTCCGATGAGGAGGGAACGTAGGTAACCAGTGGTATTGCCTAGGGATGGGGTTAGACGCTTTTCGTAATTTAGCCAGGGTAGCCTCAGAGCAGCCAGCATGAATAGCCCAAAGGCTATTAGTAGACTGCCAGCTATTTTATTGAGTAGTGCTGAATTGGGGCTGATGGCAAAGCCAGTGAGGCCGACAATTGCTCCCAAAGTAACAAAAACTATAGAAAAGCCTATTACAAAGCTGAGGGAATGGAGAAATATAGGGAGGCGGCTTTTACGAACTTCGGGCTCAAGTATTTCCGGTCCGCATAAGCTGGCGAAATATACTGGCACCAAAGGCACCACGCAGGGTGATAGGAAAGATAGCAACCCGGCACCGAAAGCAGCTATAATTGAAATACTTGGCATCACTTATCCTTATAGCTTAATCAATAGTAGCTAACTGAAACAGAAATATCAAATTCACCCGCCCAATGAGATTGTTTATTAACCTCACCCCCTTAATCCCCCTCTCCTTCTCAAGGAGAGGGGGAAGAGATTTTAGAGAGGGGCAAAGCCCCTCTCTTACCTACACTCCCCCTTCCCTTATTAAGGGAAGGGGGTCAGGGGGATAGGTTGCTAAACAACCTTCAGCCCAACGCATCCATTAGCTTAGGGTCAAAAAATATTCTATAATATGTTGGACATTAGATAATACCGCCAAAATACATATCAAGGGGAAAGCAATGAAACCCTTAAGCTACAGCCAGATTTCTCTGTATCAGTCCTGTCCCTTATGCTACAAGCTGCAATATATTGATGGCTTAAAGCCAAAGGATAAGTGGTATTTTAGCTTTGGCAGAACAATGCATATGTGTGCCGAGTATTTTTTCAAGGTTAGAGTGCCCCCACCACCATCACTGGAGGAGTTATTACTGTTTTATGAGCAGAACTGGCTTTCTGAGGGATATGAGTCAACTGAGGAGGAGGCAAGGTATAAGGCTTATGGTCGGGAGATACTGGCTGAGTTCTGGAAGATTCACCAGGCTGGTTTCAAGATGCCGATTGCGGTTGAGCGATTATTTTACATTGACATTGAAGGGGTGAAGTTGACCGGCTATATTGACCGTGTAGACAAGCTGGATAGTGGCCGGCTATCCATAGTTGATTATAAGACAAATAAGGAATTGTTTACCACCGAAGATTTAGAGAAAAACCTCCAATTGACCTTATACCAGTTGGCTGCTGAGCAGACCTGGCAGCTGCCTGTGGACAGGCTTACCCTGTATCACTTTAGGTCAAACACTCCCCGTAGCTGTGGACCAAGGGGTGAAGCGCAGCTTGATGAAACCAGGCGTCTGGTATTGGAGGTGGCTGAAGGTATTGCTCAGCAAAAATTCCCCCCCATTGAGAACCAGAATTGTCCCTGTGACTTCCCCGAGCACTGCCCGTATTACAGGCAACAATATATGACACCAGATTTATTCCAGCAAGGTATTCTGGATGGAGTAGCAGTAGCTGGGGCAGTTGAGCACTATGTCTCATTGCAGAGTCAGATAAAGGAACTCCAATCACAGTTTGAAGAGGTAAAACAGAGGCTTATTGATTTCTGTCAGGCTGAGGGATTAAATCGCGCTTATGGCAGGGAGCATGCTATTACCTATAAGCTGGTGGAGAAAACCGGTTTTAGTGAGGACGAGGTCAGAGCCCTACTTGAACCTGAGGGGCTATGGCACCGGGTATTAAGCCTTGACCAATCCCGGCTTAGGCATCTCATAACCGATGAGGCAGCAGCTAAAGATATTAGAGATAAGCTAGCAGCCTTAAAGCGGGTTGTTTCCTCCTACCCTCAGCTATGGGCTAGACGAATTATGGAGGAAGAGTAAATTATCTTGGTGTATGATTGTACTTCTTTCGGGTGCCTGAGTATGTCCGCGATGTCTTCCATAAGGGAATAGTTCAACCCTGTTGAAACTATGAAATAATCGGGAGATAGAGGTGATAATTGTCTAGGCTACTTCTGGTAAGGCATGGTGATACCGAGTTGAACAGTGCTGAGAGGTACTGGGGGCGTAGTGATGTTAAGTTAAGTGCTGCCGGAATCGAGCAAGCTGAGAAGCTGTGTGATCGCCTAGCGGTAGAAAAGATTGACGCTGTTTATTCCAGCGACCTGGAGCGAGCATTGGTAACCGCTGAAATTATTGCCTCCAGTCACCAGTTGGCAGTCATAACCTGTGCTGAGCTGCGTGAGGTCAACTTTGGCCAGCTTGAAGGATTAACCTTTAGCGAAATTAGCCGGCTTTATCCTGAGGTGGCTAAGTTGTGGGCAGAAAGAAGCACTAAACTGAAATATCCTGGTGGTGAGAGCCTTGTCAAATTTAATAACCGAGTTAGTAAATTCTTGAGCAGCTTGGACAAACATGCTGTTGAGGAAACAATACTTGTTGTGGCTCACGCCGGAGTTCTGCGCACGCTGGTGTGCCAGCTATTGGGTATAGACCCACAGCGGAGATGGCAGATTCGCCTTGATTTAGCATCGCTTAGTATAATGGAGACCCATCAGCAGGGAGCAATACTGAGCTTATTGAATGATGTTTCTCACTTGACATAACAACCAAGTATCTTGGATGTTTATATTGGCCAACCCAGCCAGTCAAAGATACCGAGCATCCTTAATCCTATAAAGAACAATAGCACAACGAATATATATCTCAGTTGCTTAGCTGGGAGCTTATGTGCGGTTATGGCACCGACCTGGACCATGCTGATACTGGTAACTGCTAATAGAAACCATGCTGGCAGATAAACATAGCCGATAGAATAGGCTGGCAGGTTAGTGATATTAAGACCATTTATAATGTAGCCAGTGATACCACCAAGACTGGTAAATATAATTGCTGCTAGAGAGGTAGCCACTGCATTGTGCATCCTGAACCCTAGCGCCAACATCAATATGGGAACCATCACTACGCCACCGCCTACGCCGATAATACCGCTTAAGAGACCTACCGGTATAGCCCAAACTGCTAGGAGCCAGTAATTGTTTCTAGACTCTGGCACAATCTCTGAGGGTTTAGCGACAAGCAGCCTGACGCCAATGATAATGGATACAATTCCGAAGATTATCCGCAGCACTGTTTCAGGGAGATGAGTAGCGAGGGTGGCTCCACCGAAAGCGGCGATAGAGGCGCAACTACCCAAAATAAAGGCTGCTTTCCACCGCACTGCCCCCTTTTTATTATGCCTCCAGGTGCCACTAGCCGCTGTCGGCAATATGACCAGCAAACTTGTACCGAAGGCTAGCTTTATAGCCATGTCCGCGGTCAGACCCATATCCAGGTATATCACATACTGAACCGGGGTCATAATAAAGGCACCACCAATACCCAGAAGACCACCAGCAAAGCCAGCAACTGTGCCAGTTATCAGAAGAGCGATAATATGAGCTATTATCATTCCTGCTATTTTTCTTTATCGTAGGGTGAGCATCCGGGTAAACATATGTCTCCCTCGTTATCTATCTTATCACACTTTGCCTTGTCCTTGTCTCTAAAAGCTATTATCAGGTGGTAACCATCCCAAAGCCACCACAGTCTTAATTGCCTTACTATCAGTCAGGGAGTCGGTTACCTTCTTTTGGTTTGATGGCACCATGGATTGGAACTCTGGCTGGCAAAATTGCGTATGAGGTTCCTTGTTGTTATAATATTTCTGGTAAATGGGGCTGTAGCTTAGTTGGGAGAGCGCCTCCCTTGCACGGAGGAGGTCAGGGGTTCGAGTCCCCTCAGCTCCACCAAAGGTGACTTTTGCAAAACCGTCCTGCTCCCTCTCTTTGTTTACTTGGGCAAGATTCAACCGGCAATATATCTTCCTCGACTTCAAGTCCTCTGACGGCAGGACCTTAATTCCGAGCTTAGCAACCAAGTCAGCCCTATCTTCGAAGGTCGACTCCTGCAGATTTCGGTTCCTGAGGGACTTCAGTTCCTGCCGCAGCAGCTCAGCCTCGACAGCGCTGAGGCTCCTGTTCGCCATTTGACCACGAAGTTTTTCAATCTCTGATTCTGCCCTGGCAATGGCTTCACGGTGCGCGGCAAGTTTAATTTGGACTTCCTCCGGTGTGTAAAAATCCTTCTCCCACCCCTCCTGTACCTTGCTGACTCGAAGTTTTGCCTGGCTGATCTTGAATTGTTCCACTCTGACGAGTTTATCAATGTCTGCACTCTGAGACAATTCTGTCTCCAGTTGCTGGTCCAGCCAAGTATCATTGCTGAGCATGGCGGCGATCTCCTCCCAGATCTCATCGTCCCAAGTTCCCGGAACAAAACGGCTATAGGTGCAAGGGTCTTTCAGCCAGAGGCAGTAGTGTGCCCGACAGTAGTAATAGACCTGGTCACTACCTCTCTTTTGCAGCACGGACATCGGCTTTCGGCATCGTGGGCAAAGCATCCGGCTTCGGAACAACGCTCGTATCCGTTTGCCCTGCTTACCCCGGCCGCGACCTCTTTCCCTGAGATTATTATTGGCCCTTAGCCACAGCTCCACTGCAGTAAGAGCCAGTACCTCGAAGGTTACCTTCTCACTGTCGGGCTTTGGGCGTATCAGGGTTCTCTTTATGCCCATAGTCAGGTCACCTAGAGGTCTATCCGGGTTCGGAACGCGACCATTGGCGTTGTACTCAGCCTTCCCCGTGTAGCACTTGCGACCAGCTACCTTGATTACAGTCTTAGGGGCCCATGATATTCTGTAAGGTGGTGGAATCCTTAGTTCATTTAGTTTCTTGGCAACCCAATAGGCAGTGCGTCCCTCGTCTCCCAACCAGACGAAAATCTGGGTGACTACCCAGGCAGGGCTCCCCCAAACCGGCTCTCCATCGGGCCCGAGTTCGTCTATCTCCCACCAAGCACGGAGCACCTTAGCTCTGCCTGTTCGAGGCTCGATGACCTTATCGGCTTGATAAGTGTAGCCATATGGTGCCCTGTTGCAGGCGCCTTGCCTGCTAGAACACGCGCAATATTCCCCGCCAGGACATTGTCGCGGTTACACTTCACCCGTAGCGCGTTTGCCTGGGCTTGAATGAGTCTTGTTGTCTGGCTTCCCCAATCTTGACCAGCAGGGGCATCGCCGTATATCACCTGCACGCCGTAGTAAGCACACTCCCTCTCGAAGGTCAACTGATGGAGAGGATCTGCTGAAAGCCGTCCTTGGAGGGGAATGATGACGCCGGCAACGTGCCTGCCTGCAATGAGACTCCCGCGCAGACGTCTCATGTCTGGCCGGTCCAGATGCTCACTGGTGACGGTATCGTAAAGAACGTATTCCCTGGGAACGACGATGCCCTTTTGCTTCGCCAGCCGGGCGCAGGTCAGTAAGTACTCTCCCAGCCGGTCGTTCTCCGCCTGCTCCCTTGTGGATTGCCTTGTGTACGATGCCCACCACGAATTGAGGTTCAAGTCGCACCCTGTGACACCAAAGCCTTCCTCGTAACCGGCTGCCTTCGCTGCCTCTTCGACATAACGGTCCAGACGTTCTTTACTCATGGCTTCTATTGTCTGAGTCATGTTTCACCTCCTGAATAGCCAATCGTGTATGGTACCGGTATCTTCTTCAATAATAGGCGATTGTGGGAATTCCCACTGAGTAAGCGCTTCCTCAGTCTCTTGCTGTCCCTCCTTCACCGAGCGCGACCATAATATACGCATCACTAGTGCGGTTTCAATCACGCGCTGTCGAGATGCTTCACTATCGTCCCCATAATGCTTTACGGCAAGCCTGCTGATTCCCTCATCTAGTTTGTCGTCAACGCTTATGTCGAGATTTGCCATTACAATATCTCAGATAGCGCCTTATTGCGTCCCGGGCGAAACGACCCATTGCCCTCGTGCCTTCATCAGGCCAAATCTGCTCGATGCAGGCTAAGACCATTGTCATCAGTTTATCATTGATATCAAGTATTAATCTTGCCATCGTCTTAACAATTTGTTAGAATGTCAAATGGGCAAAGGAAGTGGAAATCGTACCCATTTTTGTTGCCCGTGCGGTGGGTGGATGCACACTCACCGCACCTTCTTTTTCCGCTCTAGCCGTGCCAACTTCTTGGCATTATCGTCACTTAGCATTCTACTTGGTTCTCAGCTTAGTGCCCTCCAGTGGCTCGTAGGCTCCTACTATCTTCGTCTCCGTTATTATTGGAACCTAGGCGCTACTACTTTACTGGTGAACTCTGTCGTTAGCCCGCAGTCTCTGACTCCTTTATGATCTCAAAGCGAAACGTGATACGTTCGCCATCCGGCCCGAGAGCCACCATAGTGTTAGGACCATACTCTGTTGGTTCACCGAGTAACGACAAAGTCCACCCAGGCGCTCTTCGTGCCAAGATATTTCTGAGCCTTGCATCCATGTCCGTACCGTCCTGCGCAGCACAAATACTTTCAATTTCTCTTCTCAGTAGGAAGCGACTTTTGCCTATGCGTACAGCATTTAGCCTGCCCCTTTGTATCCAGCGGTGAATAGTAACACGGCTGACATGGCAAAGCTCTGCCGCCTCAGGCGCTGACAAAAAGTCGCTCCAATGCAAGTCGTTACTGGCCATGTGTTCCTCCGTTCACGAGCAGTATCCAAAGTTACATTCACTGTAACATATTTTTCCAGCTTTGTCAAGCCCTTGACGTCACATTACGGTGTATTGTTAAGCGAGCTCGTAATGCACCGCAGAGAGTGCTCCTATTAGACGACGAGTTGGCCTCCTCTACCTATCCCCTTTACCTTCGCCTTTCTCCCTTTGCCAAATTTTTCCTCATTGTGGCTCTACCCTTCGACCCTTTCTGCTCTGCCCTCTGCCTGTGCCTCCGTGCTTCTCGTGCTTTATTGTGCTTCTCATGCTTCATTGTGCTTCTCATGCTTCATTGCTGATAATATACCCTGCAAGGATTATCCCCTTCTCCTCAAAGAACAAGAAAATGACAGTATCCAAGAAGTTCCTGAGGGGCATATCTGCTCTCCACCCCTAATACTTAACAGCTACCTCTTGTGTTGCCTTTATTACCGGTGAATAGTCTGTGGTGTAGATACGAGGCACAAACCTAATCTCCTGGGCATCAACCAAAATCTCCGTGGTCTTGATTGGTGGTGCTACCGTACCACTACCTGTGCCCGTCGTGATCGTGCCTCGTACGTGCTTTCCGTACGTGCTTTTTATCGTGCCCCCTGTCGTGCTTTCCCGTTCTTGCACCTTTCCGTGCGTCTCATGCTTTCTGTGTCTCTGTCTGCATTGTGCACATATAACACGATTTGCTTTTCACACAAACAGAAAAATGCACATGGTTCTCGTACTTCTCTTTACTCCCCATGTTTTCCCTGTTCTTCTCGTTCTTCTTTTCGCTGCATCTTCCGCATCGTGTATAACATATTAGTAGACGAGAAGCACAATGAGCACGAGAGCACAGCAGTTAGGAAGAGACCTGAAGCCAGCATTTCTTCTTGGTATGTCCTCAGTCACAAGAAGATGATTTGTTCAGTGACTACGTTGTGGCTTCTTGTGACTTGGCTACTATCGATTCAATGTGGTGTTCTAGGAATGTGTAGTACCCTCCCTGCTATTGGGAAACCATGACTCCGAAGTAAGCTCTGGTTCTGGCTGAGTGCCTGGAACAGACACTTCAGGCATCCCAAAGTACCGCTTTCTCCACAACAAGGGGAGCCAGCTTCTTTAGCTATGCTTCGCCTTTTTCGTTCGGGGCTCGGAAGCAATGAGCTTTGATACCTCATCGCGGTCCTTGCGGAAGGCTGATACGGTTTCATAGGTAATGATTCCGCTATGATAGAGGTCAACCAGCGACTCATCGAGGGAAATCATGCCTATATCATGATGAGTGCGGATTATATTGGGCAACTGGTAGATTTTACCCTCACGGATTAGGCTCCTGACCGGTGGATTAGCCACCATGATTTCTACAGCGGCTATCCTTCCTGAACCGTCAGCTCTTGGAACAAGTGCTTGACACACGACAGCAACAAGAAGAGATGCCAGTCGTGTCTCAGACAAGTGTCGCTCATGAAGTGGAAACATATCTACTATCCTCTCAATAGCTTGAGGGGCGCTGGGGGCATGACTGGTGGACAACACTAGGTGCCCAGTCTCAGCTATGGAAAGCACTGCCGCGGCTGTATCTAAATCCCTTATCTCACCCACAAGAATCACATCCGGGTTTTGCCTTAGGACATGCTTCAGCGCTCGAGCAAAGGAGTTGGTATGGCTGCCTAGCTGCCTCTGAGTTATTGCGCTCTTGATGCTCGTGTGAACGTATTCTATTGGGTCTTCGATTGTAATGATATGGTGGCCTCCGCTAACATTCAGCTGGTGTACCATGGCGGCCAGCGTAGTGGTTTTGCCACTGTCGGTCGGTCCAGAAACTACTATCAACCCTCTTAGCTCTTGGGCCAGGTCCTTATATATCTGGGGTAGTTCCAGCTCATCTATAGTGGGGATTCCTGCTGGTAACAATCTTATCGCCAGACTGACGCCGTTAAGCTGCTGAGCTGCATTGCAACGGAGCCGGCCTACACCGGGCACAGTAGAGCCAAAATCAAGTTCCATCTGTTCCTGAAAGACTGCCCTTTCCTCGGCCGTAGTCAATTGGCTAAAGGCCTCAAATACATCCTCAGCAGTTAGTGGTGCTAAGCCCTCGATTGGCTCGAGAATGCCATAGATGCGCAGCAGTGGCGGGCTATCAACCACTAGGTTCAAATCGGATGCATTCCTTGTTCCGGCTGTGCGAATCAGTTTGTAAACATCCATTTCTTGCTGTGTTACCTTAGTCGCTCAAAGACTTGCAATCCCTCACGATAAACTTCCATTTTAGTTCGCCAAATGGCGAATATCAAGATGACTAAAGCCTACTTTACCTTACCCCTCTCAAATTTTTTTAGAAATAAAAACAGAAACAAGTTGCGAATTTAACAATCTAATTGTTGGTTAACCCATGACTGGCAGTATATAACGAGTGATTATTTCATTTACCAGCTCCGGCGTTGCATAGTTTCCACCGGTAAGAACAACCACAAGGGGAACATCCCTTCGTACTCCCTCACCAGCATGATGCAATGGGCGTCATGTTCTGACTTATGGTGCATATTTCTGTCTCTTCTTATAGTACCAGTAGTACCAAGCTAGCCAGCCTAATAGTATGATGGCGGCAGCAAGTCCTCCTGTGAGCCACCAATTAAACCACGAGAGGCTTTGGAATTCCCCGCTCAAATCGCCTATCTGAACTACATAGTACCCTGGTTCGTTCTCAGTAACGGTAAAGGTTATCTTCTGATGTTGCCCAGCGCTGAGAGTTATCTCTTTGGTGGTTTGTGTCACTCCGTTTATCTTGAGAAGAGTATCATAGCTGCCCTCTTGGCCACCGTGATTGGTCACATCAACAGTAATAGTGACTTCTTCCCCACTCTTGACTACAAAGGTCAGTAGTCCCCAAACCTTTGAAAATGATGACGTAATAGACAGATTGCTGAGTTCAAAGGCAGCAGGGGGCACCGGGGCCGGTGGTGGAGGTGGTGCAGGTGCTGGTGGAGGTGGAGGAGAAACGCTGGCTAGCACAGCAAATAAAGTGAAGTGCTCTACTGGTGCTGTCAACTTACCTACCTCAGCCACGACGTCACTCTCAGCCTCAAGCTCAACCCAGCCTGTCTCTGTGGTATAGTAGGCTAAAGCAACAGAGGCAACATCCTCAGGCAAATCGTTTACATCATAACCTAGGGTAAGGCTTACCGGCTGGCTGAAGGTAATGCCTGATGGTTGAAAGTCATAGACCTGGCCTACAAATACAGTGTTTTCTGGAGGAGGTGGTGTTCCTGCCTCCGTAATCTCAATCAGTTTAACAATCTCACCGTCTTCGTCTAGAGTTTTCGTGCCTTCTTCCATTTCAAATAGGTGAATGCCATCGGGGCTTGGCGCCTCTAGAGAGTCGAGAAGTCTGCCACTGCTTTTTGACATCAGCTCCTTGGTGATTTCACCTAGAAAGTCTACAGTGAAATATGTACGGGGTTTTCGTTCAGTGCTGCTACCTGCACCGTCGGCAACCGGGTTCACCGTCATAGTTACCGTGGCTACATTGGAGTCAGCCGTGCCATCATTGGCTTTATAGGTGAAGGAGTCGCTGGTTGTCTCACTGCCATCATGGGTGTAGCTGAAGGTACCATCACTGTTAAGAGTAAGACTGCCGTGCGACGGGTCACTTACCTTGATTGCCGTAAGAGGGTCACCCTCAGCATCGGTATCATTGTCCAGGACGCTGTCATCTGTGCCGTTGACCACGGCTACCGTTCCACCTTCGGCTACCGTGGCGCTATCATCTACCGCTACCGGGGCATCGTTGACCGCGGTGACGTTGATAGTCATGGTGGCCGCTGTCTCACTCCAGGAACCCGCACCGGCCTCAACCTTGAAGGTGAAGGTGGTATAGGGGGCGCCGTTCTCACTGACCACAGGGTCATAGGTAAGATTGCCGATATTCCCCACTGCAATCTTATGCCCTGCCGAGACAGGCGTGTCAGATAGCTTTAGGGTTCCCTTGCCCGGCAGAGTGGTGATCTCTACCTGGGTGAGGCTGTCGCTCTCGGCATCGGTGAAGGTGAAATCACTGGAGCTAAAGGTGTAGGTGGTATCTTCATCGGTGGTGATGGTGTTATCTGTTGCCACCGGGGCATCGTTGACCGCGGTGACGTTGATAGTCATGGTGGCCGCTGTCTCACTCCAGGAACCCGCACCGGCCTCAACCTTGAAGGTGAAGGTGGTATAGGGGGCGCCGTTCTCACTGACCACAG
>Ga0209979_1004353_pt1 | contig 11784 bp, 17 predicted proteins | sample AnhtaG_FD_183114 | JGI IMG/M metagenome (GOLD analysis project Ga0209979, IMG submission 183114) | Deep subsurface microbial communities from Anholt, Denmark to uncover new lineages of life (NeLLi) - Anholt_01485 metaG (SPAdes) (version 2) | ecosystem: Environmental > Aquatic > Marine > Oceanic...
TTTTAGTTATAGCCAGATCATCACTACTTGGTGTGGGGTCTCCGGTAGGATGATTATGAATAAAAATTATAGATGCAGCTGCTTCACGGATTGCAGGTCTTAAAGCTTCTCTTGGATGTACTATGGACTTGGTTCGTATAGTAAGAAGACTTCTCACTTACAATTTTATCGAAATTATAGGTTATATAAATATCCAGTTTAACAGTTTTACCATGTCCACCAATCGAATCTATTTCAATCTTATCAACCAACTTATCGATAATTCTTTTCCATTCCCAGTCTTCAAGTTTTTCTATCCCCTCTCCTATTTTTTCAAGAAGGTGTGATATTTTTTTAAGATTATCTTTTTTTATCTTCAATATTTCTGCTTTGTTTTCTACTTCAAATTTTAAAGCTTGCAATGCTTTAGATTTTTCTTTGTTTTCTTTTATCTTTTCCTTGATGATTTTTTCCTGTACTGGGTCATCAATAAACATCTCTGAATATAAATCTATAAGTCTTCCCATTTCTGAGTCATTTTTTATTATCTGATATTCGATATCCGCAAGCTCGCTGTCTTCTTTTTTGTTAGTATCAAGATAAAGTTCCAATATTTTAGGATTAACTAAAAATTCTTTTATATCTTTCTTTACTATGTTTTCAATTAAATCCTTTTTTATTGAAGCACTTGTACATTTTTCCTCATATTCCCTTATTTTATTTGATTTTCCCAAATCACGATAGTAGTACCTCGTTTTCTCTAATTTCTTTGAGGACCACCTACCACCAACAAAAGCCCTGCCACATTTCATACACCGAATTTTACCCCGCAAGATATATAATGCAGTTGCCCCTCTACCTTGAAAACTTTTATTTTTAGTGCTTTGGTTTCTTGCCTTTTCAAAAAGTTTTCTAAATATAATTGGTTCTTTATCAATAAAGACTGGCTCATCATAATACTTACTTGTATACGAATATTTATCCTGGCAGTACAATTCTTTTCTTACAATATGATTTACTGAGCTTCTAGTCCATTTAGCTTTATATATCTTATCATTTATTTTTGATCGTATAATTTTGCCATAGCTTTTTGACCTGGTTGGTATTCCTAGAGAATTTAGCTTTTCTGCTATCTTATAACAGCTATGACCTTTATTTGCTATCCAATCAAATATCATTCTTATAACTCTGGCCTCTTCTTCATCTATTACCATTTTGCTTTGGTCATCACGCTTATAGCCATAAGGGATATTAAACCCGGCAGTTGGTATTTTACCTTGTTTGGCTTTTTGGTATTTTCCCCTTGCTGTCCTTTTTGCGATCATCCTTCGTTCCCTTTTACTAAATATACCGTGTATATCCGACATAAAGTCAATATCTTCATCATTAAAATTCAGGATATTTCCATTTACAACAAGATTGATCTTATTCTCTCTGAAGATATCTTTTATATACTGTAAATCCCCAACATTTCTAGTCAACCGGTCTTGGTCAGTTACAAGAACGTTTTTAAAAATTCTATCACTACAGGCTTTAAGCATTTTTTTAAATTGTGGTCTTAATCTAATTGTCTCTCCAGATACTCCAATATCTTCAAAGAATATGGGATTCCAGTTATTCCTAGTGCAAATACTAGTTAAGATATCCTTTTGTTCGGGTATGCTGTATTTATCTTCACCAGCTTGAAGGGGGCTTGATACTCTTACATAGCATGCCACATTTTCATTATTCAAATTAATACCTCCTATTAATGATATAATGATTTGATTATATTAGTTTATTTCACTTTTTAAAAGCTTGACTTCAATTTTTTCAAAGATAATGCCATAAATATAGGCTAAAATATCTTTTATGTCTTCCGTAGATTTATAAAATCTAAAAACAATAATATTACTTTGCATTTTACTAGTCCTTTCTCAAATAAAAAAGACACCCAAAAAATGAGTGTCTTAATTATTTATTTAGTTTTATTTTATTTTTAAATTATCACTTTAAAATTAATTATAGAATTATACCCCAACCTCAAACTATAGTTTTTCTTTCCCCTCCTTGCTAAAATATTAAGTACTAAATATACTTTTAAAAACTTGTTAATTTTTCTTTATAATATTTTTTACCCACCTTTAATTATTTATTACTTCAATTAAACCATCTTTCTTAAAAACAACTTCTTTATTTATTGGCTCTTTATAAATAACTTTTATTTCTGGTATATCTAAATTTATATCTATTTCTAGATTATTTAATATAACATCGATGGGATTCTTAATAATAATTTCTTTTTCAGATTTATTAATTTTCATCCAGGTAATTAAAGATTTACTTTTTGTGGCAATACTTATGATTTCTTTATAATCTAATTCAATATAGGCTCTTTCAATTAATACCCTATTCAATATGTCTAACCAGGTTATTATTTTTTCATAATTTAACAAGTTTAATGGAAAATTAAATAATAAGTCCTTTTTTGGTCTGGTGTTATACCCAAAAGCCAAATATTTCTATTGAATTCTGAATCTCTTTCTTGGATTTTTTAATTTCTTGGATATTTTTTTCATTTAAATTCAAAGGTCTTTTGCCTGGGTTCTCTTCTAAAATCTTGATTTTTGTTGGAAGTGGTTTTCTACCTTTCATATTTATAGCTATCCTCTTCTATTGGGTCTATAATTACTTTAAAACTTTGTCCAACAAGTAATTGAAGCATAATTACTTCTTTTAAATATAGTCTGCTTATGTCAAGTTTTATTCTTGCACCATCTCCAAGTCCATCAATTGAAATGGCTGACATTATTGGAAGAAGAGCAGCAATGAACACAATTTGATTGATTTTGTTATCTTTTTCTTTGTTTTTTTCTATTTTGTCTTGATTTTCCATATTTTTTATATTTTTTATGAAATTTTCAAATCACTCCTCAATTTCGCGAAAGTTAAGGCGAGACTAGGGCGCGGTATACATTTCAAAACCCCCAGATATTTAATATACCCTACCCTTTTTATTTTTCTTTTCCTGTTTTTCTATTATGACAACGAAAGCATAATGCCTGCATATTACCCTCATCCCAAAATAATTCCTTATCTCCTTTGTGAGGAATAATATGATCTATAACTTTGGATTGTGTTAGCTTTCCTTCTTTAAGACACATAAAACAATAAGGATTTCTTTTTAAATATTTTTCTCTAAACTTTTTCCATTTATAATCATAACCTCTTTCAGTTGGTGTTAGTCTTTGCCTTTCTATTATCTTTTTATGGATATTGCAATAGCTACTTCCTTTTGTAGCTCTATTTGAGCAATAAGGATATTTACATCCTGGTCTTGGCTTATATGGCATTTAAGCTCCAATAAAAAAAGAGCCCTTTCGGACTCTTATTAATTTTTGAGCATATTACGGGAATTGTAGAAATTTTAATGCTTTTTTTATAAATTTGTCAATACCCTTTTATCAGGAACTATCAAATTAAATTTTTTATAACATCTTCTCCTGGATATTTTTAACTGTCGATAATCTCGCATTAGCAATTTCTACATATTCTTTATTAATTTCAAAACCTAAAACTTTCTATTTAATTATAATAAAAAAGAGCCTCATCAGAGACTCTTAAATAATTCTTCTGCCACCTCTGGCAATTATTTTCTTCATATCTGTTATAGAATTTATAAGCTCTTTTCGTTATAATCTTGTATTGACATAATTCTATTTTTTAAATGTTAGAATGTTATCCTATTATCTACAGCATTTCTTAATAGCAACACAAAGCTATATAAATATAAAATTACTAATATAAAGGAGTCAATCCCTTTTTCTTCAGGTAAATTATTTATACAAAAAATTAATCATATTGTTTTATATGGCTTAATTGGTAATTCCTTACCTGTAAGTTCTTTAATGCTAAAGTTTTTGTCTAAAACAAGAACTTCAATTCTAAATATTTCTCTGTTGTATTTTTCCTTCATCAATACAAAATATGGCTCTTTGGCATAATTATACCTAACATCTTTGGCTTTAGCCCAACCCTGCTTTCCGGCTTGTAGTATCTTTTCACCATAATATTCAAAAAGTTGTCCGTTAGGTATACATATAACACTTAAAGCATTAATTTTAGGACTCATATGTTCATGAACAATTTGTATCACATAGGTGAGTGTAGGAGAATCTAGAGATTTGTAGATGGAAGGTAGGTTTGGTTTAAATTTATCAACTTTATATGAAATCTGGTTTCTTCCTAATTGAACTTTACCTTTATAATCAGGGTTTGTTACTATATTAGTTTTTATTTCAATATGGACAATTGCATCGTCCATTTGATACATTAAATCAGAACCGATTGGACAAGAATTGGGAAATTTAAAAATTTGGGTAAATAGATGATGGAATATTCTTTCTGCTCCTGCACCCAAATCTGAAGCTTTGTATCCGGGTCTAGAAGTTCTTAAAAACTCATTTCTCCAATCATTAAGTATTTTTATTCTTGAATTTAAACTTTTGGTAAGACCATTTATATCTTGTCGCAGATATGTAACTATATAATCCAAATACCTTTTTTCAATTTCTTCTAAATCAATGTCGCTTATCATAATTTAATCACATTAATATTACCACAACGTTTTTTAATTATAGGTGTAAAATTCTCTTGAATTTCTATTAATATAGATTTTCTTTTTAACTCTTTTGCAACTTTTCCTGTAGTACCAGAACCAGTAAAAGGGTCTAATACTATTCCATCTGGGGGGCAACAGGCTTTTATCGCACGTCTTGGTAGTTCTTCAGGAAATACAGAGAAATGCTTTTCAGATAATTTTGCTGTTCTCATTTTCCATAAATCACCAGGATTCTTACCTTTTGGATGTCTATTTATAGTTTGTAAAACATAATGCGTTTCTGTCATTTCTTTATCATATTTATAATCAAATTTTAGTATATTTTTAAGTTTTAGCCAGTCTTCTGGGGAGGGTAGAGAACCGCCTGCATCCTTTCTAAACCAATGACCAGCTGTATAAGAATATCCTAATATTTTATCTATTTTTTTTACTGATATATTCGCCTTATTTCTCCACTCTCTTAGATAGTCACATATTTCAGATTGAGGAATTTCTTTTTTCCTCTTCTTGATATATCTAATGCCAGTTGTAGATACTCTTCCACCAGGGGATGCTCCAATATTTTCTTCATGTCCTTTAAATTTACCCCCGTATATTAGTTTACGATTCTTATCTTTTATAACAGGTAATAATTTTTTGTATTCATTTTCACTTAAATATTTGGGTAAGCCAAAATTATTTTTTTCTTTCTTTGATTTATAAGAAATTCGTATATTGTCAATGTTGAAATAAACTCTTTTTTCCCAATCATCACGAGTAAAAAAGTATATTGGTTCATAGGTATTAGTAAAACGTGTTTTTACTGGTGATGGCATATGATTAGGTTTATACCAAATTATTTGATTTCTTAAAAGCCAGCCTATTTTTCTTCTTCCTTCAACAATTTTTACATCATTTGTCATTTTCCAGGCTAGGCGTTGAGGAATCATCTGTAGCCCCATATCAGTATATGTATCACCTATGTTTAAAAAGTATGCTCCGTCTTTTTTCATAATCCTTAACAATTCCTTAGAAACATTAGTGAGTTTTTCTATATATTCCTCCGATGTTCTCTCTTGACCTATTTGACCGCTTACATGGTAGTCTCTATGAGACCAATATGGTGGAGAGGTTACAATACATGAAATTGATTCGTCAGGAATTATTTTTAATCCTTCTATTACATCACCTAAAATTAAAATGGGAGTAATACTATTAGGTAATTGAATAAACCCCATTTTTTTTTGCACCCCTTTTTGTAATAATTTCTTTTAATTTCTGTGCATCTTTGTTTAGTAAATATCCATAATTAGGTAATTTAATATTATCATAAATAAGTGTTTTAAGATTAATTATATTTGTATCATAAAAGCTTTTTAAAAAGATTAACCAAGTATAGCCCTCTGCAATCCACCAGGGAATAACATCTTTGTTTGATTTTTCATAATCTATCTTATAAAAACATCCCCTTTGCTCTATTAAGAACATTCCCTCTGGTTTATTTATTATTTCAAATGGACCAGCAATTAAGCAATTTATGTCTCTTAATTTAAGATATACAAAATTATCTTTTTTAACTTCATTAAAAAATTTAAGCTTTCTAAGAATTCCAGGACTCATGCCATAAATTCTCTTATTTAAACATTCAATAAATCTATTAGAATCTGTTATTGAAAAAATCCATGATTTTTTATTCATTTTTTATTTAATTTCTTTTTCCAGTCTTGTTTTTATATAATCACCTAAGTCTTTTCTTCTAACTCTGAGGGGTCCTTTTTATTATCTCTTGGTCTAAACCCTCTTTATATTCAAAAAATAACTATTTTTTCATAAATTTTTGGATGAATTTTTTCTTTGCTTCTCTCATCTGTTGTTCTGGACTTAGTAATTGAGCATAATCCCAAATTCGTCGTTTAGTTTTTATTCCCTTTTTAAAAGCGCTTTTAAATTGTTCAAAAAAAATAGAGGGATTAAGTATAATTATAGTACCATCAATTTTATATCCAACTTGGATACCATAATCATATCCAAAAGAATGTCCTAGTTTTGAAATTTTTTGATGTGCAATTATATTTCTTAAGTCATTTAGTACATCTGCTATTTCTGAAAATCTAAAACCTTCCTTGTCAGCATCAACAAAATTTTCCAAGTAAAACTTAAAACCACTTACCCCTTTTTTAAGAAAGATATTTTCAGAAACTGTTTCAATAACTGAGTGAATACCCAAAATTAGAAGATCACCACACCTATTTTCTGAAGCTATAACTAACTCAGGAATAAAAGAATTTTGAATACTTAGCAATATAGTTTCAATAAACTCTGCTGGTTCTTCACTTTTAAATCTCTGTAATCGTTGTTCAAATGTTTCCATGTCGCCCTCCTTTAGTCTTTAATTTCATATAACTAATTTTTATACAAAATGTTTTCATTAAAATATATCTTTTGTTAAATCAATTTTACACTATAAATTACTCTTTTATTCTTTCAGTAATAGCCTCCAAAACTTTTATCTTTTTAAATTTTAATCTTCTAAGACTTTACATAAAAAATGATTTAAGATATGGGTAAAAAGATTATTGAAACACTCCCAGCATACATGACGTTTCTGAGAGCGATATCCAAAAGTGCGAATCTTTAATACTATGTTCAGCGAAGTTTATTAAGATACATATACCGGAATGTAATGAAAAATTTTTGCTTTTCTAGTGTTCCCTAACAAATCACGGCATTTATACAGGAGTTCAAAATCCTTATTAATCTTAAATTTTTCTTGGATACGCTTCTCTAGTTCCTGTGTAAACTTAATAAACTCCTCATAAGCTTCCGGGTCTCTATGACCTAATAACGCCTTATCAAATTGAATTATATATATTGATGTTAGTTGCCGGTTCATTATATACGTAAAGGCTTTCAAATAAGGATCAACCCCATCATCAAGGATCTTACTTGTCTCTCCTACAATTATTACTCCTATTTTTATGTGCCATTTAATGTAATCTAAAGGTACGTCTTGACCCAAAGCTTTTGTTGCTATTTTGTAAAGAAAATCAACTAAACCAGCAATCTCAAAAAATTTCACCAAATGGGGAGGTTTTCCTAAAATTCTTTTAGAATATTCGTCAAGTTCTACTAACAGTAGTCTAGTGAAGAGGCCCCTTTCATCTATTTCAACAATCTTCTCGTTCCATTCTCTTATCTCATCAGATTTATTTATAATGGGACGATATTCATTACGGAAAAACCAATCCAATATTCTTCTATTTCCAATTTCTGTAAGTAAATTTTTAACAAGATTCAAGTCCATTGAAATCTCTAGGGGTTCTTTTAGGATATATCTGATTCCAATAAGGGAGGTTTGTTTAACTAAAGCATTGGCGAGTAGTATTATGTTCCTTTCCTGTAACTCTGATGGATCAAGACGTACAACAATTTCATTTTCTTTAATATGCGATGTTTCCCCTTCCACACCCTCAAACCACTCTACTTTTATGGCCTTAGGCAGGTGTTCTTTACCAAAAGGCATTTTGCGGCGTGCGAGGTTGATACTACTACTAATGTCATTTTCTATATATTTTTTCTCTGCCCCACTTTTTCCAGAAATTTTGTAAGCTGCTTTATAGAAATGTGAACGCCAACGTGCACTAAGATCTTCGTCAAGCGATACTCTTAGTAGATACAAGATGATTCCAATAAGAATTGAAATAATTCCCCATACCCCATATTTAATTACTAACTCGATAATAAATTTTATCCAATCCAATTTCATACTTTATCTCCCTTTAAATATGAAGTAAAATTCTGAATACACAGTTCATTATTACAGCAAAATAGTAATTTATCTGATTTGCGGGTAACTACTCTAAAGTTGTCGAGAGTTATTATCTCTCCACAGATGCTACAGTTAATTTCTCTTTGAGCTAATTTTTCAGATAATCTTATTAATTTAAAAAAATTAGTAACTTCTCTATGATAAATAGCTCGAATGACCTCTTTTTCTCTTCTTATCATTACATCACCTCATTTCTATTTAAATTTCATATAACGTTTTTGGTGTAAAAGAAGTTGCTGAAGGCAATTTGGGGGAAATCTTCAATTTCCCTTTTATCTGCTGTTAGATGAAGTGATGTTTTAATCTATATCTGCTGCAACTCTCGACCACAATATCGACAAACCTTAGCATCGCTCTTAATCATCTCAGCACAAAATGGACATTTCTTCATTCCTTCGGCCATCTGTTTCTTCTCAATTGAGGCTTGATCCGACTTTATCAATAGTGCATGCGGAAGAGCAACAATAAAAAGCAATGCTCCATAAATCCACCATGCAATAAAACTGTGCCCTTTACTTCTCGCTATAGCCGCAGGAATCAAGCCGATGAGAATTGCAATGAGTAATACTTCCATAAAAATCCTCCTTTCTTTACCAAATCATTTCATCTAACTCGCTTTTTATACAAAATGTTTTCATTAAAATATATCTTTTGTTAAATCGTTTTTACACTATAAATTATTTATTTATTTTTATATAAAAGAATTATCTTCTAAATAGTTTTTTAATCCAGCTAGATCTCTGATATGTTAATTGCTCTTCTAGTAATTTAATTTTTGTTTTTAGTTCTTCTATCTGATTTTTAAAAATATCTACTTGAGCCTTTAGATATCCGTTCTCTCTGACTAATAAGTAGTATTGTGGTAGAGCTAATTCTTTATCTTTTTTATTTTTGTATTCCCTTCCTTCGTCCGTTCCGATTAAGTTTTTTCCTCAATTCTCTAAAATGTGAATTCTTTTACTCTGGTGGCCTGCAAACTCTACAAGGTCTATATCCATGAGCTCTTGCATCTTCAGCACTTGTAAACCATATTATATTTTCAGCATTTATCATATTTACATATCTACAATTTGGATCATGATAAACATCAGATTCTCTGCTTCCTACAAACATAGGCGGTGGTTCCCCATTATCAGATATTAATTTAACATAAAGAACGTACCTACATGTATGTTCTTTTCCATCGCCGCCTATTCCTATTATTTCAATTGTATGTTGTCCTTCTGGAACATCTGAGCCTACTTCCATAGTCATAGTTGAAGAATAAGGTATTCTGGGTTCTCCTATAGGAAGAAATGTAATTTCCGTTCCAGGAGGGTATTCTTCGGCACAGAGAGTAACTGGATATTTATACCAACAAATTCTACCAATATTAACCTCTATCTTTTCTACACCGCCCGGATTTGTTGCCCCAGTCACTTGGTTAACAGATAAACTAAAATCAGGCGATTTTAATATAAATGGTAATATACCTATTATGGCTACTATTAGTGGAATAATCCATGTTCTTATTCTTTGACATAATAATCTTCTATCTTCATTTGACATTTTCTTTTTTATCTGTGTCCCCTGTTATTGTTGCATCTCATGTGTTTACCTTTAAGAAATTGAGCTTCTTTTACAAATTCATCAACTGTTTGGTATTTACGTGGCTTATTTCCTATCCAGAGCATAGCATCAATACATCCTTTATTTTCTTTAATTTTTTTCACATTGTTGTCTGAATAAAAAGTCTCCATATTATCTATCCTTTTCTATTTTTACACATTGTAATAAAGCCGTTTAGTATATGAAATATGTACAAAATAACCTCCAAATAAAAATAACCACTTAGGATATATTAAGCAGCTATATATTTAATAAATAATATATATATTAAGTTATCTGTAATTAAATATAATAACTTCATTCCCCCACACCCTACCTTATGATTAAATATATTTTATAGAATAAAATAATTTTATTATATATAATATTTAGCATAAAATTTTAATTTTAGCAAGAAATATTCCTTGACTTTCTAAATATTTTAAAATAAAATGAAAAAAAATATAAGGAGGTGTTTATTATGACAACTTATGTCAAAAGAAAAGGTAAAGATACATGGCATTGGTGCAAAAACTGCGCAAACTATCCTACAGGACCAGATGTAGTAACAAAACATAGCAAACCAACATCCGGCGAGCTATGTAATCAGTGTAAAGCAAAGGATAATAGAGGAGATTGTAGAGAATAATTTTGACAGGACCTCTTAGTGTGTTTGCAGTTCATTTTGTCAATATAAAGGCTCTTGAGAAATTTGAAAAAGAGTTATTTTTAGGATGTATGAAAATAAAGATACATATAAAGTCATGTTAATTGGCTAGGTAAAAGGTGAGTTCTATTTGTATAAATTTCTAATCTAAGGCTTTATTTATTGATTACAAACCACCTCTAAAAGCCCCCATGTTTGAGGTCCTACAATGCCATCAACAGTAATATCACAATATTGTTGGAAATATTTTACAGCGTGGTTTGTTTTTGGTCCAAATGCACCATCTAATACTAAATCATTTGTGGTTCTATATAATGCATAGTTTAACTTTTTCTGTAATTCAACTACCCAATAACCTCTACTACCCATTCTAAGAATGGGTTTTGAATAATCATAAGAATAAATTACATCTTCACAAGGAGATGGAGGTGGTGGGGGTGGTGGTGGAGGTGGAGGTGGTGGAGAAGGTGGACACATAGCCATTTCGCTATAAAAACAGGAAGAACCACGCCATCCATCATTACATATAACTCTTCCATTTGATTGTGGTCCACATCCACAACATACTCCACCGTGCCATGAACAACATCCTCGTTCGGCTTCTGCTTTATCAATAGGAAATACAATAAATAAGAGTAACGTAAGAATTGATAAGAATATTAATAACTTTTTTTTCATAAGTTGTCTAACCTCTTTTTTTATATTTTTTATAATTAGATAATAAGAATGTTAAAAAGTTTAATACTTTTCTAATTTTTTATTACAAAATGTAATGGTTTTTAATTCATTACCTTTTAAACAGTCTTTTAATCCAGCTTTTTTTGATATGTAAGTTGCTCTTCTAAAAGTTTTACCCTGTTTGTGTATTTGTTTTTTAATAAATAATTAATATTTTACACTTGGAGGTAGTATTTAATCTATCTATTTATATCTATATTTTTATTAACTTTTCAAGGTAAAAGAACATGCGTTTGTAAACACATCCTTTAGATAGTTCATATTTGAATAAAAAATTAATAATAAAAGCAAATATTCAAATTTAAAATATCTAAATGTGTGAAATTAAGTTTAATATCAAAACCTTTAACTTAAAATCTACAAGATAATTTATGGACCTATTGGTTGAATACTATTAGGCTCCTC
>Ga0209979_1004354_pt1 | contig 11783 bp, 12 predicted proteins | sample AnhtaG_FD_183114 | JGI IMG/M metagenome (GOLD analysis project Ga0209979, IMG submission 183114) | Deep subsurface microbial communities from Anholt, Denmark to uncover new lineages of life (NeLLi) - Anholt_01485 metaG (SPAdes) (version 2) | ecosystem: Environmental > Aquatic > Marine > Oceanic...
TTTAGAAAGAGGAGTAAGAGATGTCGGGGCATTCTAAGTGGTCTTCAATTAAGCATCAGAAGGGGGTGACTGATGCCAGGCGGGGTCAGCTTTTCACCAAACTGACTCGTGAGATTATCGTTGCCGTGCGGGAGGGGGGCAGTAATCCTGAAACAAACTTCCGGCTGCGGTTAGCTATACAGAAAGCCCGGGATAGTAATATGCCGCTAGATAACATAGAAAGAGCAATTAAGCGGGGTTGCGGTCAGACAGAAGGGGCTAACCTGGTAGAGATGGTTCTTGAGGGCTACGGAGCCAGGGGTACGGCTATTCTGGTGCAGGCTCTAACTGATAATCGCAATCGTACCCTGCAAGATGTAAGGAACATATTCTCCCGTCACGGTGGTAGTCTGGGAGAGAGTGGTTGTGTCGCCTGGCTTTTTGACTCCCGAGGATTGATTACGGTGGAGACCAATGATTTGGATGCTGAAGAATTAGCCCTACAGGCTATTGATGCTGGTGCCGAGGATGTTAAGGTGGAGAATAAATATATAGAGATTTATACCAAGCCTGAGGAACTTGAGATGGTCAGGACAGCACTAGAGCAGAATAATCTACCTATAGCCTCTGCCGAGCTATCTATGGTGCCCAAGACCATGGTTGAGCTTGAGGAAAAGGCAGCACTACAGATGCTGAAGCTGCTGGATAAATTGGAGGAGCTGGATGAGGTACAGCATGTGTCCAGCAATGCTGACTTCCCCAACTCTATTGTGGAGAAGTATCACGCCAGTTTAGCAGGACAATGAAAATTCTAGGCATTGACCCGGGCACAGTGACTATGGGTTACGGAGTGATAGAGAGCAGGGAGGATGAAATAGCCCTGGTCGATTACGGAGACCTGAACTGCCCGGCACGCTCCCCGATTGGAGAGCGTTTAAGCTATCTATACAGTAGGCTTTCGGAGATTATCTCACGCCATCAGCCCGATGTCGTGGCTATTGAGCAACCTTTTATGGCTAAGAATGTGAAGTCGGCGCTGGCGATAGGTAAGGCTCAGGCAGTGGCTATTCTGGCAGCAGCTAGCCGAGGAATCCCAACCTATGAATATACCCCAACTCAGATAAAGCAACGGGTTGCCGATTACGGTGCCAGCTCCAAGGAGCAGGTTCAGGAAATGGTCAGGCTTCAGCTTGGGTTATCCCAAGTTCCTCAGCCAAACGATGCTGCTGATGCCTTAGCCGTGGCTATCTGTCACCTGCGGGAGACACACCTGGATAACTTGCTGGCTAAGCAGGAGTAATCAAGAGAAATGATAGCTGGTCTTCATGGCAAACTAGAGTCGGTGGGTAGTGATTGGGCAATTATTGATGTTGGCGGAATAGGCTTTCAGGTATATATGCCTACCTCTACCTTAAGTACACTGGGGGCTATTGGCGAGGAGGTTAAACTATATACTCACCTTCATCTCAGGGAGGATAACGCCACCCTTTACGGCTTCGGCTCAACTGATGAGTTGGGACTGTTTCAAAACCTGATTAACGTATCGGGATTGGGTCCCAAGCTGGCATTAGCCATGCTGTCAACTATGAGTGTGGAGAAGCTAACTATGGCGATTGCTACCGGCAGCACCGACCTGCTGACTATGACCCCAGGAATAGGCAAGAAAGTGGCTGAACGCCTTATCCTGGAGCTTAAAGAGAAATTAGGCGCCGGCTGGATAACAACCCCGGCGGCTCAATTAGCCCAGGAAAACACTGATGTCTTAGCCGCCCTAACCTCCCTGGGCTATTCCATTGCCGAAGCCAACCGAGCTGTAGCCACCCTCCCCCCATCCTCCGACCTCAGCCTAGAGGAAAGAATCAAACAGGCACTACAATATTTCGGGGGGAAGTAAAGTAGGAGGTAACATGAGAGAGATAACCGAGCAGGAATATAGAGAGTTTATCAAAGACCGTAAGGAGATCGCAGTAGATGGCACTAGAGTGAAGCTAATCGAGGGTAGTCAGGTCAAACTTTACGAACCTAAAGACTTTACTCTTGAAAAGACTACTGTATGGTCTTTTGAACACCGTGGTAATTGGGCAACGCACAGAGGGAATTACCGTGGTAATTGGGCACCGCAAATCCCCAGAAATCTAATTCTCCGTTACTCTAGGGAAGGTGACCTAGTCTTAGACCAGATGGTGGGTTCAGGAACGACACTTGTGGAATGTAGGCTTTTAGGAAGAAACGGTATAGGGGTTGATATAAACTTAGACGCCTTAATGGTAGCCTATAACCGGCTCGATTTTACCTATGTCCCTCCTGCAGAGCAACAGGTTACCACACAAAGGATCTACCTTGGAGATGCAAGGAAACTAGATCCAAATATAATTCCCGGTGAAAATGTTGACCTCATAGCTACGCATCCACCATATGCCAACATAATACCCTACTCTAAAGAGCGAAAGGATGGAGACCTTTCAAAAGTTCATAGTATTGATGAATTCATTTCTGAAATGAGAGACGTAGCTAAGGAATGCTTTAGAGTTCTAAAGCCTGGCAAGCATTGTGCTATTCTCATTGGTGATACCCATAAGCACAAGCACTATGTGCCCATAGCCTTTAGAGTGTTAGAGGTGTTTCTAAATGAACGGTTTATCTTAAGAGAAGATGTTATTAAAGAGCAATGGCATACCCAAACAATGCGGGGACGGTGGAAGGAGAGCTACAATCACGATTTTCTCCTCACATACCACGAGCATTTATTCATCTTCCGAAAGCCAGACACAGACGAAAAGCTTTCAAAATTCAAAGACAGTATGAAATTGGAATAATTGGAGGATACTAATGGAGCAAAGACCAAAATTGCGTGGGATTCCAGACGAGAAGATCTTGGAGGCTCGTAGACTATCTGACGGAAAGTGGGTTTTCAAAATATCTAATAGAAAAGGCCCTGGCGACTTCCGTGTGAGTGTATTTTATCCTGAAACGCAAACTCGGCTAACACCGTCCTATGCACACTTCGCTATAGACCTGTATGGAAAACTGTGTAGAAATGAAAATGCTGCCTTATTTATCTTGCAAGGGATAGAGGAAATATACAGTGGTGCCTCTGGAGCTACGGACGTCTTAAGCAAATTAAATAAGAGTAATTCGCTTATCCAAATTGGCAATTTACCTGGTTATTCAGTTGAATACACCTTTCATGTGCTTGAGTTCATATTCATGCAAGAGGAAGTAACCTGGGAGCGTGATTTCGTTCAGTTGAGAAAGCCTCTACCTCAGCTTAGAAAGATGCTTGTGCGAAAAGGATTTCTAACCAATGACGAGGCAAAAAGTAAAGGGAGTGCCATAGCGATGCATCTACTCCGCCGCGTGGTTCGAGACAAAATTCACCCCGTGGCAGCAATGCGCGAGGTTCTTCTTCGCATCTGATATAGAAAAACAAGCACTATTTAAGATTAGCTATGCCACCCTTTCAAATAATCTCCGATTTTAGACTCATTGACGCTCAGCTATACCCCGACTACACAAAATAGAGAGGGTTTGACGCCTGTAGCCTGACTCTTTATACTAAATTGGCTTGGAGGGGTGTCCGAGTGGCTTAAGGAGACGGTCTTGAAAACCGTTGCTCCCTTTTGGGTGCCGTGGGTTCGAATCCCACCCCCTCCGCCACTAGTGAGGTTCCACCGAGACCGTATTCAATGTAGCCAAACCCATGGGGTTTAGGTTATACCCAGTGATATACGGCTTAATCAGAATATAGTTTTCCCCAAATAATAATGGTATACATGCAGCATCATCAATAAGCTTTTGCTCAGCCTGTTGATACAATGCCAGGCTCAGGTTGCTATCTGGCTCCATGCCTGCCATCTCCAACAGGTCATCTATCTCAGGGTTGCTATAGTCGCCATGGTTATTATCGGCACCACTGCTAAACAAAACCTCCAGGAAGTCCTGTGGGTGCGGATAGTCGGCAATCCAGCCTATATAGAACATCTCATCCTTCTCCTGCGTGAGGTGATAAAGGAACCGCAGCGGTTCTAGCTGCCTTACCTTAACCTCCACCCCCAGGTTCTGTCGCCACTGGTGAACAATAGCTTCCAGTTCCGGTGAAATCAATCCTCCCCAGCCGGCGGTGGTAATGGTAATAGGTGGCAACTCGGATACATCACCATACTTAGAGGCACTAATTAACTCCTTTGCCTCATTTACATCGTAATTCAACCCTGACAAATCTTCGTTGAAACCGGGCATGCCTGGCGGTAAAATGCCATCCGCCCGCTCTACCATACCCTTGAACACCAAAGAAGCCAGTTTATCCTTATCAATAGCCTGGGAAAAGGCACAGCGAATATTGACATCGTCAAACGGTGGTTTACTACAGTCAAAGCCAATATAGAAGAAGCTCAGCTCAGGGACTACTACCAGCTCGCGGTGAAAGGGACCGGACTCATCGGTAACCTTATCAATATAACTCCGATAGACACCGGTGACATCAATTTTGCCAGTTTCATACATATTCATTGGCATCCCACCCCACAACTGAAAAACAACAAAATCAACCTTAGCCAACTCCCCGTAGTAAAGCTCATTCTTCTCCAAGACAAGCAAGCTATTTGCGTCCCACTGCCTAAGCTTAAACGCACCGGTGCCATTCGGTTCCCACCACCACTCCCCTCCCGACTCTACATTGGCTCTATCCACGACGAAGGCGGTGGGATAGGTCAACTTGGATAAGAAATAAGCCTTGGGAGCATCTATAGTTACCTGAAGGGTGTAATCATCAACAACCTTGACACCGCTAATCTCTCTAGTTTCACCAGCTAACACTTCCTCCACTCCGATAATATCTCCCAGATAGGTAGCTGCCGTTTGAGACCAGGTCTCAGGGTAGCAGGCACGCTGCCAGGAATACTTGAAATCCTCAGCCTTAACCTCCTCGCCATTATGGAACCTGACGTCACTCCGTAGATAAAAGGTATAGGTTCTGCCATCATCACTAACCTGCCATCTCTGGGCTATATCAGGCACCGGCTCCAGATTATCATCAAGGCGAACCAATCCACTAAATAGCTGCACTATATAGCTATGAGAGGTCATTTCGCCGGAAACTGCCGGGTCAAGGGTTAATGGGTCAGTGCCATAAAGATTAAGAACTTCTTCAGTAACAGTGATTGGCAGTACTTCTTGCCTAGGCTGGCAGACAGCAGTTGGCAGGAAAAATACTAGCAGACTGCATACTAATACTACCGAGAGAATTATATATAAGGCTCTTTTCATCATTTAGCTCTGATTATTCCAATTCCAACTCAGAATTTAGTCTCTCCAGCAACTCTCTCATTTGTGTTAACGATTGCTCGCAATATGGTATGATTTCCATATCTGCGTTACCTTTTGAAGGGTCTTCAGGGTCTGCAAATAAGTACGTTTTCGTCTCTCCAAATTTATAGTTCTCGCTAGGAATGTCGATCCTCTTTAACTGAGTTGGAACCTTCGTTCCTGCGTCTAAGATTATCTGAAATTGGGGTTCCTCCCCTTCCTTTACTGGTACGGTAGGTCCTTCCGTTATATACCAATAGCGTAGTAGCTCTCGATGCGTTGCTGAATTACGGTAGTTATTAAGTCGCCAAAGCCATGAACCTTTAGTATCCAAAAATTTACCGATTGAGGTTACCAGCTGTAATGCTTTCTCTAACGCATTCACATCCGTGGGGGGATTTTCCAAATCTGAGAGGCGACCTTTCAATTTACCTTTTAGTTGGCTTATTTTAGTAGTTTTGTCTTTTTCTAAACCTAACCCATACCTATCATTTATCCCCTGCAAGAAGAAGTCTTTCGCAGAAATAATTTCAAAGAAGAATCCGTCTAGATTGGCTCTCATTTCTTGCTGTTTATCCATCTTGATATTGTGAAGACCACGAGCATCCTCCGCTAAACTTTTAAGGTTATCAAGAAAATAACGTGCGCACTCCAATTTCTCATTTACCCCAGCGAACATAGAAATAAGTCTCCTAAAGAACTTCCTTTACCTAAAATTTAGATTCTGCAACCCCATGTCTCGGGGTGTCTAAGAGGGGCGACAGCCCCTCTTTCTTTTTCTTCCCCTTCCCATTTGAAGGGGAAGGGGATACAGGGGATAGGGTAGATAAACAATCTTAAAATAAGCCCTCTCTTTTCAGGCTCAGGTATTTTTTGTCGCAGATAATGATGTGGTCCAGGACATCTATGCCTACAATTTCCCCTGTCTGGGCTAGCCTTTTGGTTAACTTTATGTCATCTTCCGAGGCTTCGGGGTCGCCCGAGGGATGGTTATGAACAAAAATAACCGAGGCAGCACTGGCTGATATTGCCTCCTTGAAGACCTCCCTGGGATGAACGACGCTGGTATCCAGGCTACCAACCGAAATCTCTGCCACTTTTATTAGCTGATTTCTGGTATCGAGTAAAAGCGCTAAGAAATGCTCCTTCTTTTTACCCTTCAGCCGGCTCTTCACCAAGCCGGCTACATCTTCAGGGGTCTTAACTACCGGCTTCTCTCCAGCTTCCGAATAGCCTTCCAGCCGGTTAGCCAGCTCAAAAGCAGCCTTAATCTGAGACGCCTTGGCAACACCAATCCCCTTTATCTGGGCTAGCTCCTCCACCGAGGCGCTGGCAATCCCTTTAAGATTGCCAAACTGGCTGAGTAGCCTTTGCGCAGTCACCATCACCGATTCACCGGCAACACCCCAACCCAGAATCAGAGCCAGAAGCTCTTGCGCTGATAGGGCGGCTACTCCTAATTTTTGCAGTCTCTCCCGAGGTCGCTCGGAAATAGGTAAATCATGAATGGTGAATGACTTCTTCACCAGCCTCGCCTCCATGCCCAATCTTCAATAGTCAGACCTAACCATAAAAGGAACACTGCTGCCAGCGCTGATAGTACCCCGATTAGTGCCGGGGGCATCAGCTCCCTTTCAACTGGCTGGGTTGGCACAGTAACATAATCCTGCCACAAAGCATCCAGCTCATCCATATCAAAGCCATATACTTCTTCCAGGGCGGCATCATAGCCACTGCCCTGTTTAAAGGTAAGGAGCAGCTCAAGCATCTTGTCCTGCCCATAACTACTAATAAGAAATTCAACCAAGCTATAACTCTGAGCATAGGAAAGTAAGGACTCGGCAGCATAAGCCGAAAAGGGACTTGATAAGCTACGCACTGAGATAAGGCTATTTTCGGCTATTGCCCTATTGAGACAGGCAGTATATTCTGGAGCTAGCGCCCCCTCAGTATACATAGCCAAACCCTCATCAAGCCATATAGGCAAGTCATTATAGGGATTAAGGGTCATCTGATGTATGACCAGATGTGCCAGCTCATGAGCAATTGCCCTCTTTCCCCAGTTAAGTGTATTTGGGGCTATACCAATAGCTATAATGCCATATCTGGTAAAGGCTGCTCCTCCCGTCCACTCCTGAGGATAAATCATAGCCCCTCTCAAATCTTGGGGATTAGCGTAGATATAGAGCTTTGCTTCTCTCTCAAGATAAGCACCAGTATCCTCAGCCAGCTTGGTCAGTGCTTGCTGAGCCGTAGCCATTAGCTCTTGAGCAAAGGACTCCTCCCCTTCATACCAATATATTGTTACCTTACCTTCAGTTAAACTATGCCAGTAATAACGAGTGTCATCAAACTGGACTCGAATCGGAGCCGTTTCAACCTTATTACCTCTGGCATCTTCCACCACCCACCAATACTCCATACTAGCCCCGGGAGGTAACCCCCCTATTCTCACCATTTCCAAAGTCCAGTTAACATCAACCGCAGTAGTGGGGACAAATTCAATATAGACCTCGCTGGTCACCTGGGCATAGCTTACCCGGTCAATGGTATAACGAAGGCGAATATCAGTGATATTTACATCACTCTCGGCTGACAAATTAAAGATAAGCCTGGAAGGAAACTCCGCCTCGGCAGCACTATCTAATATTGCTAACTCACCCTGGGCTTGAACCAAACCTGGGCTCAATAAAACCAAGAGCAGACAAAAAACTAAGGTTAACAGGCTGGTTTTCTTAATCATCCTTCTTCACCTACAATAGACCTAAGGTAAGCGGTTATGAAGTCATCCAACTCCCCATCTAATACAGCATCAGTATCGCTTGTCTCAAAACCAGTTCTGTGGTCTTTTACCATCTTATAGGGATGAAGGACATAACTCCTAATCTGGTTGCCCCAGCCAGCAGCTATGTGCTTTCCCTTAAGTTTGGCTCTTTCCTCGGCTCTCCTAGCTAACTCTACCTCCAGCAGGCGAGCTTGAAGTATTTTTAAGGCAATTTCTTTGTTCTGGTACTGAGAACGCTCACTTTGACAGGTAGCCACCAGTCCTGTGGAAAGATGAGTTAACCTGACAGCACTGCTTGTCTTCTGCATATGCTGCCCACCTGGTCCACTTGACCTGAACACATCAACCCTCAAATCCTCAGGTTCTATCTTTACATCAACATCTGCTTCGGCTTGAGGCATAACCTCCACCAGGGCAAAGGAGGTATGCCGAGCGTGGTCAGCATCAAAGGGGGAAAGACGAACCAGACGATGAACACCGTGCTCTGATTTTAAGTAGCCACAGGCATAATCACCGCTAACTTCAATAATCACACTCTTTATCCCTGCCTCATCGCCTGGGGAAACATCTAATATCTCAGCCCTGTAACCACGCCGCTCAGCCCAGCGCAAGTACATCCTCAGTAGTATCTGCACCCAATCCTGAGATTCCGTGCCTCCAGCTCCAGCGTGAAGCGCCAGGATAGCGTTTCTGGCATCATACTCACCGCTAAGAGCCGTCTCTAGTTCCGCCTCATCAAGATAGGAAGCAATCTTATCTACTCGAGACTGAATCTCAGCATTAAGCGAGGTGTCCTCTTCTTCCTCGGCCAAGGAGAGTAATTCAGCAATGTCACTGACCTCGTTCTCCAGCCCCCGCCACCTCTCAACTACCTTCTTCTGCTCAGATAAGAGACGCATAACATTCTGCGCCTTAGCCTGGTCTAGCCAAAAGTCAGGTTGGGCTGCCTCTTTTTCTAGCCGGGCGATTTCCTTTTCTCTGGCAGCAATGTCAAAGATGCACCAGCGCCTCAGAGATTCTAGTCTGCAAATCCTCTAATGTACCACTTAAGTCTTGCATTTATCCTCCCCACATTTTCTACTCAAAAAGCATTCCTTGACAGCCTGCCTCAGACACCAGACTATCCTTTTCTTGTTTTAGATTTCCTCCCGCTGCCAGATGGGCAAGTCGGGTAGGCTCGGGTAGGCGATAACCACGGCAGCACTTCATAACCCAGTGAACAGCAGTCTGAAGGTCAATCTTATGACCGATGGAAACATAAATGGGCTTCACTCCAAGCTTGGTTCGTAGAGCCACCCCTACTGTCTCACCCTTATCTACTACTTCAGCATAGCTACCTGGCTCAACGCCAGGTTCCTCATGTTGACCGCATAGCCGGGACTTAGCGCAACCAATTGTTGGTGTATTCAAAAAGAGCCCCAAGTGGGAGGCGAGACCAAATCGACGGGGGTGAGCAATTCCCTGACCATCAACCAGGATGAGGTCTGGGGTAATAGTAAGCTCTTGACAAGCAGCCAGTGTTAATGGCGACTCCCTGAACGAGAGCAGCCCGGCGATATAAGGAAAATCAAGCCTTCCTTGAACTACTTTCGTTTCCACCAATCTAAGTTCGGGATAGCTCAAGACAACCACCGCTGCTGTAGCCATCCCCTGTGCCTTTCCCGCTGATATATCCACACCAGCTATAAAACGGGCAGTGGTAACCTCACTGTTTCTAGACACCTGTTCTGCCAGCCTCCGCTGTATGTCTAAAGCCTGAGTAGTACTAACCTGCCAACCGTGCAATCTCTCCACTTTCACCCCCCGATTATAGCCCCTATATAACCTTCTGACAACCACATGTTCTCGTTCACATGATTAGTGGCACATTGTTTCTTTACCTTGTCTTTGCGAGGCACAAAGTGCCGAAGCAATCTTTTGTTTGTTTTCCTCTTTCCGGGATTGCTTCGCTTTGCTCGCAATGACACAGAAAGAACTGTCAGGGCTTGACCCGAACTTAAAGCTGAACATACACCATACTTTAAAGTGTCACCTATCTATCTGAACTAGCTCACCACATTTTAACGAGGCTGGTAGAGAAAAGACATGCTACCTCCAGCCATAAGAAATAAGTAAGTTGACATTCCTATCCAACACAGCTAATCTATAAGCTAGTGTTTGACTAAATTGCACCTCAGTGGCCTTTTAAGTCTTTAACCATGGTTCATTAAACTCTAAGGGAGGCAGAATATATGAGAAGGCAAGTTCATAGTCAGTTGAAGTGGCTGGCTCCCCTAATAACCCCAGTTGTAGCTATTTTTCTTATCACTAGCTGTGTCCCAGCTAATGAACCACCAGTTATCTCCAGCCTTACCGCCGATAAAGAACTGGTTAGTCCTTCTGGTAGCTGTCTGGTCAGGTGTGTTGCCTCAGACCCAGATGGAGACGAACTAAGCTATACCTGGTCAGCAAGCAGCGGAAATATCTCCGGAGAAGGAGCTGTTGTCACCTGGGTTGCTCCTGAAGAAGTCGGTGCTCATACCATCACGGTTAAAGTAACAGATAGTAGACGGGACGAAGCAACGGCACAACTGACCCTTGATGTAGCTGTGAATCATCCTCCGGTTATTGAAAGTCTGACGGCTAATCCACCGGTGGTTAATCAAGGTCAGACCAGTACCATAGAGTGTGTTGCTTCTGACCCGGATGACGATGAACTCAGCTACTTGTGGTCAACGGAGCAAGGCAATATCTCGGGGCAAGGCGCTACTGTTACTTGGACAGCACCTGACACCTGCACAACGCATACTATTACGGTTACCGTAGCCGATGGTCGGGGTGACGAAGCAAGTCAGGAGCTAAACATCAGAGTGAGGAAGCCTGGGTGAGGCTAAGAATACGGCCTGGAAGGCCGCAGGGTTCTAAGACTAACCGACAATGAGTTGCAGAGGAAATATCTGCGGAGAAGGAGCTGTTGTCACCTGGGTTGTTCCTAATACCTATACAACTTATACTGTTACAGTAACTGTCACCGATGCTAGGGGTGATGAAGCCACTGAAAGTATAAGTATTATAGTGAGTTGTGGGTGCAGGTAAAGGTAATCTAATCTACAAAATTGTAGATACCGGAGGGACAGGAAAAGGATTTTTCAGTCAACCGTAAATGACTAGTGCAATTCCCACCTTTTTTAAAGATGTCGGGTTGAGTTTTATCCCCCTTTTTATAGCTATTGATGCTATCGGCGTCCTGCCTTTTATTTTATCCTTGACTCAGGATATGAACCCCGCCGAACGCCCAAGAACAATCCGCTACGCCATGCTCACTGCTTTCATACTGGGCTTGGCATTTATCGGAATTGGAGAAGGCATATTCTTTCTACTCGGTATCGCCGTTGGCGACTTTTTGGTAGCTGGAGGGATTATTCTTTTAGTCTTGGCTATCAGGCATTTGATAACCGGCAAATTTGTAGAACTTCAACCAAGCGTTTCCAAACAGATGATTGGGGTGGTACCTATAGGAACACCGCTGGTGGTGGGACCGGCAGTTCTGACCACTTTACTCCTTATCACCCAGGAGCATTCTCTTCCCGCGGTAATACTTGCTTTTGTGCTCAATCTGGCATTTGCCTGGCTTGTCTTTGCCCAGGCGAACCGGGTAGCTCGCCTGTTGCGAGAGCAAGGACTTCGAGCATCGTCCCAAATAGCCAGTTTACTTTTAGCCGCCATAGCAGTGATG
>Ga0209979_1004356_pt1 | contig 11782 bp, 11 predicted proteins | sample AnhtaG_FD_183114 | JGI IMG/M metagenome (GOLD analysis project Ga0209979, IMG submission 183114) | Deep subsurface microbial communities from Anholt, Denmark to uncover new lineages of life (NeLLi) - Anholt_01485 metaG (SPAdes) (version 2) | ecosystem: Environmental > Aquatic > Marine > Oceanic...
CTTTCCAAGTTGCGCAAGGTGAGCTTTAATGACCAAAGAGATGGTTGTCAACTCTACCTTAATGGAAGTCCGCATCGGAATCCTCGAGGATAGACACCTTACCGAGATATTCATCGAGCGGAAGAGACACTCCAGCATCCTCGTAAATATCTATAAAGGGAAGGTTACCGCGGTTCTTCCTGGAATGCAATCAGCCTTTGTGGACATCGGAGTAGGGAAGGATGCCTTCCTCTATGTGAAGGATGTCTTTGAAGATACTGAGGAGTATGAGCAGATATGGGGAGAGGAGTGGGACGGCTATCGGAACAGTCTGTCTAAGTCCCATTCTTTCGCCATCGATGAGCTCCTACGAGAGGGACAGGAGCTACTGGTTCAGGTCTCCAAAGAACCGATAGGAAGCAAAGGAGCAAGGATAACTTCATATATCAGTCTGCCAGGGAAATACCTGGTCTTTATGCCCACCTTAGACCATCTGGGGGTCTCCCGGAGGATAAAATCCGTAGAGGAACGGAAAAGGCTCAGAGAACTTCTGGCAAAACTCCGCAAGCCCCACTCCGGATACATCGTACGCACCGTGGGAGAGGGAAAAGGTAAAAAGGAGTTCCACTCGGACATAAAATACCTCAACTCGCTGTGGAAAGAGATAAAACGAAGGGGAGAAAAGACCCCCGCCCCAGCCCTCATCTACAGAGACCTGGACCTCTTATTAAGCGTTATGAGAGACCTCTTCTCCGAGGAGTTTACCACCGTTTGGATAGATTCGGAAGAGGGCTATCGGCGTTGCCTCCACTTTGTCAAGCGACTTCAGCCCAGTCTGGTCGGACGGATAAAGCAGTACACCAAGCAAAAGCCCATCTTTGAAGAGTTTGGCATCAAGGATGAGATAGAGAAAGCCCTGCAGAACAAGGTGTGGCTAAAATCTGGGGGTTATATAGTTATCAATCAGACCGAGGCTCTGGTGGCTATCGATGTCAACACCGGGCGCTATGTAGGCAAACGGGACCCGGAGGAAACCGTCCTGAAAACGAATCTGGAAGCGGTCAAAGAGATAGTAGTTCAGATCCGCCTGCGGGACTTGGGAGGCATAATCGTGATGGACTTCATCGATATGGAGAAGCAATCGAACCGTAGCAAAGTGCTCAATGCCCTCAAGAGAGAGCTGAAGAAGGACCGCTCCCCGACGGACTTTTTATCCATGAGCGAGTTTGGCCTGGTGGAGTTGACCCGCAAACGCCAGAAACAGAGCTTAGAAGAAACCCTCTGTCAGCCCTGCCCTCACTGCCAAGGGCTGGGAAGGATAAAGTCAATACCCACCATCTGCTATGAAATCTATCGTGAAATAACCAAATCCTCCCTCCGCCTGAGGGGAAAAGAGTTGATTATCCGAGTAAACCCAGAGGTGGCCACCGCCCTGCTGGGCGAAGAAAACTACCTGGTGCAGGAACTGCAGAAGGAACTAAAACTGAAGGTCACCATAAAGGGAGACCCCAACCTCCATCATCAGCGGTTCGACTTTATGTGCTTATAAAACCCTTCTTCTCTAAGGACCCTCCCCCATAATAGCTATCTTAAACAAAAGTAGGACAAAGACAGCCCCCACCCCCGCCAGGGTTTTATGTTCCTGGTTTTTCAGAAAGAGCTTCCACTGAAAGCTACCTCCGCCCCATTTAATCCCCCTCTTCAGAGAAAAGAAAAGGGGCACCTGCCTGGAATAGGAAGGGTAGTCATCGGGAAAAAGCTCCCTCAGCTTTCTCTCCTCGGCTTTCATGGTGGTTCCGTAGATAAGGGGGAAAAGCAGGAGGAAGACTCCCGTAAGCCACCAGCTCCTTCCCCCCAGACAAAACCCCAGCCCTATGATGAAGCTCCCCAGATATAGCGGGTGGCGAGTAAAAGCATAAGGTTCTCTGGTGGCTAATCTGGTCGATTTGCTTATATAACCAGAAGCCCAGACCCGTAACCCCTCACCGCATCCGACAATTATTGCCGCCAGAAGTAGGGACTTATAAGTGGGGCGGGCAAACAGGAAGTAAACCAACCCAAACAGCCAATTTACTGCTACCCGGTATCGGGTAACCAACCGGGCTACTGACCCCCTTAAGCCTTGCTGTCCCAAACCTCGTTTCCCCTATCTCAATCCTTCCAGCCTTCGGTTGACCGCCTCAAAGACTTCCTCGGGGGTTATTGCCCCCATGCAGGGTTCAGCACCACAATCCCTCTTGTAGCACGGAGCACAGGGGACTTCCTTCCTGACGACGATGTCGGCGGGATTGTAAGGACCATTTCGGGCGGGGTCGCTTGGCCCGTAGATGCCAACTACCGGAGTCCCGCTGGCAACCGCCAGATGGAGGGGTGCACTATCCCCCCCAACGAGGAGCTTTGCCCTCTTTATCAGGGCGATAAGCTGCGGAATATCTGTGGGAAAGGAGATAGCAGGACTGTTCCTCATCCGGGAGGCTACCTCCATAGCCAGCTCCCTCTCTCCCGGTCCCCAGGTCAACAGGATGTGATATCCCATCTGGTCAATAACCATATCCCCCAATGAGGCATACTTCTCCGTCGACCAGCGCTTGCTTCTCCATCCTCCACCGGGGTTTATGATTATAAAATCCCCTATTTTCAGGGCACTCAGGCCCTCGGTCACATACCTCTCCGCCTCTCCGCTAAAGACCAAGGGGAACTCCACCCGGGAGGAATCTATACCTAAGGGATGCAGCAGCCCCAGGTTTTTATCAATAACATGCACTTCATAAGGGGAAGAGCTCCGCCTTCGGTTCAAGAAGATACCGCTCCAGGGTTCCCGAAGATCATCCTTCCCAAAGCCGAGGCGCAGCGGGGCGCCTGAAAGGAAGGCCAGCAGCCCCGATTTTATCAACCCCTGAAAGTCGATAGCCAGATCAAACTTCCTCTGTCGTAGCTCTCTTATAGAAGCGAAAAGCTCCCGGTAAGTGGAGAGACTGAAGGGCTTCTTCCGCCACCTTAGGGTATCTACTGTTATCAACCTGTCTATAAAGGGATTGTGGAGGAGGAGGGGCTGGTGCCTCCTCTCTACCAGCCAGCAGATCTCCGCTTCGGGGAACCCATCCTTTAGGAGGGGGAGAACAGGGAGGGTATGAACAATATCCCCCAGGGAGCTCAATTTTATTATCAGAATCCTCCGGAGCTCGGAGGTATCAACGGCTGGCTCCATATTTTTCTACTATCCTTCTGGTTAGGCGGCTGGTAGAATGATGCTTGGGGTCCCCCACCACCCTGGTAAGGGTGCCACAACTGGCAGCTACCTCCCGCTCGGGAACGCTCTCCTCGGTATAATCGGTCCCTTTGGTGTGATAGTGGGGCTTTAGTCTGAGAAGGAGCTCTTCAACTGTCGGCTGGTCGAAGACCACCACATAATCGACAAACTCAAAGGCGGAAACGATCTCCGCCCGTTCGTCCTGGCTCATCAAAGGTCTCCTTTCATCCTTGATCTGCTTTACCGAGCGGTCGCTGTTTACCCCCACCACCAATACATCCCCCAAAGCCTTCGCCCCCTTCAGATAGCGAAGGTGCCCCACATGAATTAAGTCGAAACAGCCGTTAGCCAGCACAATTACCTTCCCCTCCTCCTTCAGTTTGGCGACCACCTCCTGTAGCTCTTCAAGACCTTTTATCTTATCCTTAAGATTCACTATCTCCCTCCACTGCTTTGAGGAGCTCCTGCTGGCTGACGGTGGCGGTGGCCTGCTTCATCACCACGATCCCTCCGGCGTAGTTAGACAACCTTGCTGCTTCGTAGAAGGTAGCTCCAGCAGCTAAAGCGAGGGTGAAAGTGCTGATAACCGTGTCCCCTGCCCCGGTCACATCGGCAATCTCATCGGTGCCGTAGATTCCAATGTGCACCGGCTCCTTCCCCTTCTCAAAGAGGTTCATACCATCGCTCCCCCGGGTGATAAGCACTGCCTGACAAGCTAAGCGCTGCAGGAGGGTTCTGCCAGCCTTCACCAGTTCCCTCTCATCCTTCCCTATGGTGAGCTGCAGAGCTCCTTCTACCTCCGGCTCGTTGGGGGTGGCGGCGGCTACCCCTGGATAGCTGAGGAGGTTGTAATGGGAATCCAGAGTAATGATTATCTTCCGGCGATGAGCCTCGCTCAGAATATGCTGGAAGACCGCCAGAGAGAGGAGACCATAACCATAATCGGACAGGATAATTGCATCAATGTGGTCGGTCAGGGCATTGAAGCCCTTTATTATCGAGGGAAACAGCTCATCCCAGCGGTCGAAGGGAATCTCCCGGTCTATCCTCAGCACCTGCTGTTTGGTAGAGTGGACACCACCTGCCAGGATACGACTCTTCGTTGGGGTGCGATAATCGGGATGGACAATGAGCTGCGATAAATCCACCCCCTTCCTGGTGAGAGCGCTTAGCAGTCTTCTGCCCGGTTCATCCTCACCAACTATGCCGATGGGCATAGCAATCCCCCCTAAGGTACTGATGTTGTTGACGGCGTTGGCTCCTCCCCCGGGCAGAATGGCACTCTCCTCATACTTCAGTACAAGAACCGGGGCTTCCCTGGAGATGCGGTCTATCTTCCCGTAGACGAACTCATCGGCAATCATATCTCCCACCACCAGGACTCTCTTCCCTGAGAAGCCCTCAATTATCCTCAATAATCTCTCCCTGAGTCCCCTGTTTCTCATCTCTCAGCACCTACCTTTATAATCCACTGAGCGGCATCTTCCAAGTCTTCTGCCACATAATCGGGAGAAGGGTTCCCCTGCTGTACTACCTGAGCCAGCTCCTTCTCCCCAAAGCCGGTCAGCACCAATATCCCCTTTACCCCCAATTGATGAATCATCTGGAGGTCGCTATACTTGTCGCTGACCATAAAGGAACGGGACAAGTCCAGATTAAGGTCACGGGATGCCTCCAGCAGCATCCCTGGCTTCGGCTTGCGGCAATTACAATCCTTTCGGTAGGGAGGTTTCCCCTCCTCAGGGTGATGAGGGCAATAATATATACCGTTCAGATGAGCTCCCTCCTCCTGAAGAAGCTTGATGAGGCGCTGATGGACCTTAGTTAGCATCTCCTCGGTAAAATAGCCCCGGGCTACCCCCGATTGGTTGGTTACCACTACTACCTGGAAGCCGGCTCGGTTGAGGCTACCAATAGCCTTGGCAGAGCGAGGGAGAAGCTCCACCTTGGATGGCTGGTCTAAATAACCTACCTCTCTGTTGATGGTGCCATCCCTGTCGAGAAAAACCGCTCTTCTTTTCTCCCTTTCCATATTCTATTATAAAGCCTTTTCCTTGTCAGCCGAATTCAACCCCTCAGTCCTCATCAGCTTCTGCTGGGCAACCGAATAGACCTCTTCGGCGGTTATTCCCCTCATACACTGGTGGTCGGTGGGGCAATCGGCTAACTGACAGGGGCGGCAGTCAAGTTGTCTGCTTACCACCGTGTGCCCCTTTCCCCAAGGGGAGGTTATCCGCTCATCAGTGGGACCAAAGATGCCTATAGTGGGAACCCTAAGAGCGGCTGCCAAATGCATGGGACCCGAGTCGTTGCTGATAAAGAGTTTGGAGAGGCTGATGACCGCTATCAGTTCCTGTAGGGTGGTTTCCCCGGTAAGGACGATAGGGGGGCGCTTCATTGAACTGGTCATCTCCCTGGCAATCCCCCGCTCTCTGGCGCTCCCAACCACAACCACCGGACAACCAACCGATTGCATCAGTCTATCGGCTACCTCGGCAAACCTCTCGGGGAGCCACCTTTTAGCCGTACCAAAAGCCGCTCCTGGGTTTATCCCCACCAGAGGCTTTTCCCAATCGACCCCGCTGTGGGAAAGGAGCCGTTTCATCCTCTCTCTAACCCCTTCATCTACCAACAACTCCATCTGCGGGGGGGCTTCGTCGGCAATACCCAGTCCTCGGAGAAGTTCCAGATAGTAATAGACATGGTGCCGGCTCAGGGTCTCCCTGTTTACCGGTAGAGCCCTGGTCAGCAGGAAACCCCGACCATCGGTGGCATAACCCCAGCGGTGAGGGACGCGAGCAAGAAAGCTGAGGGCAGCAGCTTCAAAGGCGTTCTGGAAGAGGATGGCCAGCTCATATCCCCCCTCTTTCAGCCGGCGGACAGCGGTGAAGAACCCCTTTGCCCCTTTGTACTCCCCCCTTCTATCATAAGTTAGAAGATAGTCAATAAGTTTTGACGGCTGATAGATGCCCGCTACCCAGGGTTTCACCATCAGGGTGATCTTAGCCGAGGGGAAGCTTTGCCTGATCACCCGCAAGGCAGGCAAAGAGCAGACACAGTCGCCAATCCAGTTGGTCCCCCTCACCAAGATGGACCGGAACCCCTCTTCCGGTGGTCTCCTCCCTTTTCCCTTACTTATAAGAGACACCCCTTTAGTCCTCATGTGGTGGTTGACTCTTCCACCGTTGGTGAATCCATAGCCAGTATTCTGGATATCGTCGAATGTATCCCTCAATCACATCAGTACACCTCTGGGTTAGGTTGACGATTGCTTCACTCCGGTCGGCGAATTCCTCAGGCTCAATCTCCTCCTCATAGATAAACCTGTATCTCCCATCCCTTAGCGGAAGGGCAAAAGCTGGTATGATAGGAGCCCTGGTGCGCAGGGCTAAGGAAGCCAGAAGGGAAGTGGTAGATGCCCACCGTCCAAAAAAACGGACAAAGACCCCCTCCTGGGGCAAGGTGTTCTGGTCTATAAGGATAGCCACCCCCTCCTTATTGCGGAGGGCTCCCAGTATCCCCTTTACAGCCTCCCTCTTATAGATAACCTTGTTGCCCGACTTACAGCGGTAGCTAAGAAGCATTCTCTCCAGGTAGGGGTTATCAAGGGGTCGGCTGAGCACCTTCAAGGGGAAGCCTAAGTAACCCTGGGCAACCCCCATTAGCTCCCAATGCCCGAAATGACCGGTGAACAGCAACACCCCCCTCCCCTTCCGATAAGCCCGCTCCAGGTTTTCCAAACCCTGATATTCTACCATCCTCTGAATTGCCTCCCACTCAACCCTCCTCCCCCACAGGATATCCATCATAACGGAGCCGAAGTGGAAGAAAGAGCGGCGGGCAATCCTCCTCTTCTCCCGGCTTCCTGAGGTTGAGGGGAAGGCGATATCGAGATTGCTCAAAGCTACCCTCCTCAACCTGGGGCAGAGGTAATAGAAAAACAGCCCCAGCAACCTCCCCAGCGCCAGTCCCCCTTGGCGGGGCAAAATAGCTACCGCCAGAGAGAGCCCCTCCACTCCAAGCCACTCAAGCCAAAAGCGCATCCCCTACCCCTTGCCTGATTTCAGCTGGAGCTTCCTCATCAAGGTTTGCTGGAATTTCTCCTCCTCCCTTATCTTTGCTCCAATCTTCAGATAAAGGAAGGGGAGGTCACCGAGCTCCAGGTGCCCCAAACGGAGGGCATCCTTTTCGGTGGTGACCACCGCCTCCGCTCCCAGCTGACGGGCAGTGGAGACCACAGCATCCACCTCCCTCTGCTTATACCAATGGTGGTCTCTGAACCTCAAGGAGCGAACAATCTCCAGCTGGAGCCGCCGCAAGTCCTCCTCAAAGTAGAGGGGCTGAGCTATGGCACAGAAGGAGACTATTCTCCTGGTCCGAAATGGGGTCTCCTTGACCTCCCGGTCCCCTTTCACCCAGAACAAACCCCTCAGCAGACGCTGAGAGTGGAAAAGTGGAGCTGTGGGGTTTTGCTCTTTTAGAGCCTCCAGCACAGGCGAGGGGCGCTGTCCTAAGATAGAATTAGTTATGACAATAATGTCGGCTCTCTTCATCCCCTTCAGGGGCTCCCGCAGCCGCCCCCGGGGGAAGAGGTGAAGCTCCTGCTGGCTTTCGTTTCCGTCCAGAAGAAGGATGTCCACATCCCTCCATAACCTCCGGTGCTGAAAGCCGTCGTCCAGCAAGTGCACCTCAGCCCCAAAGCTCTCCTCCGCCCACCGCCCCGCCCGGTAGCGGTTGGGATGAACAACCACCGCCACCCCAGCCAGGCTCCTGGCTATCAGGTAAGGCTCATCCCCCCCGTATCGTGGTGGGGAGAAAATCTTCTCCCCATCTGATACTACGGTTAAAGCCCTCCTTTTCTTCCTCTTGTAGCCCCGCGACAGGACAGCAACCCGAAAATCCTTCTGATGGAGAAACCTGGCTACATAGAGGGTGAAGGGTGTCTTACCTGTCCCTCCCACTGTTAGGTTCCCAATGCTTATCACCTTCCCCGAAAGCCTCCGAGGGGTAAACAACTCCCGGTCCCACATCCAGTTCCGCCATCCAAGGAGCCACTGGTATAGCTTGAGCAGGGGGAACATAAGGAGGAAAGGGATCCCCCTCGCAATAACCCGCCTATCTGCTTCTATACTGGTTATATCCCTCATCAACCACCCCCTTCAGCTTGCTCCCCCTTTGATGAAGGGGGGAAGAGCTTCTGGATAAGGATTAAGCTCCTGTCGGTTGCCCCTTGATTTGCTCTGACAATCTGCTGTGCTCTCTCCCCCATGCGGGCGCAAAGCCCTTCATTCTCCAGAAGCTGGAGGAACGCCTGGGTAAGCTCCGGCTGATTGTGGACCTGTATGCCTCCCTCCTCTCTGAGGAAGAGCCGGGAGATGGTGTTGAAATTATCCATATGTCTACCGAAGACGACCGGCTTGCCCCGGGCGGCTGGCTCCAGGATATTGTGCCCTCCTGAGGGAACCAGGCTCCCTCCCACAAAGTTTATCCTCCCCAGGGCGTAGGCGGAGGTCAATTCCCCGATGGTATCCAGCAGAAGGAGGTCGGGCTCACCTCCTTCCTCCTCGGCTTTGCTCCGCCGCCGGTATCTGAAAGAGTAGCCTTTCAGTAGCCTCTCTACTTCGTCAAACCTAGTGGGGCGTCGGGGAGCCAGTATCATCTTAGCCTCTGGATGCCTCTTTTTGACCTCTCGGAAGCTTGCCAGCAACAGCTCCTCTTCCCCCTTTTCGGTGCTCCCGGCAACTATCACAGGGTCTTCTGGCTTAACCTCCAAGAGCTTGGCGAGGAGCTCCTCCGTTTTTGAGGAGGTAGGGGGCTCCCCGGTATCATACTTGAGATTTCCGGTGACTACTACTTTATCCTCCCTGACTCCTAAAGAGATAAGGCGCCGGGCATCCTCCTCACTTTGCATACAATAGAGGTTTACATCTTTCAATACCCTGCTAAAGAGGGGTTGGATACTGAGGTACCGACCGTAGGAACGAGGGGAGAGCCTCCCGTTTACCAGAACGACCGGTATCCCCCGCCTCTTGCATTGACGCAGGGCGTTGGGCCATAACTCTGTCTCCAGGATAATAAGCAGCACCGGGTTCAGGCGCCTGAGGGTGCGACGGACTGAAAAGCTCCAATCAAACGGGAAAAAGACTACTCCATCAACCTCGGGAAAGTTCTCTCGGGCAATTCTGTTGCCCACAACGGTGGTGGTGGAGATGATAAGGGGATAATCAGAATACCCCTTTTTAAGAGCACCGATCAGGGCTTTTGCCGCCAGCACCTCACCCACTGACACCGCATGCACCCATATAGTCTTTCTTCCATTGGGGTTGACCCCCCGGGGAATAAAGCCAAACCTCTGGAAGAGGCTACTCCAGTAGCGGGGGTAGGAGAGCTCCCGCATAAGAAAATAAGGGATGAGCAAAAGGAAGGCTAAGGTATAAATTAAACTGTAAATAAAATACATCGTTAGTTTAGATTTACCCCCGAGGACTCATCCCCTGGCACCGCTGTTCATCTCCATAATTCAACCAACCTTTTACGAGAGAGAATTATAATACACGGAGCCTTTAAGGTCAACTATCTTAAGGAGTTAAAAAAGGAGCCAACGCAGTGGGGGTCTCTGGAAGGTTCAAGTATAAGAGCTGCTGGATAACTAAGCCCCTTTTTTATAGCAACTTATCAGGTAATTGTCCGGGGCAAGTCCTCAGTCGATTGGCGAGGAGGTGAGCCTGGCGGGTCGGCTCAGGTAGCCGGAAGCCCCGGCAGGTCTCTCGCACCAGCGAGATGGAGCCCGTCAGGTCTATCTTATGCCCCGGGGATACGAATATGGGGCGGACCCCCTGACGGGTGCGCATCACCACCCCTATTATCTTATCCCCTGCCTTCAACCAGGAGTAGCACCCCACCCCGTTCTCCACCGGCTGAAACTCACCATAGAGCCTGCTCTTGGCACACCCTATGGTAGGGAGAGAGAGGAAGAGACCCAGATGGGAAGCCAGCCCCAGCCCTCGGGGGTGAGCAATCCCCTGCCCATCGCACAGAACAACATCGGGCCTATGACTCAACCTTTCAAAGGCGGTCAATAAAGGAGGAATCTCCCGAAAGGAAAGGAGCCCCGGGATGTAAGGGAAAGAGGCTTTAGAGACATTCCAGGATTCCTCTATAAGATGGAGGTCGGGAAAGGAGAGAAGAACAAACACCGCATAAAGAAGATTGGAGCTTTTGCTATAGGAGACATCAACCCCAGCGACTACACGCACCTCTCCCTTTAGCTTCTCAAGGGAGACCAGCTCCCTCAGGCGGAATTGAATCTCAGCCGCCTCCCTGGGGGAGGCTTCCCAGGAATGTAAAGGGGATAACTTCATAGAAGAACCTCCTGAAAGGGGCTACTTACTCACCTGTATAACAGAATCTACTAATATTCAATCCCCCATGAGGTTGACCTTGACAGATTGGGACGCTCATAAGGAAGTCTGCGATTGGGATTCCCTCATCCCCCTTATGAAGGTAAAAAATGGGGCAAAGAGAACTCAGGGACGGCTCTGCTGAAGAAGGGCTTCTCTCTGCTGAAGAAGCTTCTCCGCCTGGGGGAACATCTCCAACGCCTTTTGAACGGAGGGGTCTGCTCGAACCAAAATCTCATAGCCAGCAGCCAGCCCCCATTTGTGGGCAAATACCTCTTGCTTTATCCTCATATTGATATATTCCGATTCAACCTCAAAGTCGGCAGGAGAGTAAGTAATTTTCTCTTTAGCCAGAAACTCCTTAACCTCTTCCATAATACCCGGGGTGATCTCAAAGGTGCGGTCGATATCGGGATGAGTGTTGACATATTGGGTGGCGAAATTGAAGAAGGCATTGCGGCTCTGCAGCCTCTGAACCAGCTCCGACAGGGTAACAGAGGGAATGACCACATCGGGGACTATACCGCCACCACCATAGACTTTCCGCCCTAAGTCTGTGGTGAAGACCTCTTCCCCCTCAGATGGAAGATTCTCTGGAGAAGGGGAAAAATACTCCTCCCAGGAGGAGGTGTAGTCCCGCTGGATACATCTCCCACTGGGGGTATAATACTTTGCCGTGGTCAGGGATAACGCTGTCTCCCCGCTCAACCTGTAAACGCTCTGCACCAACCCCTTGCCCCAGGTGGTCTCCCCCACAATAAGCCCCCGATCGTGGTCCTGCATGGCACCAGCCACAATCTCCGAGGCGCTGGCGCTCCCCAGATTGACCATCACCACGAGAGTGCAGGAGGGGTGAGTGCCCCCCTCTGTAGCTAAGAAGCTCTGAGATGTCCTCAGCCTCCTCCCCTTTATCTCCACGATTTTCCCCTGTCGGATGAACTTATCCGCCACCTTGACCGCCTGATCCAGAAAGCCTCCCGTGTTGCCCCGCAGGTCTAAAATCAGACGCTTCATCCCCTTCCCTTCCAGTTCTACCAGTGCCTCCTCCAGGTCCTTATCGCTGGAGTAGGCGAACCGTGAAAGCCTGATATACCCCGTCCCCTCCCTCAGCATGAAGGCTGCCGGGATGATGGGAACCTTGATCTCTTCCCGG